>ERZ827492.7-NODE-7-length-324293-cov-8.847741_pt1 | contig 324293 bp, 260 predicted proteins | sample MGYA00519704_ERZ827492 | MGnify/ENA primary metagenome ERZ827492 (study PRJEB31778, sample SAMEA3449325) | human gut metagenome | biome: human gut; feature: human-associated habitat; material: faeces | place: United Kingdom | collected 2010/2012 ... | reverse complement strand
TTCCTTTAGCTGCTGAAATTGTATAACCAAATATTTTCTCAACTGTCTTTTGGTCCCCTCTACCCCATGCAACTTCTATTGCATGACGGATTGCACGTTCTACACGACTTGGAGTTGTGTTAAATTTTGCTGCTATTTTTGGGTACAAACTTTTTGTAATTTGATTTATAACATCTATATCATTAACTACCATAATAATTGCTTCTCTTAGATATTGATAACCTTTTATGTGTGCTGGTACTCCTACTTCATGAATTATATTTGTAACTAAAGCTTCTATGTTGTTTTCTCCATTTTGTGGTATTTCAACATATTGAGTTCTTACTTCTCTATCTATAAATGAGTTTTGATTTTGTGTTGGTTTAAAGTTTTTTAATTCCTTTATTCTTTTTATTAATAATTCAATGTCAAATGGCTTTACAACATAATATTCTGCACCTAACATTATTGCTTTTTGAGTAATTTTATCTTGTCCTACCGCTGAAAGCATAATGCATATTGGCTTTTTATCAGTTTTTATCATATTTATTTTTTCTAACACACCTATTCCATCTAAATGTGGCATTATTACATCTAATAATGCTATATCTGGTTCTATATTTGTTATCATATCTATTGCTTCTTCACCATCTTTGGCTATTCCTATCACTTCTAAATCTGGTTGCTCCTGTATGTATGAAGCTAATGTTCTGCTAAATTCTTGATTGTCATCTGCGATTAACACAGTAGTTTTTTCTTTCATAAATTTCCCCTCCAAAATATACTTTAAATTTTTAACTATGGAGATTATAATATTGGTATTTCTAATTTTCAATATTTTTCTGGAAATTTTTTCCAATTATTTATAAAAACATTATTTTACTTTACATTTATTTATAATTTTTTTAGATAAAAATCTTAAATTCGTTAAATTTATATTTTTTGTTTCAAAATCGTTTATCAATTTTGATTTTGTATTTTCTTCTAACTGAATTTTACAAATTATTGTGTTTTCATATTGTATATTGACAATATTTATATTGTTTTTTCTACAATAATATTTAAATGTTTCTAAATTATTATATTCTAGTTCTGCCTCAAATTCTATTCCTGTGCATTTTTCTACTTTCTCTGTTAGTTCTAAAGCATTTTGCATTGAATCTGAATAAGCTCTTACTAGTCCGCCAGTCCCTAATAAAATTCCTCCAAAATATCTTGTAACAACTACTAATACATTGCATAAGTTATTTTTCTGAAGTATAGTTAGCATTGGTCCACCTGCTGTTCCAGATGGTTCACCATCATCACTTGCTTTTTCTACTATTGTGTCATTTTCTTGTACTCTATATGCAACACAATTATGTCTGGCATCATGGTATTTTTTCTTTATCTTTTTAATTTGTTCTTCAGCTTCTTCTTGTTTTTCAATTTTTATTAGATTACATATAAATTTTGACTTTTTTACTGTTATTTCACTTTCTATATTTTCGTTTATTGTTAAAAAATTTTCCATTTATTTAAACCTTTTCAATTTTTTAATTTATTTTTCCTGCAGTATAACCTGTAGAATACGCAATTTGTAGATTAAATCCTCCTGTATATGCATCAACATCTATAATTTCACCTGCAAAATATAATCCCTTTATAATTTTTGATTCCATTGTTTTTGGATTTATTTCTTTTATTTTTATTCCACCACTTGTGATAATTGCCTCATCAATAGTTCTAAATCCTTTAATTGTAATTTCGAAATTTTTTAATAATTTTACTAAATTTTTTCTTTCTATTTTTGTTATTTCATTCACTTTTTTGTTTGGCTCTATTCCACTTATTTTTATTATTATTGGAATTAATTTTTGTGGTAGTAATTTGTCTAAACTGTTTCTAAACATTTTGTTTTTTTCTTCATTAAAGTCTCTTAATATTCTATCATTTAGTTTTTCCTCAGAAAGTGCTGGTTTGAAATCTATTTTTAATGAAATTTTATTTTCATTAAATAGTTGTTGAATATTTTTGTATCTTACTAAATGTGCTGAACTACTTAATATTGTTGGACCAGATACTCCAAAATGAGTAAATAACATTTCTCCAAAATCTTCATATATAACTTTGTTTTTATTTTTATCAATTAATTCTATTTGAACATTTTTTAAAGATAATCCTTGTAAATTTTTGCAAGTTTCTTTATCAAAAGTTTCTAAAGGAACTAATGATGGATTTATTTTTGTTATTGTATGTCCTAATTTTTGTGCCATTACATATCCATCTCCAGTTGAACCTGTTAGTGGGTAACTTTTTCCTCCTGTTGCTAAAATAACTTTATCAGCGTTTATGATTTCTTTTTCTGTTTTTACTCCTTTTACAATATTGTCTTCAACTAAAATTTCTTTTACTTTAGTGTTTAATATTATATTAACATTTAAACTTTTCAACTTTTTCTCAAAGCATTTTAAAACATCTAAGGATTTATCTGTAACTGGGAAAATTCTATTTCCTCTTTCTTCTTTTACTTCTAATCCTTCTTCTTTTAATAGTTTTATTATATCTTGATTTGTGTAATTTTTAAAAGCACTGTATAAGAACATTCCATTTCCCGGAATATTTTTTATAAATTCATCCATGTCTAAAGAAGATGTTATATTACATCTTCCTTTTCCTGTTATTAAAAGTTTTCTACCTAGTGATTGCATTTTTTCTATTATTGTTACATCATTTCCGTTTTCAGCTGATGATATTGCAGACATCATTCCTGCTGGTCCGCCACCAATTACTATAACTTTCATTTTTTCTCCTAACTTTTATTTTTGCATTTCTTCTATAGCTTTTAATATTCCATATTTACCGTAGTCATATGTTAATCCACCTTGCATATATGCAATATATGGTTTTCTTATTGGTCCATCACAACTTAGTTCAATCGTTGAACCTTCTGTGAATGTTCCTGCTGCCATTATTACTTTATCTTCATAACCACCCATTTCACTTGGTTCTGGAATAACACAAGAGTCTATAGGTGAACCTTTTTGGATTCCTTGACAGAATTTTACTAAGTTTTCTTCTGATCCTAGTTTTATTGTTTGTACTATATCTGCTCTTTTTTCATTGTATTTTGGTTCTACATCATAACCTAATTTTTCTAATATTCTACTTGCAAATACTGCTGTTTTTACACTGTTTGCTACTACTTGTGGGGCAAAGAATAGTCCTTTTATTAAAGCTGTATTTTGTCCTAATGATGGTCCTATTTCTTTTCCTATTCCTGGTGCTGTTAATCTTTCTGCACATAATTCTATTAAGTCTTTTTTTCCTACTATATATGCTCCTGATGTTGCAATACCTGCTCCTAAGTTTTTCATTAATGAACCTACTGCTATATCTGCTCCGATTTCTATTGGTTCTTTTTCTTGTACAAATTCTCCATAACAGTTGTCTACCATTATTATTACTTGTTTGTTTACTTCTCTTATTGCTTTTATAGCTTTTTCTATTTTTTCTATTGTTAGACTGTTTCTTGTTGAATAACCTCTAGATCTTTGTATTTCTATTAATTTTACATCTTGTTGTTTTAGTCTTTCTTGTATTGTTTTTATATCAAAATCATTTTCTATTAGTTCTATTTGTTCATAGTTTACTCCATATGCTTTTAATGAGCTTGGGCTTGATGTTTCTCCACATCCTATTACTGTTTGTAGGGTATCATATGGTGCTCCTGTTATACTTATCATTGTGTCATTTGGACGTAATAATGCTGATAGTGTTATTGCTAGAGCATGAGTTCCTGATATAAATTGTGCTCTTACTAGTGCATCTTCACTTTTGAATACTTTTGCATATATTTCTTCTATTTTGTTTCTTCCTGGTTCGTCTATTCCATAACCTGTTGATGAGTTTAAGTGCATTTCTTGTAAATTGCTTTCTTGAAATGCTGTTATTACTTTTAGACTGTTTTTTTCACATATTTCATCTATTTCTTGAAATTGTGGTTTTATTTCTTCTTCTACTTGTTTTGTTAATTTTTTTAATTCTTCGTTCATTTTTTTACCTTCTTTTCTCTTTTTCAATATATATATTTTACTATATTTTTATGGAAAAATCAAACGTTTAGTGGTAGTATTTGATTTTTTATGTAAATTATAGTATAATTTGTTTATATTAAATTTACTTTAGGAGGTAATTATATGGAAAAGCCAATTTTGCAGCTTCGTTTTCATCTTCGAAAGCCATATAATGCAGCAAAGCTTCTTATTGAGGCTTTTAATGAAATTATTGAAGAAGGCGGAAGAGCCGAAATCTGTATCTTGAATGATAATCCAGAAATTAATAGAAATATTCTGACTTTAAATTTTTACAGATGTCGGAACACCTATCATTCAACTAGCTTTGGTGCAAGTATAACAGATGATTTAAGTAAAGAAGTAAAGTGCAATATTAGTAAATTTAATTTTGCTAGTGCTTTTAACTGTCCAACACATTTTGATCTTGAAGAACCTAAAGATAGTCATCATGGTGGAGTACTTACAATATCAGTATTTAGCCATAATAACTCAGAGTTGAATAAAATGTTAAAGATAAATTTCGAGACAATTGACTCTTCGTTTGATTCTTAAAAATTAATTTCATTACGACAAAAAAAGAACTGAAACTTTGAAATTTAAAGTTTCAGCTCTTTTTATATTATTACTATTGTTGAGCATATGGTAAAATAGCAATATGTCTTGCTCTTTTAACTGCTGTAGTAATATCTCTTTGATGTTTTGCACAACATCCTGTTGTTCTTCTTGGTAAGATTTTTCCTTTATCATTAACAAATTTCTTTAATTGATCTGCGTTTTTGTAATCTAATTCGAAGTTTTTATCACTGCACATTACGCAAACTTTTTTTCTTTGTTTTCTGAATTTTGGGTTGTAATCTTCATCATAGTTTTTGTTATTTCTTTTATTTTGTTTTTTATCAGACATTTTAATTTTTCCCCCCTTGCTTTAATAATTAAAATGGTAAATCATCAGCTGAAGATGTTTCAAAGTCTGAACCCATACTTCCTGGCATTGTATTTCCAAAAGTATTTTCAAATGCTCCGGCTCCAGCATCTCCTTCTCTTCTACTATCTGCGAAGTATGCTTCTTCAGCAACTACTTCTGTTACATAGTGTTTAACACCTTGGTCATCATCCCAAGTTCTTGTTTGTAATCTACCTATTATTCCTACTTGTTGACCTTTCTTAAAGTATTTGCTACAAAATTCTCCTAATTTGCTCCATGCTACTATATTTACAAAGTCTGCTTGTCTTTCTTCTCCTTGTCTTACAAATCTTCTGTTTACAGCTAAGCTAAAAGAAGCAACTAGTGTATTATTTGTTTGTGTGTATCTTACTTCTGGGTCTCTTGTAAGTCTTCCCATTAATATTACTTTGTTCATTTTTTTTCATCCTTTCACCGGTAAATCTTATGTTTAAGATTTACTACTTTAATTTAGGTCCCACATTTATATTTTTTAAGCCTAAGCTTCTTTTCTTACAACGATAAATTTGATTATATCATCTGTAATTCTATAAACTCTTTCAAGTTCTGATATTGAATCTGGATTAGCTTCAAAGTTAAATAACATATATGTTGCTTCTTTGAATTTTTTGATTTCATAAGCTAATTTCTTTTTGCCCATGTTTTCAACAGATTCTACTTTTCCGTTTTCATTGATTAATCCTGTAAATTTTTCTTCTAAAGCTTTTAAACCAGCTTCGTCAACATTTGGATTAACAATGATAATACTTTCGTATTTATTCATTATTTTCACCTCCCTATGGATTTTATAACCTAACTTTTCGTTAAGTAGAGATTTAAAAATAGCTATGCTACTTTTAAAGCATAGCTATTTTATCATATTTTTTAGTATTTTGCAACTGATTTTGGAAATTTTTATGAATATCTTGTGCTATACCCGCTCTAGTTTTGAAAATTTTCTTTTTGATAGTGAAAATATCTTTTTTCTTGATTGACTTCATTTTTTGAATCTATTTTTTTCTGTAATTCTATGACTGGTATTGGTAAAATAGAAATTGCTATTGTGATAATCCATTGTGTAAGGCTTAATGGTACTACTTCAAATACTTTTGCAAATGCTGGTACTACAACTACTATTGCTTGAACGAATATTCCTAAAACAAAACTTCCAACTAGATATTTGTTTTCAAAAAGTCCTGTCTCAAAAATTGATTTTTCATTTTTTACATTTATACTATGTATTAATTCTAAAAATCCTATTGATAAAAATGCCATTGTTCTTGCTACTTCTAGTGTATAGTATTTATTACCAATACTAAATGCAACTAGTGTAAGAACTCCTATCATTGTTCCTTCTAATATGATTTTATTCCATAGGCCATTTGCAAATATTCCTTTTTTGCTATCTATAGGTTTTCTTTTCATAATATCTTTTTCTGGTTTTTCAAGACCTAAAGCAATAGCTGGTAATGAATCTGTTACTAGGTTTATCCATAATAATTGAATTGCAAGTAATGGTGATTTTAACCCTAATATAAGTCCTACAAATATTGTTACTATTTCTCCTATGTTTGTTGATAATAAGAAATGTACTGCTTTTTTTATGTTGTCATATATATTTCTACCTTGTTTTACCGCTTCTACTATTGTTACAAAATTATCATCTGTAAGTATTATATCCGCTGCATTTTTAGCTACATCTGTACCATTTTTTCCCATTGCTATTCCTATATTTGCATTTTTTAGAGCTGGACTATCATTTACTCCATCTCCTGTCATAGCAACTACTGCACCATTTCTTTGCCAAGCCTTTACAATTCTTACTTTATGTTCTGGGGTTACCCTTGCAAAAACTGAATATTCTTTAATATTTTTTTCTAGTTGTTCTTGTGTCATTTTGTCTAATTCTTGTCCTGTTATTGCCTTTTCTCCATTGTTTAAAATTCCTAAATCTTTTGCTATTGCTTTTGCTGTTTCTAAATGGTCTCCTGTTATCATTACTGTTTTTATTCCTGCAGTTTTACATGTTTTTACTGCTTCTTTTACCCCTTCTCTTGGAGGGTCTATCATACCAATTAGTCCTACAAAAGTTAAGTTGTTTTCAATTGTACTACTATCTATTTTGCTTGGTAATTCTGTTACATCTTTGAAAGCTACTGCAATAACTCTTAAGGCTTTATGTGCCATTTGTTCATTTTCATTTTTTATTTTTAATTTATCTAAAGTTTTTACTTTTATATCTTGGCTATCTCCTATTTCTAATACTTCTTTTGTGCATTTGTCTAATAACACATCTGGTGCACCTTTACAAATTATACGATATTTGCTACCAATTCTATGTATTGTTGTCATCATTTTTCTGTTAGAATCAAATGGAATTTCATTTATTCTTTGAAAAATTTTTTCTGTTTCTTTTTTATTACATCCTATATGTAAGCCTTCTTCTACAATTGCCTTTTCTGTAGGTTCTCCTATTACTTTTTCTTGATTATTTTCCACAGTTATCTCACAATCTGTGCATAAAGTAGCCATTGTTATAATAAATTTAGGATTTTTTGATTTTACTTCCACTACTTTCATTTTATTTTGTGTTAATGTTCCTGTTTTGTCTGAACAAATTACATTACTACTTCCTAAAGTCTCGACAGCTGGTAATTTTCTTATTATGCTATTTCTTTTTGCCATTTTAGTAACTCCTATTGAAAGCATAATTGTTACAATTGCTGGTAATCCCTCTGGTATTGCTGCAACTGCAAGTCCTACTGCTGTCATAAACATTTCTATGGGTTCTATTTTTTTAATGAGTCCTATTATAAAAATTATTATGCAAATTGCTAAACATGCTATTCCTAATATTTTTCCTACTTCTCCTAATTTTTTTTGAAGTGGTGTTTCTGGTGCTTCATCTTCTATTATCATATTTGCAATTTGTCCTACCTTTGTTTCCATTCCAGTTTCTGTTACAATTGCTTTTCCTGTTCCATTAACTACTGTGCTTGCCATAAATGCCATATTTTTCATATCACCTAATGGAATGTCTTTTTTACATATGATATTTGCTTCTTTTAGACTTGGCTCTGCCTCTCCTGTTAAAGAAGATTCTTCAATTTTTAAATTATGACTTTCTATTATTCTACAATCTGCCGGAATAAAATTTCCTGTTTCTAAAATTACTATATCACCTTTTACTAAATCCTCTGCATTTATTTCAGTTGTTTTTCCATTTCTGATTACTTTTGTAATTTGTGGTGTCATTTGTTTTAATGCTTCAATTGATTTTTCTGCTTTTGCTTCTTGTATTACTCCCATTAATGCATTAAATATTACAATTCCTATTATTATTATTGAGTCAACATAGTCATTTTCTCCTTGCATTTTTGATATTACCGCTGATATTATTGAAGCAATTATTAATGTTATTATCATAAAGTCATTAAATTGTTTTATAAATTTAATTATTATACTTTCTTTTTTCTTATCTTTTAGCTTGTTTTTTCCATATTTTGCTTGTCTAATTTTTACTTCCTCTTCTGTTAATCCCTCTCTTTCTTTTGTATTTAATCTTCTTATAATATCATTTTTTTCTAATGTTTGCCACATACAATTCACTCCTTTGTATTTTGAATTATTAAATTATATGTGGCTTGTACTTTTTTATTACTAAGAAACTATTTTTATTTTTTGTCATATTATGTTGTAAGAGGTGTTTTTATGTTATTAAATTCGTTTATATTAGCTATTTCTAGTAGTATAGATTCTCTTGGGATTGGTATTACATATGGGATTAAAAATATGAAAATTTCGTTTTTTAGTAAATTTATTCTTTTTATTATATCTATTTCAATTACTTATTTGGCTCTATTTTTAGGTAATTTATTAAGTGATATGCTATCTGATTTTTTTACTACTATAATTGGAAGTGGAATTTTGATTTTTATGGGAACCTATATTATTTATGAAGCTTTAAAAATTAAGAGAAATAATTTTAATATTTTTAATAATCCAATTTCTTCTGATTTTAATCATTCAAAAACTATCGAACCTAAAGAAGCTTTATTTTTGGCTATTGCTCTTTCTTTAGATAGTTTTGGAATTGGGATTGGTGGAAGTATTGGCAGTATTAATTTAATATTTTTTCCAATTTTTGTTAGTATTCTTCAATTGTTCTTTCTTTGTTCTGGGATTTGGCTTGGTAAGAATATTAATAATTTATATAGGTTGCCTGAAAATATTTGGTCTATTATTTCTGGAATTTTGCTGATAATTATTGGAATTTTTAAGATATTTGGGTAGTTCTTAAACTATTATCTACGAACGCAATTTGTCATTTTTTGTCGAAAATTGTTGATTTTAAATATCAAATGCTGTATACTATTATCATCAAGCATTTAGGAGGTTTACTTTATGAGTAACAATTTAACATTTAAAAATGGACGGAGTTATTTTACACTAGAAGATGTTAATCCATCTTCAAATTCTTTTACTGCTCTTAAAGACTGGGCTATAAGACACTGTTGTTTAAAAGTATATTCTGATAAAGAATTTATTATAGAGAACGACAATACTAATCAGATTTGGTTGAGAGGTTGTAGAATGTTCGCTATAAAGCGAAATTTAAAGGTTAGTAAAATTAATCCATTAGAAGTTTTTTAATTTATTATTATAAATGTTAAAGTATATTGCAAACAAAGAGGTAGGAATTTTTCCTGCCTCTTTACTTTATTATTTATTCAATTTCATTGATAATAATTTAGAAATACCACTCTCTTCCATTGTAACACCATAAACAGTGTCTGCTGCTTCCATTGTTCCTTTTCTATGTGTTATAACTAAAAATTGTGTATGTTCTGTAAATTTTTTCAAATAATCTGCATATCTAAATACATTTACATCATCTAGTGCTGCTTCTATTTCGTCTAGAACACAGAATGGTGCTGGATTTATTTTTAATATTGCAAATAATAATGCTATTGCTGTAAATGCTTTTTCTCCTCCTGATAGTAACATCATATTTTGTAATTTTTTTCCTGGTGGTTGTACTGTTATTTCAATTCCACATTCTAAGATATTTTCTTCATCTTCTAGGTTTAGAGATGCTTTTCCACCACCAAATAATTCTGCAAATACTTCTCCAAAATTTTTATTTATAATTTTGAATTTTTCTCTAAATTGTTCTTTCATTATTTGTGTCATATCTGTTATTACTTTTCTTAATTTGCTCATTGTGTTTTCTAAATCTAATCTTTGTTCACTCATAAAGTCATATCTATCTTTTAGATTTTTGTATTCTTCTATTGAATCAACATTAACACTTCCTAAGTCTCTTATTTCTGTTCTTATATTGTTTACTCTTTTTTGAGTTAAAGCAACATTTTCAGGTTTTGCATAACCCTCGACATTGTTTGGTGTAAGTTCATATTCTTCCCACATTTTGTTTATTATTGTATTAATATCTTCTTCGACTTTTGTCTTTTTAACATCTAATTTTACTAGTTGAGATTTTAAATCTTCAATTATTTTAAATTTAGATGTAATTTCATCTTCTTGTTTAGATAATTTTTCACTCTTTTGTGTTCTTTCTTGCTTCATTTTCTCAATTTCTGAACTGCTATTGTTTACTTTTTGCTTTATTTCTTCTATTTTGTTTAATGTTTCTTGTATTGATTTTTCTAAATTTTCATTATCTACTTTTATTTGTTCTATTTGATTATTTTTGTTTTCAATACTTGCTTTTGCATTATTCAATTCTTGGTTTATTCTTTCTTGAATTTCTTGTATTGATGATTCACTTTCATCAAATGATGATACTGAAATTTTTAAATTTGTAATATCGAAATTTAAATCATCTATATATTTTTGATCATCTTTATTAAGTTCTGCAAATTCTGAAATCAATTTAGAAAGTTCTTCATTTTGATTTGTTATTTTTTGTGTTTCTTCTTGAATTTTTTCTTTTTGTTCAATTGCTTCTTGTTTTAGATTTTCAAGATTTTTTTGTTCTTCTTTTAATTTGTTTAATCTGTTTTGTAATTTTTGAATATTTTCATCAATTGATATCATTTTTTGTTTTTCTGTAGCATATGTAATATCTATTTCTTGTAATTCTTTTTCTAAATTTGCTGATAATTCTAAAATTCCTTCAATTGATTGCTCATATTCTTCTTTTTCTTCTTCTAGTTTTTGAATTTTTGCTTTTATATTTTTAATTTCTTTTTCTAGCTTTTCAATTTCTTTTCCTCTACCTAGAATATTAACAGTTTTCTTTGCTACTGAACCACCTGTTATTGCTCCTGATGGATTTATTAAATCTCCATCTTTTGTTACTATTCTAAATGTATAACCATTTTGTTTTGCAACTTTTATTGCTGTGTCCATATTATCTACAATAACTGTTCTTCCTAGTAAGTTTAATATAATTTGTTCATATTTTTTATTGAATTTTACTAAATCAGATGCAATTCCAATTACTCCACTTTCATTTCCTTTTAGCTTTTCTAATTTTTTTCCTTTAACAGAAGCTATTGGTAAGAATGATGCTCTTCCTAAATTGTTTTTTCTCAAATGTTCTACGAGTTTTTTTGCATCTTCTTCTGTATCTGTTACAATGTTTTGTAAGCTTGCTCCTAAGCACATTTCTATTGCTGTTTCTAACTCATCTGGAACTTCTATAATATTTGCTAAAACTCCATGCATACCTTTTCCTAAGTCTTTTATGTTCTCACAGTCTTTTAATAGAGATTTTACACTTTTAATGTAACCTTCTTTTTCTTTTTCAGTTTCAATTAAGAATTTTAATCTTGATTCTTTAATTCTCATATCACTCGATAAAATATTTATATTACTTTCAAATAATTTTATTTTTTGATTTGCTTCTTGCTTTTGTTTTGCTACTTCTTCTAAAGATTTTTGAGCTTTATTTTTCTTATTTTCGCTTTCATAAAATCCCTTAGAAATTTCTTCTTTATTCATCCTTGTATTGTCTAATTCTGATATTGTTGTTTGAATTTCTTGTTTTATTTGATTTTGTCTTTTTTCGTAGTTTTGGAAGTTTATTTCTTGTGCATTTATTTCTGATTGTAATTCATATTTTTTGTCAGTATTTTGTTCTACTGTTTGTTTATAGCCTTCTATTTCTAGTTCTTTTGCTGATAATTTTTCTGTTATTTTCGCAAGTTCTTCTTGTTTTTCGTTTAATTCTTTTTCGAATTTTTCTTTATTTTGTTTTAAATTATCTTTTTTAGCTTCTTTTTGTTCTAATTCTTGTTTTAATTCTTGTATTTTTCCATTTTGCTCTTTTATTTCATCTGTAAATCTAACACTATTTTCGTTATTATTTGTTATTCTAGTTCTTGCTACATTTATGTCTGAATTTAGTTGTTCAATTTCCTTTTGGCTTTCAAATCCTAAATTTGACATATTTTCAATTTGTTCTGTAATTTCATCAATGCTTGATTTTAATTCTTCTTTTAGAATTTTTACTCTTTCTAATTTTCCTTCTTCATCATTACATTGTGATTGCATTACATCAATATCTTGTACTATTTGTTGTAAATTTTCTTTATATTTTTCTATATTATATACAAATAACCCTACTTCTATATTCTTTAATTCTTCACGTAAATTTAAATATTTTTTTGCTTTTTCTGATTGTGTTTGTAATGGTCCTAAATTACCTTCAATTTCTGAAATTATATCATTTATTCTTAGAAGATTTAATTTTGTATGCTCTAATTTCTTTTCTGCTTCTTCTTTTCTACTTCTATATTTTACAATTCCAGCTGCTTCTTCAAATATATGTCTTCTATCTTCAGATTTATTGCTTAATATCTCATCAATTTTTCCTTGTCCTATTATTGAATATCCATCTTTTCCAATACCAGTGTCCATAAATAATTCTAGTACATCTTTTAGTCTACAAGGTGTTTTGTTTATATAGTACCCTGTTTCACCACTTCTATATATTTTTCTTGTCACTGTTACTTCTGTGAATTCTATTGGTAATGCTCCATCTGAATTGTCAAATACTAGAGATGCTTCAGCAAAACCTAGAGATTTTCTATTTTGAGTTCCTGCAAATATTATGTCTAAAGACTTTGTACCTCTTAGAGACTTCATACTTTGTTCTCCAAGAACCCATCTAATTGCATCAGAAATATTACTTTTTCCTGAACCATTTGGTCCAATTACAGTTGTTATTCCTGGTCTTAGTTCTAATATTGTTTTATCTGCAAAGGATTTAAACCCTTGTAATTCCAACCTTTTTAAATACATTTTTTATCACCTTTCAGAGGGAAATGGGGACACCCTTTTTTTTCCCTACCTTTTTCGTTTTTATTGCTTTTTTCTTGTATATTTTACTATATGAATTAAAAAATAGCAAGATTGACTTGCTACTTTTTGTTGAATTTTGTTATTTTAGTTTTTCTATTTCTTCTTTTGGTAATTTTGTGATTTCACTTATTTGTGATATTGGCATTTTTAATTTTAAAAGATTTTTAGCTATTTCCAAATATGTTTGTTTTTTTCCTTCTTTAAATCCTTCTTTTTTACCTTCCGTTCTTCCCATATTTATATACATTTTATTCTCATTTCTTATCATATCTACTAAGGCTAACATTTTTTCTTCACCTCCATCTATTTTTTCTATTAATTTTTTTGTTTTTTCTTCTCCTATTTTTTCTCCAAATAGTATTGATATTACTCGTTTTAATAGTTCTTTTTCTTCTTTATTTGTATTTGGTATTATTTTTTCTAGCATTTCTATTGATTCTTCTGTGCTTTCACTCTTTTCTAGCAACATCATTTTTGAGATTAGTGTTTTTTCTTGTAATAATTCTTCTTTCGTAAAATCATTGATATCTACTAAATTGTAGTTTCCTGCTTTTATTTCTACACTATCTAATGTTTCTTGGCTTTCCTCTAGATATCTTTTGGCATTCCATTTTTTCTTGCCTGTATATAAAACTATCGGGATTACTAATGGTAATTTGTATTCTTTATTTTTTACTTTTCTTATATCAATTGCACTTTTCATTATTTCTATTTCGTATTCTAATATTCTATATGGCATTGAGTAATCTATTTTCGTTTGATGCTCTATTAAGAAAAATATGTTTTTATTTTTGTATTTATATACTGTATCTGCTTCTCTATTCTGGAATGTTTTGCTTACAAAGCTACTTGTATATTTTTCTATTTCTTCTGCTTTTAGTTTTGTTTTTATTGCTTGATTTATTAGTGTTACCGCTTCTTCTTTTTTGTCTAATATTGTTCTAAATATTTTGTCATGCTTATTTGTTATATCATAGTTTTCTTTTTGGTCTGACAATTGTGATATTTTAGATATTTTTGATTTTTTAAAAATATCTTTATATTTTAAATAGTCTCCATATGTAAAGATTTCTATATAAATTCATCTCCTTTATTATAATTGTGTTTTATTTATTTGTCAATGTTTTTTCTGTGGTAAATTTATATTTTTTATAATTCTTTTGTTATTTTTTTGCATTAACCTCCTTGGTCTTATTTTTTGGTATTTTTGTGGGATTTCTCTGATTTATTTTTTGTCTTTCCTAAGTTGTTTTGATTTAAAAATTTTATAAAGTTGTTCATCAACAAATAATTATGATTTTATATTATCATATTTTCTGTTTAATTTCAACATAAATTGCTTAATATTTTTTATGATTTGTATGTTAGTCAATGATGTGAAACAAATTAATATATTATTCTTGTAATATATTGAATTTGTTTTTATTTATGCACACATTAATTCTGCTCTTTTTTCTTTTGGTGTTAAATATCCTAAAACAGCCATTGGTATTCTGTTAGATCTCTTTAAATATACTGCTCCTTGTTTTCTTAAATCTTCTAAGCTATAAAATGTAAGCCAACTATAAAATCTTTCATTATCATTTCTATGACTTCTTTCTACTTTTCCGTTATGTTCTGGTGTTCTTGGTCTTATTTTATGATGCTTTATTTTTAAACTATTTAATAACGTATCCATTGGATGTTCTTTCTTTATTTCTGCTTGATTGTACGTAAATTCTATTCCGTTATCTGTTTGTATTTCTTTAGCTTTATATCCATAATATTTAATACATCTCTTTATAAAATCTACCGTGTTTGTTGGTGTATGTTCTTCGTACCAATACAAATATCTTTCTCTACTTGCTTCGTCTATACATGTATATTGATAATATCTTATATCTTTGGGCAATCCTTTCACTTTACATTCCTTGGGTACATATTTTACATCTATTTGCCACTTTTCTCCTATTTGCTTGGGTGTGTGATATTCTTTATTGTGTTTTTTACTTGTTCCTTTTATTTCTGGATTATTATAATATCCTATTTTTCTTAATATTCTATATAATGATACCGGTTTTCTTGTATATCCTTTATTTATTTTTAATTTATACCATATTTCATTTAATGTTATATGTGGATTTCTTTTTATTAAGTCTCTTATCCATTTCATTTCTATCTCTGTATGCGCTGTTTGATGTTTACTCAACGGTCTATGGCTTTTATCTTCTAGACTTTCTTTACTACCATTGTATTTTTTATTCCATCTCCATAATGATGTTCTTGATATATGATATTTTCTACATACATATCCTATATCTCCACAATTTCTATACATTTCTACTGCATGTATTCTTGTTTTTAATTCATGTGGTAAATATCTCTTTGTATTTTTATTTTTTTGTGTTATAATATCCATAAGTGATTCAAGTCCTTTCGTATAATTTTTTTCGACAATTCAATTATACTACTTGAATCACTTTTTTTTCTATATTATTTTTGTTTCACATCTATTGTAACACTACAAATTGCTTAATATTTTTTATGATTAAAAATTTATTATTGAAACATTTTTGCTTGAGATTAATATTATTAAAGTAAAACTTATAAAAGAACCTTAGAATTATTCTAGAGTTCTTTTAATTTTTATAATTATTAATATTTATAACTTGATATTGTATGGTGAACTTTCTGTCCCTTCTCCAGTGTTTGTTGTGTCTATTTTTATATTAGATTTTAAAATTACCACAGGACGATATGCATAATCTGTTGCTCTTTCAATATCACCTGAATGATACAAATATTCAGAATACACATAACTATTAATAATACAACGAACATGAAAATAAGCATTGCTAGAATCTGTATAAACACAACGGGATGATATCCAATATTTTGAATAATTATTTCCATTATTTATAAACAATTCATAATATTTAGAATTCTCAAATTTATCTGTGCTCATTGGTTCTCCCCAATAAGTATATTTTACTTTTAGTATATCAGCTATTTTACTTTCTTCTTGTTTTATCAAATTATTCTGTTCACTATATTTTAACTGTTCATTTATAGTTTGCTCACCACTAATTGTTATTTCCTGTTCTTTTTCGTTTAGTAAAATATTGGGATAATATTTGTTGCTTGGAGTAAATATTTTTCCATAATTACTACTAATTTTTGTATAGTCTTTTTCAATCATCTTATCTTGTACATCTTCTATTTTCAAATTTTGTACTTTGTTAGCCAACTTGCTATTATTATACAACATACTACACGTATCATCTATCAACTTAACTGCATTATTATAACCATTATATCCTCCTAAAGTTATTGATGAAGTTGTTGGTACATCACTTATTAATCTTACTTGTCCATCTTTTACATCTAATACTCTCCAATTTAATTCCATTTCTTGCTTTAATGTTTCTTTTGTATTTGCTTCTGAACCAGAGTATGTTCCTAATTCTTCTATTAATTTATTTAGTGTTTCCTCATTTACTGTGTCTGGTGTATATTTTATATATGACCCTATTGGTATTTCTCCACTATTTACTTTATACGCCAATGTTTCTGGTAAGTATTCGTTTATTTGATCTATATATTCTGATAGTGTTTCATTTTCCTTTTTTTGTGCATTTTCAGTTGCATTTTTTGCTTGCTTTGCATTTTCGAATAATCCTGTTTGTGTTAATGTTGTTATTGCTACTCCTGCTAGAATTAATAAAATAATTATTGTAATCACCAATGCTACTAATGTAATTCCATGTTCTCTAGCTTTACCTTTGTTTTCCATACAATTTCTCCTATGTATAATTATTTTCAAATATAAATTTCTCATACTAAAAATGATAAATTTTATACGTTTATTATACATATAAATACCCTACTTGTAAATAGTTTATCTATATATTTTATTTATAATAAAATTCTTTTGAGGTGAATTTTATGTTGAATTTTAATATAGAAAAATTACTAAAAAAGAAGAAAAAATCAAAATATTGGCTTTGTCAAAATATGAATATAACAAATCGAAATCTTAATAGAATAATTAATGGAGAAACAACTTCTATTTCCTTCAAATATTTAGAAGAATTATGTAAGTATTTAGATTGTAATTTAACTGAATTAATAAGCATTGATAATGACAATAAAAACATTTCATAACATCTACTATTTCCGACCGCTCCGAACAAAAAATGGCTTGACATTCCGCACTATTTGGCATATACTAGATACATAAAAATTTGCTTAAAAGCATTTATAAGAGGAGGCTATTTTAATGGATAATTTAATAGAAATTAGATGGCATGGTAGAGGCGGTCAAGGAGCAAAAACAGCTTCTTTATTACTTGCTGATGCCGCATTTAATACAGGAAAATATATTCAAGGATTTCCTGAATATGGTCCAGAAAGAATGGGTGCACCAATTACTGCTTATAACAGAATTAGTGATAATCCAATTACTGTTCATAGTAATATTTATGAACCTGATTATGTTGTAGTAGTTGATGATACACTTTTAGAGAGTGTCCCAGTTACAGCTGGTTTAAAAGAAACAGGTGCAATAGTTATTAATACAACAAAATCTCCAGAATATCTAAAAAAAGCTTTAAATGGATATAATGGAAGTATTTATACAATAGATGCAAGAAAAATTTCTGAAGAAGCTCTAGGAAGATATTTTCCAAATACACCAATGCTTGCTGCCATTGTAAAGGTTAGTGGTATTATGACAGATGAAGCTTTTCTTGAAGATATGAAAGGTTCATTCAAACATAAATTTGCTAAAAAACCTGAAGTCATTGATGGTAATATGAAAGCTTTGGAAATTGCTTTAAAAGAAGTTAAGAAAATTTAGAAAGGAAGTTATATTATGGCTGATATAAATAAAACAACACCTATGGAAGATTTAACAATAGGTGGAAATATTTATGAAGCAGGAAATGCAAAACATTTTAAAACTGGTGACTGGAGAAGTTCTAGACCAGTATGGATTGAAGAAAAATGTAAACAATGTGGTTTATGTTTTCCTGTTTGCCCAGAAAATGCAATTCCTGTTTGTAAAGATTCTTTAAATAGAACAGATTTTGATTTTGATTATTGCAAGGGTTGTGGAGTATGTGCTCAAGTATGCCCATTTAAAGCAATAGAAATGAAAGAGGAGGGTGTTGAATAATGAGTATTCGTGAAAGACTTAGTGGAAATGAAGCTGTTGCTACTGCTATGAAACAAATAAATCCAGATGTTGTTGCAGCATTCCCTATTACACCATCTACAGAAATTCCTCAATATTTTTCAACTTTTGTTGCAAATGGTTCTGTTGATACAGAATTTGTTGCAGTTGAGAGTGAACATAGTGCTATGAGTGCTTGTATTGGTGCTCAAGCTGCTGGTGCAAGAGCAATGACTGCTACATCAGCAAATGGTTTATCTTTAATGTGGGAAATGATTTATATTGCTTCAAGTTTAAGATTGCCTATAGTTTTAAACTTAGTAAACAGAGCTGTTTCTGGACCTCTTAATATTCATAATGACCATTCAGATGCAATGGGTGTTAGAGATGCTGGTTGGGTTATGCTTTTCTCTGAAAATAACCAAGAGGCTTATGATAATACATTAATGGCAAATAGAATTGCTGAAAATAAAGATGTTCAATTACCTATAATGGTTTGTCAAGATGGTTTTATAACATCACATTCTATTGAAAATATTGAACTTGAAGAAGATTCAGAAGTTAAAAAATTTGTTGGTGAATATCATCCTGAACATTACTTATTAAATAAACAAGAACCAATTGCTGTTGGTCCACTTGATTTACAAGCTTACTTATTTGAACATAAAGCTCAACAAGCTGAAGCTTTAAAAAATGCTAAAAAAGTTATTTTAGATGTTTCAAAAGAATTTGAAGCTTGGACTGGAAGACATTATGGGTTATTTGAAGAATATAAATTAGATGATGCTGAAATTGCAATAGTTTGTATGAACTCAACAGCTGGTACAACAAAATATGTTGTTGATAATTTAAGATCTAAAGGTATTAAAGCTGGTCTTTTAAAAATAAGAGTTTATAGACCATTCCCTGGTGAAGAAGTTGCAAAAGCTTTATCTCATTTAAAAGCTATAGCTGTTTTAGATAAATCTGATTCTTTAAATGCTATTGGTGGAGCTTTATTTGAAGATGTTTCATCTAGTATGTATGTTAATAATTCTCATGTTCCAATGTGCAATTATGTTTATGGAATTGGTGGTAGAGATACTACTGCAAATGATATTGAATCAGTTTATACAGATTTAATTGAAATTGCTAAAAATGGTAAAGTAGAAAATCCTTATAGATATTTAGGATTAAGATTTGATAGACAAAATTTTGAAAAAATTTTGGATAACGATGAGCGAAGCGAAAGGGGGGCAAAATAATTATGGCATATAATTTAAAAGAAATAGTTGCAAATAAGCCTTCTAGATTTACAGAAGGACATAGAATGTGTGCAGGATGTGGAGCTCCAGTTGTTGCAAGACATATTTTAAGAGCTTTAAAAGAAGAAGACCATGCAGTTATATCTTGTGCAACAGGTTGTATGGAAGTATCAACATTTATTTATCCATATACAGCTTGGACAGATTCATTTATTCATACTGCTTTTGAATGTGCTGGTGCTACTCTTTCAGGTGTAGAAGCTGCATATAAATCACTTAAAAAACAAGGAAAATTACCTGAAGATGAACACACAAAATTCATTGCCTTTGGTGGAGATGGCGGAACTTATGATATAGGTTTACAATCATTATCTGGTGCAATGGAAAGAGGTCATGACATGGTATATGTATGTTATGATAATGGAGCATATATGAACACAGGAATTCAACGTTCATCAGCAACACCAAAATTTGCTGATACAACAACTTCTCCTGCTGGTAAAGTGCTTCCTGGAAAAATGCAATCAAGAAAAGATTTAACACAAATTATGGTTGGTCATCATTTACCATATGTTGCTCAAACAATAGCTGTAAATAATATGAAAGATTTATATGAAAAAGCTGAAAAAGCAATTTATACAGAAGGTCCATGTTTCTTAAATGTAATGAGCCCATGTCCTAGAGGTTGGGGTTACTCAACACCTGATTTAATGAAAATAAATAAATTAGCGGTAGAAACTTGCTACTGGCCTTTATATGAAGTAATTGATGGAAAATATAAAATTAATTATAAACCAGCTAAAAAACTTCCAATAGAAGAATTCTTGAGACCTCAAAAGAGATTTAAACATATGTTTAAACCTGGAAATGAATGGATGATTGAAGAATTCCAAAAAGAGGTTGATAATAGATGGGAAGAACTTTTGAAATTGGAAGAAATGACTAATAAATAAAATCAAATAACTTTAATTAGGAGGTGAATATAATGGCATATAAAATTACTGATAAATGTATTTCTTGTGGAGCTTGTGCTGCTGAATGTCCAGTAGGTTGCATCTCTCAAGGAGAAACAAAATTTGAAATAGATGCTTCAGCATGTATTTCTTGCGGAACTTGTGCTGGAGTTTGTCCAGTAGGAGCACCTGAAGAAGAATAATTATAAAAAATAAAGCACTACTTTTAATATTTGTAGTGCTTTTATTTTATATATTTTCTGAATTTTTTTCATCTTCTTTTTCTAATTTTTCTAGTTCTTCTAATTCTTTTTTATTTTTCAACTCTTCTTCATCTATACGTTCTTTTGCAATATCTTTTATTACTTTTATGTCTTTAGCATCATATCTTTTATATGTATAGCCATCTCCATCTTCTGTCTTAAATTTTACTTTTACTCTTTCTTTTAATGTTTCTACTCCGTCAACTTCTCCTTCGCCATCTTCTGTTTTTACTATTGCTCCTACATTTGGAAGTCTTTTCAATTTATCTTCATATACTTCATTTTCATATTTTAGACAACACATTAATCTACCACAGTTTCCAGATATTTTTGATGGATTTAATGATATATTTTGCTCTTTTGCCATTTTTATTGATACAGCTTCAAAGTCACTTAAGAATGTACAACAACAAAGTTCTCTACCACATACACCATTTCCGCCAATTCTTCTTACTTCATCTCTTACACCAATTTGTCTCATTTCTATTCTTGTTCTATAAATTGCTGCTAAGTCTTTTACTAAATCTCTAAAGTCTATTCTTCCATCTGCTGTAAAGTAAAATATAACTTTGCTATTGTCAAATTTACATTCTACTTCTGTTAATGTCATATTTAACTTATGCTCTTTTATTTTTTGTTTGCATATATCAAATGCTTCTTTTTCTATTTTTCTGCATTCATCATATCTTTTTATATCTCTATTATTTGCAATTCTTACGACTTTTTTCAATGGTGCTATTATTTTTTCATCTTCTACATATCTATTTGGAATTAAAACTTCTGCAAGTTCTTCGCCTTGTGTTGTTTCTACTATTACTTTATCGCCTTTTTTTACTTTTAATCCTTTTGGATTGAAAAAATATATTTTTCCTAATTTTTTAAATCTAATACCTATTATATTCTTCAAGTTTTTGTTTCCTTTCTAATAATTCACATTTTCCCATAAACTTAATAATAAATTATCAATGCACATGTCATAATTTGCATTTGATTGTAATCTTCTTTTTGTTTCTTCTACTATTGCTATACAATCTGCATATTTACTATTTATTTTTGCTAAATTTATAAATAATACATTCATGTAATTTAATATTTCTAATTTATCATCTTTGCTTTTGTATATAAAATCTGACATATTTAGTATATCTATTTTATCTTTTCTTTCTAAACTGTTAACAACTTGTTCTGTATTTTGATATAATTCTTGTTTATCTTTTATTTCTAGTGCTTTTCCAATGCTGCCTTGGCAAGCTTCTAACATAATTTTGCTATTAATTTCTGTTTGATGATTGTCTTGTAGATATTTTTGTATTTGTTCATCTGATATTTTTTCAAAGTGCAGTATCATACATCTTGATTTTATGGTACTTAAAAATGAATTTTCGTTTGAACCAATTAAAATTATAGTAACAAATTCTGGTGGTTCTTCTAGTGTTTTTAATAAACAGTTTTGAGCTTCTACTGTCATTTTATCACTATCATTAATTATATAAACTTTTTTGTTTGATATAATTGGTTTCTCAGAGACTTTTTTTTGAAATTCTCTAATTTGTTCTATTTTTATACTATTTCCATCTGGTTCTATAATAGAAAAATCTGGACTATTTTCTGTATCTTTTACAGCTAATAACATTTTTGCAAATTCTTCTGCTATTAATTTTTTCCCAATTCCTTCTGTTCCTATAAATAAATAACTATGTGATGTTTTATTTATTTCTACAGAATGAATTAGTTCTTTTTTTAATTTGTCATTTCCTATTATATCACTAAACATCATTTTACCTCATTTGATAAATTTATTTAACTTTTCCCCATAAATTTAATGGCCAAATTCTAATCCATACTTTGCTTTCTATTTTTTCTAATGGTATACAACCAAAAGCTCTACAGTCTGTACTATGATTTCTATTATCTCCCATTGCAAAAACACAATTTTCCGGAACTACAAAATCATCAAATCCTGCTCCTGTAACATCTGTTACAATGCCACTTGGTAAATAATCTTCTTGTAATTGCTCTCCATTTATAAATACTTTTCCATCTTTTATTTGAACGTGTTCTCCTGGTAGTGCAATTACTCTTTTTATATAACTATCTTTTCCAATTTCTAATACATAATATGTAAATTTTCCTAAAATACTTTTTGGTTCATATTCATATTTTGCAACTGGATTTGATTGGTCAATTTCACTTAATGTATATGACTTTTTGCTTGGTGCCTCAAATGTTATTATATTCCCTCTTTCAGGCAATTTTTTTGTAGTTCTTCCCCAACGATTAAGCCATAATCTTTGGTTTTGTACAAGTGTTGGATTCATTGACACTTGTTTTACTATTGTAGGTGTTCCTATATAATATCTAAATAATAATGCTAAAACAATTGCAATAACTATGCAATATACCCATTCTAATATATCTTTTACTTTTGGACTCATTTGTATCTCTCCTATTTATCAATTTAAACTTTATATATTATACATTAAAATATGATAAATATCAATAAATTAATTTAAAAACTTGAACTAAAAAGTTATTTTGTTAAATCTAATTCAAAATAGAATTCTACTCCATCATCAACATTATTTATTCCATATTTATTTTGATAATTATTCATAATAGCCTTTACAAATGCCAATCCAATTCCAGTTCCGCCATCACTTCTATTTCGAGACTCATCTGCTTTATAAAATCTATTCCAAATTCTCTCTAAATCTTCATCTTTAATATGTTTACCAGAATTAAATACTGTTACTCTAACCTTGCCTTCTTCTTTCTTTATTTTATTTGATATTTTTATTAATTTGCAATTATTTATTTCTTTAGCATTTTTTATTGCATTTGTTATGTAATTTGTTATTACTTGTTCTATATAGAAATCATCTGCAAATACTTGTATTGGCTCTAGAGTATCTATTTTTACTTCTATTTTATTTTCTTCTAACATAACTTTAGATTTTCTTATTACTTCTTTTTCTACCTCAATTATATTGAATTCTTTATCATTGAATTCTCTTTTTCCATATTCTAATTTCATTAATTCTAATAGCTGTTTTACTAGTTTGTCCATTTTATTTGTTTCATCTAGTATTACTTCTGCATAGAATTTTCTACTTTCTTCATCTGTATTTACATTTTCTAGAAGACCTTCACTATAGCCTTGTATTAAGGCAATTGGTGTTTTTAATTCATGTGATACATCAGAAATAAAGCTTTTTCTCATTTCATCTATTTTTGATTTTTCCTCAATGTCTCTTTCTAATTGGTTATTACTGTTTCTAAGTTGTTTTATTGTTCCCTCTAGTTTATCTGACATAGTATTTATGCTTCTTGCTAGGGTGTTTATTTCATCATCACCTTTTGTTGTAATTTTGTATTTTTGACTAAAATCTAGGTTTGACATTTTTTGTGCTATATTGCTTAATTCTAAAATTGGCTCTGTGAATTTTTTAGAAATTATAGACATTACTATTGCAGAAATTAGTATTACAAATCCTGCTATTATTATTAAAAAGTTATTTGATATTTTTACACTATCTTGTATTGATGTTATTGGCATACGTACATGCAAAAAATAACCATTTTCCAAGTTTCCTGATAAAATTATATATGAAATTCCATTTTTTATGTCTCTTTGCCTTTTTATTGTGAAGTTTTCTGTTGTTTCTAAAACTTCTCCTGAGTTTACTATCATATTTCCTAAACTGCCTATAACAGAGGAAAAGTTTTTATTTGTTGAATATATATTTATTCCATTGTTGTCTTTAATTAAAATATCAAAATTATTTTTTATTGCTATTTTTTCTAATTCTTGTTCAAATTCTTCTTCTCTTCCTGAATTTTTATAATATTCATTAAGCTGTTCATAAACTGATTTTAGTGTTTGTTCCTTACTAAATAGATAGAATTTTTCTAGTGCAAAATTATTTATAATTATTAGAAATATTATTATAGCAAGTATTGTTAAACTTAGTGTTAAAAATAATTTGATTTTTACTGAATTAAATAACTCTCTTATTTGTTCTTTGATTTTCTTCATTTTTTACTAATTTAAAACCTACTTTCTTTCAAATTTGTAGCCTAAACCTCTCATAGTTTTTATATATTTTCCTCTTTTTCCTAATTTGTGTCTTAATTTTTTTATATGACTGTCTATTGTTCTTGAATCTCCATAATAATCATAATTCCATACATTGTTTAAAATTTTATCTCTTGAAAGTGCAATGTTTTCGTTTTCTACTAGATATACTAATAATTCGTATTCTCTTAGGCTTAGTTCTATTACTTTACCATCAACTTTTACAGTTCTTCCTTCTTTGTCTATTTCTATTCCATCATAATCTTTTGGTTCTTTTGAGTCTCCTTTTGTTCTTTTCAATATTGCTTCAACTCTTGCAACTAATATTTTAGGGCTAAATGGTTTTGAAATATATTCATCAACACCTAATTCAAATCCAAATAATTCATCTTGTTCTTCTCCTCTTGCTGTTAGCATAATTATTGGAACTTTTGAAGTTTGTCTTATTTGTCTTAAAACAGACCATCCATCTAATTTAGGCATCATTACATCTAACAATATCAAATCGATTTTTGCTTCATTTTGTTCAAATACCTCTAAGGCTTTTTCTCCATCTTCTGCCTCTAAAATACTATACCCTTTTGCTGTTAGGAAGTCTTTTATTAATTTTCTCATTCTAGATTCATCATCAACTATTAAAATTGAACCACTCATTTTTTTCACCTTTCTTACAATTTATTATTTATAATTATACAAAATAATTATGTCCAATATGTGAAAATTAAAAAAAGATGATATGACCTATCATCTTGTAATAATTGTCTTTGTATCATAAGCCAATTCAACATTTTCTTCTTTTAAAATTTGCATAATTTTGAAATTGATTTTTTCTTTTTCTTCTAAGTAACTAGCATAATCAATTGAATTTGTATAACTGCTAACCATTAAATTTATTCCATTGTCTGTTATATTATCAAATCTTACTATTATTGTTTCATCTATTACGTCATCGTGTTGAATAAGCATATCTTTTATTCTTTTTTGAACAATTTGTACTTTTTCAAGTGGAGTATCTAACTCTAAACATAAATTTACTTTGTTTCTTCTTTTTTCCATTTTGCTCCAGTTTATTATAGAGCTGTTTGCAATTACTGAGTTTGGTATATTTACTAAAGAGTTTTCAAAGGTTCTTACTCTTGTACTTCTAAATGTTATATCTTCTACTGTTCCTTCATAGCCCTCTAATTCAATCCAATCTCCTACTATAAATGGTTTATCTAAGAATATTACTAGTCCCCCAAATAGGTTTTTTGCAGTGTCTTGAGCTGCAAGTGTGATTACAACACTTCCTAATCCTAATCCTGCTACTAGTCCATTTATATTATAGTTCAATTCTGTTAATACTAAAAATCCTGCTATTAAATATATAACTATTCTAATTGCTTTTAGTACAAATCTAAACATTGATTCATCTACATCTGGATTAATTTTTTCTTTTAATTTATTTACTAATGTTCCTTTTGTTGTTAAACTATTTGCTATTCCATTTGCAAATATTATTATTACTGAAATTTTAAATATTTTGTTTATTATGTTCATTACATTTTCATTAATTCCTAATGAAGATTTAACAAATAATATTCCCAAATATGCCCCAAAAAATGTATAGAATGCAATCAATGGAGTATAAAATGCGTTATCTCTTATCACTTTCTTATTTTTTGCTTTTGGTTTAAATATTTTTACCGTGATATATGCTAAACTTCTACTTAAACATCTAAATAAAATATATATTAATACTCCAACTACAATATCTATTATTTGATTTTTTTGTATTGCTCCAATAAAGTTTTTAAAATTTTCCATTTTAATTACCCCATATAATCTCTTAGTTTTTTACTTCTACTTGGATGTCTTAATTTTCTTAGTGCTTTTGCTTCTATTTGTCTTATTCTTTCACGAGTTACGTTAAATTCTTTTCCAACTTCTTCTAGAGTTCTTGATTTTCCGTCTTCTAGTCCAAATCTTAATTTTAAAACTTTTGCTTCTCTTGGTGTTAATGTGTTCATTACTTCTTCTAATTGTTCTCTTAGCATTGTATATGATGCAGCATCATGTGGTGCTGGGCTATCTTCATCTTGTATAAAATCTCCTAAATGACTATCTTCTTCTTCACCTATTGGTGTTTCTAAAGATACTGGATCTTGAGCTATTTTTTGTATCTCTGTTACTTTTTCTACTGGTATTTCCATTTCTGCTGCTATTTCTTCTGGGCTTGGTTCTCTTCCTAATTGTTGTAATAGATGTCTTGATGTTCTTATTAATTTATTTATTGTTTCTACCATGTGTACTGGTATTCTTATTGTTCTTGCTTGGTCTGCAATTGCTCTTGTAATTGCTTGTCTAATCCACCATGTTGCATATGTGCTGAATTTGAATCCTTTTGTATAATCGAATTTTTCTACTGCTTTTATTAATCCCATATTTCCTTCTTGTATTAAGTCTAAGAAAAGCATTCCTCTTCCAACATATTTTTTAGCAATACTTACAACTAATCTTAGGTTTGATTCTGCTAATTTTTGTTTTGCATCTTCATCTCCCTCTAAGATTTTTTTTGCTAATTCTAATTCTTCATCATATGTTAAAAGTGGTATTCTTCCTATTTCTCTTAAATACATTCTTACTGGGTCATCTACACTTATTCCTTCGAAACTTGCGTCTGTTATTTCATCTAATTTTAAGTTTTCTACTTCTTTTAAATCTTCTAAGTCTGGTTCTTCTTCAAAGTCATCTGGTAATAAATCTACACCAATTTCTTCAAAGGCATCAAAAACAGAATCCATTTCTTCTGGATTTACATCATTTAATTTTGTTGCTAAATCTCCATATGTCATTTTTCCGTTTTCTTTAGCTTCTTTGATTATGCTATTTATTTTTTCTTTATCTTCACTTGATATTTTTGTTTTTTTGCTTTCTTTTGTTTTGTTTTCTACTGCTTCATTTTTTGCTATTATTTCTTTTTCTTCTTTTTTCTCTGACATTATTTATTCACCTCTATTTTATTTTTGCTAATCTAATAATTATATTACTTAGCTCTTTTTCTAATTCTTTTTTTTGGTCATTTTCCAAATTTTTATCTAATAAATCTAAAATTTCAAATTTCCTTGTGTTTAATTTTTCTCTTTCATATGCTTGTACAACATCATCTATTGCTTTTTCTATGTCTGTTATTTCATAGTCTTCTGACATTATCATTGTTATTTGATTTTGTTCATCTTGCTCTAAATTATCAATTATTGCATTTATATTACTATTTCCTTTTTCAAATTCTTCATACAGTTTTTGAGCTATTTTTTTATTTACTTCATCTTGAAAATCTTCTACTTTTATATTTTGCCTTAATATTTCAAAAATATTTAAATCTCCCATTAATAGTAATGCTATAACTGTATTTTCTCTTCTTTTTACTGCTTCAGATATAACTTTTTCTTCTCTTTTTATATGAGTTACTACTGGTTTTGGTTTTTCTAGTACCTTTTCAGTTTTCACATTTTTATATGTAAGTTTATTTACTTCTGCATATATTGCTTCTTTTGATATATCGTATTCTTTTGCTATTTTTTCAATATAAACTTCTCTTTCGATTGTGTTGTTTACATTTGAAATTAATTTTGCAATTTCATTTAAGAATTTTATCTTATCATTTGTGTTTTCTAAATTTAAATCTTTCTTTAATATTTTTACTTTAAATTCTATTATTGAAAGTGCTTTATCAACTAGGTTATTAAAACGTGCATTTCCATATTTTATTATATATTCATCTGGGTCTTTTGCACCTTCCATTTGTAGTATTCTTAAGTCACATCCCATATTTTGTAATATATCTAGTGCTCTTAATTTTGCTTTTAATCCTGCCTCATCTGAATCAAAGCTTAATATAATTTGTTCTGAATTTTTTCTTAATAACCACCCTTGTTGCTCTGTTAATGCTGTTCCTAGTGGTGCTACTACATTTGTTATTCCTCTTTGGTGAAGAGATATAACATCCATGTACCCTTCCACTATTAATATTCTTTTTAAATCTCCCTTTTTTGCTACATTTAATCCAAATAAATTACGTCCTTTACTATATACAACATTTTCTGGAGAATTTATATATTTAGGCTTTGAGTCATCTAAAACTCTACCTCCAAACGCAATTACTTTTCCTCTTGCATCACAAATTGGGAACATTAGTCTGTTTCTATATCTATCTATATATTGCCCTCTTTCATTTTTATTTACTAGTCCAGACTCTAAAATTTCCCTTTCTCCAAATCCCTGTTTTTTTAGTTCTTGATATAATTCATCAAATTTACCTGAAAAACCTATTTTGAAAGATTTTAGTGTTTCATTACTTAACTGTCTCTTTTTTACATATTCTTGTGCTATTTTAGCTTGTGGTTTATATAAGTTTTGATGATAAAACTCTGCTGTAAATTCGTTTACTTTGTATACTTTTGCCTTTAGTTCTTCTCTTTGTGAATCTCCATTGTCTTGTAAAGTTGGTAATTGTATGTTTGCTCTTTCTGCTAACATTTGTACTGCTTCTACGAAGTTTATTCCTTCTATTTGAGTTATAAAAGAAAAAACATTTCCTCCTACACCACATCCAAAGCAATGGAAAATTTGTTTATCTGGTGAAACTGAAAAAGAAGGAGACTTTTCGTTATGAAATGGACATAGTCCAAAGAAATTTCTTCCGCTTCTTTTTAAATGCACATATTGTGATATAACATCAACTATATCATTTGATTGTCTAACATCATTTATAACTTCATCACTATATCTTGCCATTTTTCCTCTCTTTCCTTCAAATAAACATACTTAAATATAATATTCGACGAATTTTACATAAATCCTTCTCATTTTTTAAAATTCATAAAATAAATCATATATTAGATTCTTTCTAAATATATGATTTATTCTTATTTTGTTTTTTCAACTATTTAATAACAACATTTTATTATCTAATTTATTAACTATTTTTGCACATTGAACAAGTTCCTTAGAAACATTTTTACTAACATCTTTATTATTTTTATATTTCATTTTATGTTCCAAACTCGCCCAAAAATCCATTGCCATTGTTCTTATTTGTACCTCTACTTTTACATAAACTGAATTTTTGGATAATGTTACTGGAACTTCTAAAATCATATGATAACTTGAATAACCACTTTTCTTTGGATTTGTTATATAATCTTTTTCTTTTAAAATTTTTATTCCTGGTAAATTAGTAATTAATTTTCTAATCGTATATATATCTTTTTTTAATGGGCATATTACTCTTACACCTGCTATATCATTTATATTTTCTATCATTTTACTATATGTAAAATCAATTCCTTTTTTAGTCATTTTTTTAGATATACTTTCTTTGCTCTTTATTCTTTCGTTTATATGGTCAATCAAATCATAGTTGTAAAACATTTTATATTCTTCTTTTAATATCTCTAATTTGTGTTTTATTTCTTTTATTGCAATTCCATATATGAATTCTATCTTTTCATAATTTTTACTATTGAATTCTATTTTTTCATTATTAACTAAAAAATTATTAATTTTTTCAATTTCTTTAGTTTTCGTCATAGGCATTTATCTCCTTATTTTTTTCTTATTTATTATATGCTATATTCTATTTTTTTATTGTTATCAAATGTTAATTTATTTGTGTTTTTTGTGTGAAAAAAGAAGGTAAAATTTCTTTTACCTTCTTTTAAAAAATATTGCTTTTAAATGAGATTCATTTGCATCGCATTTACGACATGTGCAATGAATTCCGAATTTGTTGGTTTTGCCTTATCTGCACAAACGGAATAGCCAAAAATATCATTAATTACATCTACATTTCCATTCATCCACGCTGTTTCTATAGCATGTCTAATTGCTCTTTCCACACGAGATGCTGTTGTATTGTATATCTTTGCAATATCCGGATATAATCTTTTTGTAACACTCTCCAATATTGTTGAGTCATTATACGCCAGAGTTATTGCTGTCTTGATGTAATTATAACCTTTAATATTGCTACGAATACCTAATTGAGTCTGAAATTTGAATATTCTTCTTTCAAGATCATCTTCATTTACTTTAACCTCGTTGTTATTATACTTAGTTATTTCAATCCGTAAAACATCTCCATTTTTTAAAGAATATAGTACTTTTACTAATTCCTCAATATCTCTTGTTTCAATTACTTCTTTTTGGTTCATTGCGTGTTCCTCCCTAAGCTGTTTTTATTAATGTATCAATTATACTTTGCTTCAAGCTATTCGGAGCATTTTATTTACAAAAACCATGTAATCTTTTACAAAAAAAGACATATTTTTGGCAAATACGTCTTTTTTAGTTATTATATATATATTTTTGTGGATTAACATGTTGACCATTTATTCTAATTTCTAAATGCAAATGAGGTCCTGTAGAATTTCCTGTACTTCCGACTGCTGCAATTACATCTCCTGCTTTTACTTCATCACCAGCTTTTACATACATTTTACTTGTATGTGCATACCAACTTTCTACTCCATTTCCATGCTCTACTTTTACTAAATAACCATATGAACCTGTGTATTGAGCTGATGTTACAGTTCCATCTGCAATTACTTTTATTGGTGTTCCTGTACTTGCCGCAATATCAAGACCTGTATGTGTTGATGATCTTATTCTACTACTTACTCCATATCTTGATGATATAGTTCCTGTGATTGGTAATGTTGCAATTTCAATACCATCTATATTGGCTATTCCTTCTGATTTATCAGTTGTTTGTGTTTTTTCTGCTACATTATTTTTAGCAACTTCTAATTCATGTGTATTAATTTCTTCTACATTTTCAGTAATTATTTGAGTTATTGTTATATCTTGTAATTCTAGTTGTTCTTTTATTGTTTCTGCATCTTCTTTAGAATTTACAGATTCAATAACTTCTCCATTAAGCTCTAAATTATAATATTCGTATTCAATTTTTACGTTATTTTGCAAAGCTACTATAATTTCACTTTCATTTGTTTCTTTGTTTTTTTCAACTAATTTATATTCATATTCTGGAGTTTCTGTAATTTCTACTGTATTGATATTTTTTCCCTTATAATTTTTTATGTTTTCCTCAATATCTTTTTCTAAATTTTCTTTACTATTAGTATACCCTATTACTTCTCCATCTATTTTAACTTCATATATAGGTTTATATTTTATTAATATTATAGCTACAATAATCCCTAATGCAAATAAAGTTACATTGAAAAATCTTAAAAATTCTTTTGTGTAAAATTTAAGTTTTCTGTTTAAAATAAAATTCACTCTCCTTCTTATTTTTTTCAATGCGATAAATACTATTATACTATATATTTTGACCATTTGCAAATTATGTATACTTTATTTAACCAATTTTTTCTTTTTTCTCTTAAATTATTTTTATATTTTTCTTATTTTGTTAAAATTTGCTCTTTTTTCCTTCTTTTTCCTTTATTTTTCTTTTATTTTCTTTTCTTGACATGTATATATTTTTCACCTTTTAGTAGATTTTTTCATATTATAAAATAAAATTGTAAGGAGGTTTTCTCTTTGGCAAAGATATTAGTTTTTAATAATGACACTGATAGAATGGAAACTTATTATAGAGGTGAGGCTGAAGCAATGCCTTATAATACTAATGGAACTTTAAAGGTTCGAGAATTTAGAGGTTCTAGTAAAAGTAATATTTTGTGGACTACCAAAAGAACTATGCAAGCTTGGAATAGCCAAAGATATGTTTTTGGTTCTCCTATTCCTGTTGGTTTTGCTTTTAAAAGACCTTATGAAGGAGGACATGGAAATCAGAGTCAACATTATGCTGGTACCGCATTTGATGTCGGTCAAACTTTGAGTTCTACACAAAGAAACAGATTATATAATAGTGCTGTAAATTCTGGTATTTGGTATTATGTTGAACCTATTTCATTGACTCCAACTTGGGTGCATTTTGATAAAAGATTTGGAAAACCAGCTTGTTCCACTGGTGGATTTCCTCAACTTAAAAGAGGTAGTTTGAGTAATTATGTTTGTATAGCACAAGATGATTTGAATACTCTTGGATTTAGAACAAATGGATTAGATGGTATTTTTGGTGCTGGAACTCAAAATGCCGTAATTGCATATCAAAAATCAAAAGGATTATCTGCTGATGGAATTGTTGGATGCAATACTTGGCGTTCTCTACAAGAAGATGTTGTAGGAACTGGTGCTACTAGTACAACTATAAATTAAAAACAATGGTAAATTTATTCTACCATTGTTTTTGACATTGTTTTTAAAATTATTATAATTATTCTTCTTCATCTGTTTCAGTTTCAGCAATTGTTTTTGCTACGTTATAAATTAATTTTTGTTTTGCTGGTGAAACACTTTTTATTAAATCTGTAAATTCTTTATCTAAGTAATTTTGTGAACTACTTGATGCACCATTTAAAAGGTAACCTTCTGTTACATCTAATAAACCACATAATTGGTTTAATCTTTTTAAATTTATATGAGAATTTCCTCTTTCTACTCTACTTAAAAAAGCTACAGAAATATCAATTTGGTCTGCTAAATCTTCTTGTGTCATATTTTTTGCAAGTCTAGCTTGTTTAATTCTAGAACCTATAACACTATAGTCTAAAGCCACTATAATCACCTTCCTATCTTTTTTATATAATATATCATTTAACTTATAAGTTTTGAAGATACTATTTGTTAAAAATAAACTAATATGTTATATTATATACTTTTTATAATAAAAAACAAAACTATAGCAATATTATTTTATATAAGCTAATAGTTTTGCTTTATTAATTATTTTACTTCTTTACATTTTACAACTACTCTTAATTTACTGTCATTTGTACAAGTAATTAATGTCAATTCTTTCTTTCCTCCTGTCATTTGTGTTGTACAACTTGTATCGTTTGGATCTACTGTATATACATCATATACTTTATATGTTAATGTTCTTTTTGATAAATCTGTTAATTGAATTTCATCTCCAACTACCAAACTTGGAACTTTACTAAAGAATTTTTCATTTCTATAATTGTGTCCTACAATACAGAAGTTTCCTATTTCATTTGGATTTCCACCATGATATTTAACTGGTGATATTTTCAATAAATCTTCTGTTTCTTCTAAAGAACCTGTCTCTCCTTGTACAACAGAATAATTCAATTTTATTTTTGGAATACTTATTTTTGCAACTGTTGTATATGTACTACCTTTAGCAGTTGTCTTTTTTTCTGCTTGCACACTTGGCGCTGTTGATACTGTTGTTGTATTATTTGTTGTTTCTGTTTCAACTACGTCTTCACCATTATCTTCTGCATCATCTAAAACTACTAACAAGATATTATCTTTTGCTATTGTTGTGTCTGTTTGTGCATCTTGTGATAATAGTTGGTTCATATCTTCTAATATTTGCTGTGATGTTTCTTCGCTTTTATTTCTATCATATTCTGCATAAATATATAAAGATGTTAGAATGCATACTAGAAATATAGATATTAAGAAATCAAATTTATACATTTTCTTTTTTCTTTTTAATTCTGGTGTTATATATAGTTTTTTTGTAACTAATATTTGATTCATGCTAACCTCCTTATATTTTTTATAACAATTTTATTATAACATATTTATTGTTTATTTCAAATACTTATTACAAATATTTTTTATATGTTATTAGAAATTTCAGCAAAATTTTCTAATGTTAATTCTTCTGGTCTTACATTTTCATTTAAGTTTAATTTTTTTAATATCTCTGCTCCCTGTGTTTTGTTTTCTATCATCTTTGTATTTACTAATGAATTTAATAATGTTTTTCTTCTTTGTGTAAATGCATTTTTTATTGTTTTAAACATTTTTTCTTTACTTTCTGGTTTCACAGGCGGTTCTTTTCTTATATTTAATTTTATTACTTTTGATGTAACTTCTGGTGCTGGTATAAATGAGTCTTTTGGCACTTCTAATATTGCTTCTGTTTCAGCATAATAGTATACAGAGTATGTTATTGCTCCTGTATTTTTCTTTCCTGGTATTGCAATTATTCTATCTGCAACTTCTTTTTGTATCATAACTGTTATGCTTTCTAAGTCTAATTCTTCTTCTAGTAATTTCATTATGATTGGTGTAGTTATATAATATGGTAAATTTGCAACTATTTTTGCTTGTTTTAGATTTTCTTTTTCTTTTTGTTCTTTTATTAATGTATGTAAATCTACTTTTAATACATCTTCATTTAGTATTTCTAAATTTTTGTATAATGCAAATCTATCATTTAATATTTTTAGCATTTTTGTATCTAATTCTATGCAAACTACTTTTCCTGCTTTTTCTAATAATTCTTTTGTCAATGTACCTAATCCAGGTCCTATTTCTATAACTAAATCTTCTTTTGTTATATTACTACATTCAACTATACTGCTAACTACATTTTCATTTACTAAGAAATTTTGTCCTAGACTTTTGTTGGCTCTTATGTTGTATTTGTTAATTATAAATCTTGTTTCTTCTAAAATATTATTCATACTCTCTCCTTCTAATATTTATTATTATACTAGAATTTGTTGAATATTTCAAGTTTTATACTTCAACCACTTCAATATTTTTTATATGATTAAGCCAATCTTTTTTTCCTTTTATTATTATTTCAATAACATCAAATCTAATAAATTGATTGTTATTTTTGTTTTTATATAAATAGTATCTTGCAGTTTTATACATATGTTTTCTTTTATTTATAGTTACTGCATCTTTGGGTCTTCCATATTTTGAATTTGTCCTAGTTTTTACTTCTATAAAAACTATTTCTCTTGTATCTTTTTCTTCTGCTATTATATCTATTTCACCTTGTTTTGAATAAAAATTTTTTTCGATAATTGTATATTTATTTTTTATTAAATATTTTTCTGCTATTTTTTCTCCTAATTTTCCTAAATTGTAATTGTATTTTTCCATTTCACACCCTCTTTCGATAATTTTGACCTGGCAAGGCTTCTATTTTTTCTTCCAGCTCTAACATCATTAATTTGTAACTAATATCTTGAATTGGAATATTAGATTTTTTTATTATTTCGTTTATGTGTATACTTCCATTGGTTGGTATTAATTTATATATTTCCATATATTCTTCTTTTATATTTGTATTAGTAATTTTCTTTTTTGTAGTTTTTGTTTTTTTCAATTTTAAATATTTATAATTTTCTATAATATCATTTACACTTGTAACTAAAATTGCTCCTTCTTTTATCAAATTATTTGGTGTAATACCTTTAGGATTTTCTAAACTTGATGGTATACAAAACACTAATTTTTCTTGTTCTCTTGTTAGTCTTGCTGTTACACTTGTTCCACTTCTTTTTCCACCTTCAACTACTAATGTTCCTAAAGCTAATCCACTTACAATTCTATTTCTTTCTAAAAATTTATTTGAAGTTGCTTTTTCATTTTCTTGATATTCTGTAATTATTAAACCATTATTTTCTAATATCTGATTGTATAGTTTTTGATTTTCTTTTGGATAAATATTAGAATGTCCACTTGGTATTACAGCAATAGTATTTCCATTTGCTTCAAGTGTACTAATATGAGCATATGAGTCAATTCCAAGTACCATTCCACTTATTATCGTGATACCGAATTCTGCTAATTCCTTTGCAAATTTTTTTGCCATTTTTTCTCCATATTGTGTGCAATTTCTCGCTCCCACTATTGCAATACCTGGTGTTTTTAATAGTTTAATATTTCCTTTTAAATATAATCGTTTGGGTGGATTTTTAATTTGCTTTAAACTTTCTGGGTATTCTTTATCTTCTATTGTAATTTTCATTAAAATTTATCTCCATATTTTTTGTCTAAACTTCTATATTGAATTGCTTCTGCAATATGCTTTTCTTCTATTTTTTCTTTATTTTCTAAATCTGCAATTGTTCTTGCAACTTTTAAAATTTTATAATATGCTCTAGCACTTAATCCTAATTTTTCAAATGCAATTTCTAACATTTTTTTGCTAACATTATTTAATTCACAATATTTTTCAGTCATTTTAGGTGTTAATTCTGAGTTTGAAAATATTTTTTCTTTTTTATATCTTTCATTTTGTATTTGTCTCGCAAAATTTACTCTTTTTCTTATCATTTGCGAAGTTTCTAATTTTTGATTTTGTTGTAATTTTTGATATTTTACTGATTTTACTTCAATATGTATATCTATTCTATCTAATAAAGGTCCACTTATTTTTCCTAAATATTTTTCTATCATTTGTTTAGTACATGAACATTCTTTTTCTGTGCTTCCATAATAGCCACACGGACATGGATTCATACTTGCTATCAACATAAAATTTGCTGGATAATTTACTGATGAATATACTCTAGAAATTGTTATAAATCTATCTTCTAGTGGACCTCTTAACACTTCAAGTGTGTTTCTATTAAATTCTGGTAATTCATCTAAAAATAATACTCCATAATGTGCTAAACTTATTTCTCCTGGTTGTGGAACTCTACCTCCTCCTACCATAGATATTGGAGATATTGTATGGTGTGGACTTCTAAATGGTCTTTTTGTAATTATTCCAATTTGACTATTTAATTTTCCAGATATACTATGAATTTTAGTTATTTCTAAGGCTTCTTCAAAAGTTAAATCTGGTAATATTGTTGGCAATCTTCTTGCAAGCATAGTTTTTCCAGCCCCTGGGCTTCCTATTAACAAACAATTATGAGCTCCTGCTGATGAAATCTCTAATGCTCTTTTTACATTTTCTTGCCCTTTAACATCATCAAAATCTAATATTTCATTTTCTGATTTATTTAAAATTTCTCTTAAATCTATATGTGGACTTGAAATTTGAACTTTTCCATTTAAATAACCAATACATTCTTTCAGATTCGATACTGCAACAACTTCTAATCCTTTTATAATTAAAGCCTCTCTTTCATTCGCTTTTGGCAAAATCACTCTTTTTATTCCCAAATTTAATGCTTCAATACACATTGGTAAAACACCGTTTATATGATTTATTTTTCCATCTAATGATAATTCTCCTATAAAAATAGTATTTTCTAAGTTTTTATTATTGATTTCTTTCAAAGCTCCTAAAACACTAATTGCAATTGGTAAATCATAACTTGTTCCCCACTTTCTTATATCTGCTGGTGCTAAATTGATTAATATTTTTCTACTTGGGAATTCTATTCCAGAATTTTTTATTGCAGTTTTAATTCTTTCTTTAGATTCTTTTACACTTGTGTCTGGCAATCCTACTATTGCAAAGTCTGGTAAGCCTCCTGCAATGTCGGTTTGGACTTCTACTAGTTCACCTTCTAGTCCATTTAGTGCTATTGTTTTTATGTTTGATAACATATGTTTCTCCCTTCTTTATAATTTGTTATTTGCCCCAAAGATTTCAAGATAATGGAAGGTAAATGATGTGAAATAATTGTTCTTGAGTGCGATTGGAATGATTTTAGAAATTCTTAATTAATTTTTTGGGGAATGTTCACGTCGAGCGACTAGCGAGGACTAAGTGAAAGGGTCCCAAAAAATAAATTTAGAATTTCTTAAATCATGTATTGAGCCGAAAGAACAATTATTTCACATCATTTACCTCCCATTATCTTGAAATCTTTGGGCTAGCAACTACATATTTAATATATTTTAAAATTTTTATTGATTTTTCACATTGTTTAATATAAAATATGATTATTAAATTAAACAAAAGAGTGGTGAAAATTTTGAATAAATCCCAAAATAATAAAAAGAAAATAAATTCTAATAAAAAAATAGAAAAAAATAAACAAAAAATTTCAAAAAATAAAAAAAGTAATGTTGTTAAAATGGAATCAGATTTTGAGTCACAAAACTTTATAAATATTAAAAAATTAAGAAACATATTTATTGTTGTTATTTTAATATTAGCATTGTTAATTGGTAGAATTGCATATCTTCAATTTTTTGAAGGCAGTTACTTAAAATCTTTAGCATATCAACAACAAAATATTAATCAGATTATAAGTCCTAAAAGAGGTTCTATATATGATTCAACTGGAAAAATTTTGGCTACAAGTGCTACTGTTGATACTATCACAATTAATCCTAGTAGAATAAAGAATTCTAAAGATGATTCTAAAACTCAGGAATTAAAAGAAAAAGTAGCAAAGGCTTTATCTGATATTTTTGAATTAGATTATGATCAAACTTTAGAAAAAGTTAATAGCACTGCACAGGTTGAAACTATTGCAAAAAAAGTTGAACAAGATAAGGTTGAAACTTTAAAATCTTGGATGAAAGAAAATAAAGTTACTGTTGGCATTAATATTGATGAAGATACTAAAAGATATTACCCTTATAATACTGTATTATCACAAGTTATAGGTTCTTATGGAGAAGATAAAGGTTTATCTGGAATTGAAAATGCATGGGATTCTGTTTTATCTGGTACACCAGGAAAAATAGTAAGTTCTAAGAGTGCAAGTCAAGAGGAAATTCCAAATGCTGAAGAATCTTATATTGCAGCTGAAAATGGAAGTGATTTAACACTTACTATAAATTATAATGTTCAAACTATTGTTGAAGAATATTTGAAACAGGCTGTTGAAAATAACTCTTGTGAAAATGGTGGAAGTTGTATCGTTATGAATCCTAAAACTGGAGATATTTTAGCTATGGCTACATATCCAAATTATGATTTAAATACTCCTTTTACACCAAATGAAACTTTAGCAAAAACTTATGACAGCTTAAGTTCTAGTGAAAAAATAGATGCTATTTATAAAATGTGGTCAAATAAATCTGTTTCTGAACTATATGAACCTGGTTCTGTATTTAAAACAGTAACTTCTGCAATTGCTCTAGAAGAGAATATTACTGATACTGATGTTGAAGGAGATTTTACTTGTATTGGTTATGAAATGGTTAATGGTGTAAAAATTAATTGTTGGAAAAACTATGATCCACATGGTCCTCAAACTTTAAGAAAAGCTTTGATGAATTCTTGTAACCCTGCATTTATGCAACTTGGTGCTAGAATTGGTACAACTACATTGTATAAATATTATAAAGCTTTTGGTCTTTTTGATAAAACTGGTATCGATTTACCTGGAGAAGCAAATTCTTTATTCACAGAAGAGCAAAAAGTTGGACCAGTTGAAAGAGCTACAATGTCTTTTGGTCAAAGGCTTAGCATTACACCTTTACAAATGATTACTGCTGTTTCAGCAATTGCAAATGATGGTATTTTAATGAAACCTAGAATTGTAAAACAAATTACAAATACAGATACTGGTGCTATTACAAATATAGAACCTACAACTGTTAGACAAGTAGTTTCAAAAGAAACTTCTCAAAAAGTAAAATCTATGATGGAATCTGTTGTTACTAAAGGTACGGGAGGTCGTGGTGCTGTTGCTGGTTATTCTATAGGTGGGAAAACTGGTACTTCTGAACCAACTGATGATAAAAAGGAAACAGAAGGTTATGTTGCATCTTATGTTGCAATCTCACCAATTGAAGATACTCGAGTTGTTTTATTATTAACTTTATACAAACCAAGTGAAAGCAATCATCAAGGTGGACAAGTTGCAGGACCTGTTGTTTCTCAAATGCTAACTAAAATATTACCTGAATTAGGTATTCCTTCAAATGAAACAACATCTGAAGATGACTCTAATTTAATTACTGTACCTGATATAAGAAATAAAACAATAACTGAAGCTGAAAAAATTCTTAAAAATGCTGGATTTACAACTAAAATAACAACTTCAAACGATAAGAATAGTACACAAGTTATTGATCAAGTTCCAAAGCCTGGTGTGTCATTAGCTAAAAATTCTATAATAATGTTATATGACCAAAGTGTTAGAACTACAACTACAGTTCCTGATCTTACAGGAAAATCTGCTTCACAAGCTACTAGTGAGCTAAGGAACTTAAATTTGAATATTAGTATTACTGGAAGTGGTGTCATAATTTCACAAGATCCAGCTAAAGGTTCTAAAGTTGATGAAGGTACTGTTATAAAAGTTACTTTAAAGCCTGCTACTACAGATGTTCATTAAAGATAATATTTATTAAATACTAAGAGGAAATTTACTTTTTTTTCCTCTTTTTTATTCCATTTTTTCGTGTTTCCAATAATTTTCTAATAATTCATCTAGTCTTTTTATATACTTATTATCTTGTTTTGCTCTATCAATTAATTCTTGATTATCTCCTTTTAAATATGCTACCCATTGTTCTTTTCCTTCAAATTTTTTTAATTTGTCTGATTGAAATTTTGGTAATTGTATAATATTAAATTCTAATTCTTCTGTTTTTACATATTTTTCATTGCATTCTATTTTTATTTTCTTGCTAAAATTCTCAAAAGAAAAATAGATAAAATCTAAAATATTTATTGTTATTGTCCTACAAAATTCTCTTTTTGTGTCATGTTCTAATTGATTTAAATGTATTTGTTCATAATACATTAATATTTTTGTTGGAATATATTTTCCATCGATAAATTGGATTCCAACATTTAATTCTTCATTATCATCTTTTGTTATTCTTACATCTGCAATGCCAAAATTTTCATCACTTGGCAAATATTTTGCTTTTTTGTATAAATATGGATTCAGCTCTATTGTTTTTATTTTTATCTCCAAAATACTTTCAATTATATCTTTTAAAATATCTATACTTTCTTTTGAATTTAATACTTTTCTAAGCACAAAATTGCTTTTTGATACAAATTTCCTATTCAATTATTATATCAGTCCTCCTTATATTATTTTTTTATTGGGTATTTTTTAGATTTTAATTATATTAAAAATTGAAATAAATTTTGATTTAAAATTGTTTTGATTATAATATCATTTTTATATTATGTCAATATTTTTTCTATTTTTATTCAAACTTTTCATCGCATATTTCGACAAAGTCTGACATTATTTAAATAAATGCCAGACTTTTATTACTTCATCTATACTTTCTTTTGGAGTGGATGCTCCTGCCATAATTCCCACTTTTTCTATTGTCGATAAATCCATATTTTTCAATGTTTCTTCAGCTTCTTTTCCATTTTCTACAGATATACTATTATGGCAATTTTGTTTTGCTATTTCATATAATTTCTTTGTATTTGAGCTATTTTTTCCGCCAATTATTATCATTAACTCAACTTGTTTTGATAACTTTTCTGTTTCTTTTTGTCTTGTTTCTGTTGCTAGACAAATTGTATTTTTTATTACTAGCTCAACATTTTCTGATATTTTTTCTTTTATTATTTTAGTTATATTTTCAAATTTAGCAACACTATATGTTGTTTGTGATATTATTAATAATTTTTCAATTTGACTATTTTCAAATTTTTCTATTGCCTTATGAACATCATCTTCTTTTTCTATTAAAGAAAAATTTTTTCCACAGTAACTTTTTATTCCTATAACTTCAGGATGTTTTTCTGCTCCTGTTAGAATTATATAATAACCTTTGTTTGCATATTCTTCTGCTATTTTATGTATTTTTAAAACATTTGAACAAGTATAATCCACTAATTCTAAATTATTAATTTTAGCTTTTTCATATATATTTTTCTCGACTCCATGTGCTCTTAGTATAACTTTTGCATTTTTATCTTTTGCTTCATTTATATTTTCAATTATTTTTATTCCTTTATTTTTTAAATCTTCTATAACTTCTTTGTTATGAACCAATTCTCCTAAGCAGTATGTTTTTTTATTTTTCTTTGATTCTTCTATTGCTCCATCAACAGCTCTTTTTACTCCATAACAAAATCCTGCTGTTTTTCCTATTATTATTTCCATATTTCTTATTCCTTTTTATATTTCTTCTTTATACAAAAAAAGGGCTTTTAAAGTCCTTTTTCCATTTTATTTTGTTGCAATATAATAACCTACTCCTCTTTTAGTTATTAATATTTTTGGTGATGATGTATCTTCTTCTATTTTTTCTCTAATTCTTCTTACTGTAACATCAACTGTTCTTATATCACCATAATATTCATAACCCCAAACTTTTTCAAGTAATACTTCTCTTGTTATAACTTGACCTGGTTGTGATGCTAAGAATTTTAAAACTTCAAATTCTCTTAAAGTTAAGTCTATTACTTTGTCTCTTACTTTTACTTCAAATCTATCTAAGTCTAATTCTAAATCATTTACTTTTATTTTGCTATCTGCTTTTTCTGGTATTTCTTCTGTTTTTTGTTCTTCTTCTTTTTTTAGATTTGATGTAATTTCATTTTTTCTTAAATTTGCTTTTACTCTTGCCATTAGTTCTCTTACACTAAATGGTTTTGTTATATAATCATCAGCACCTAGTTCTAGTCCTACTATTTTGTCAATTTCAGCATCTTTTGCTGTTAACATTAGTATAGGAATATTTAAGTAATTTTTTACTCTTTTGCATACTGATAATCCATCTAATTTAGGCAACATTATATCTAACAACATTAAGTCTGGTTTTTCTTCTAATGCCATATTTACAGCAGTTATTCCATCTGTTGCTTCTAATGTTTCATATCCTTCTTTTTTTAAGTTATATACTAGTACATCTATAATTGCTTGTTCGTCATCAACTATTAGTACTTTTTTTGCACCTTTTTCTAAATTTTCTTCCACAAAAATTCCGCCTTTCCGTAGCTTTATTTTTATATAAACTATTTATATCACAATTTTTTGGATTATACAAGTATTTTTGGCAAAATGTTGTTATATAATTTATCTTGCAAGCAAAAAATGAAACAAATAGTTATACTACTTGTTTCACAATTCCACATCAATATTAAAAACCCCATAATCCTCAAGTCTAATTTTATTCTCACTCACAACCCCATTTACAACAACTTTTTCAACTCCGCTATTTTTATTATTAGGATTTTTTATATTAATATTATACACACTATTCTTCCATTTATATCTAATACTATATTCTTTCCAATCCTTTGGTATGCAAGGTTCTATGCTTAAATAACCATTCTTTATTTTCAATCCTAATATATATTCTATTCCGGCTTTATAATACCAACTACTTGAACCTGTGTACCAAGTCCAACCTCCTCTACCAGCTAGATTATTGCAACCATATATATCTGCTGGTATAACATATGGTTCTACTTTATATTTGTTACAAGCCTCTTTTGTTCTTGCATGCTCTATTGGATTTACCATTCTGTATAATTCTGTAGCTTTATCTCCAAAGCCTAATAATGCTTCTGCTATTATTACCCATATTGCAGCATGTGTGTATTGTCCTCCATTTTCTCTTACTCCTGGCAAATATGCTTTTATATAACCCGGTTCTAGTTTTCCTTTTTCAAATGGTGGGTCTAATAATTTTATTATTCCATTTTCTCTATCTATTAAATGATTTTCTAGACTTTCCATTGATATATATTTTTTGTCATTATCTCCTGCATTCGATATTACACTCCAACTTTGTGCTATACTGTCTATTCTACATTCTTCATTTTCCATGCTTCCTAGTGTATTACCATCATCCATAAATGCTCTTTTGTACCATCTACCATCCCAACCATTTGTGTTTAATGCTCTTTTTAAATTTTCTTTTATTTTTCCATATTTATCTACTAAATTATTCTCTTCTTTTATTTTGCAAATCGGTATAAATCTATCTAATACATTGTAAAGAAAGAATCCAAGCCATATGCTTTCACCTTTTCCTTTATTTCCTACTGTACTAAATCCATCGTTCCAGTCTCCTGTTCCTATTTTTGGTAATCCATTTTCTCCAAAATTCAAACTCTTTTCTATTGCTTTTTTGCAATGTTCAAATATACTTTCTATTTTTTCTGATTGTACATATCTATCATATCTTTCATCTTCATTTCCATCTAATAATTTTCCTGTTAAATAAGGCGTTTGCTCATCTAATATTGAATAATCTCCTGTGAATTCTATATATTCACAAGTTAGATATACTAACCATAATAAATCATCTGAGAATTTTGTTCTTATTCCTCTTTGTGTTTCATCATGCCACCAATGTTCTACATCTCCTTCTATAAATTGATGTTTGCTGTGTTTTATTATTTGTTTTTTTAGTATTTCTGGATTTATATATTTTAAAGCTAAGGTGTCTTGTAATTGGTCTCTAAAACCATATGCACCACCTGATTGGTAAAATCCTGTTTTTCCTATTAATCTACTTTCTAAAGTTTGATATATAATCCATCCATTTAGCATTATATTTAAAGATTCTAAAGGTGTTTTTACTTGTAATTTTCCTAATTCTTCTTTCCAATAATTTTTTACTTTTTCTAATTCTTGTTTGCAATTTTGAATTTTACTATATTTATAGGCTACATTTTTACTATCTATAATTGTTTCTTCAGCACCTAATGTGAATATTATTTCTTTTTCTGATAAACTTTCTATTTCTACTTCTATTTCATATGCTATACATGGATTTTTTCCTAGTGAGTTTTCATTATTTAATGATGTTCTTTTTAAACTTTCTGGATTTGATAAATTTCCTTCACCAATAAAAAAGTTTTTGTCTCCTGTATAGCTTTTTATTTTTTCACTATTTGATACATATATTACATCATTTGTGAATTCACTGTTATATAGATTTTGAGCACATATTATATTGTTATTTGCATCATATTTTAAGTTTATATAGCCATTTGTTTTTATTTCATCCTCTCCTAATACTGGTTTCATATAATACACAATTTTTATTTTTTTACGATTTAGTGTTGTGTTTTTTAATTTTAAAATTTGAACTTTTATTCCATCCTCTTTTGGGACAAATATTTCTAATTCTTGTTCTAGTCCATCGCTTTTATGAATATATTTTGTATAACCAAATCCATAAATCACATTATAATTTTTGCTATCTGGCATAGGGTTTAGTCCAAGTGACCAAACCTTTTTTGTCTGCATATCTTTTAAATATATAATTTCTGATGGAATATCATAACATGCATAATTTTGCCATGCTGTTACTCTGTTTAATCTACTATTTTTATGCCAACTATAGCCTCCCATACTTTCTGTTACTAATGTTCCAAATTTTTCATTTGCCATTATGTTGGACCATATTGTTGGAAGTCTATTTTCTTTGTTTACCTTTATTAAATATTCTTTGCCATCTTCTGAAAATGCTCCGTATTCATTATAGTATTTTAAATTGTCAATGTTTTCTAATATATCTATATTTTCATTATTTTCATTTTCAATTAATGTTATTTGTTGTTCTTTTCCAACATCTTTATATTTTTCTAAATATTCTTCTTCTAATTCTTTTAGTGCATTTTTTATTCCACCTTTATTTGCATCAATTATTATTGTTGCAATAAAGTTTAATAAATTTAAATCATCTTTACTTATTTCATTTTTTGATAGTTCAAATATTCCAGCCCTTATATTTTTTAAATATGCTATTTGACTGTTTTGGATTATATTTTCAACATCTTCTCTTACATAATTTTCGTAACTATGTTTTTCTTCATCTAATATTATTAGCTCTGTTTCTAAATTTTTTGTTCTAAAAAATTCGTATGCTTTTAATACTTCTTTTACAACATGTGCATCATTACTATCTTTGATCTTTACTAATATAATTGGTAAATCACCTGATATTCCATATTTCCAAAGTTCTGATTGTTTGTATTTATCTTTTGGCAATTTTTCTAAATTTAATTTCTTAGTTGGATTATAAAATACAATGTATGACATCATTTTTTGGTAGTCTCTTATTTGTGTTCCTTTTATTCTTAAATATCTATTTTGTGCTTCATTTTTTGCTTTTGATAGTTCTACTGCTTTTTTGATATTTTCTTCAATTTTGTATTTTTGAATTTCTTTTTTGATTTCTTCTTTATTTTCTCCAACTGCAATAATTAAGTTTATTTTTTCTTTTTGATTTGGTTTTATTTTTATTGTTCTTTTTAGTGCTACAATTGGTTCTGTGACTAGCCCAATCTTTTTGCTAAATGGTTTTGATTGTTTTACCATTTGAGGTATTCCTATATTTCCTCTTCCGAAAGAACTTTTCTTTTTCTATTTCGTATTCTAAATCCCCAATTGTCTCACAATTTGTGGATAAGTTAGCACACAAATATATTTCTTGACCCTTTTGTTCTCTCTTTTTTCTTTTTATGATTATACTGTTTGTTTCTTCATCAAAATCATATATTAAAAACAAATTATTAAAGGCTGGATGTGCATAGTCCTGTGTTTTATTTGATAATACTGGTTCGAAATATGATGTTACTTCTAATATTTCTTCTGAATTACCTTGATTTTCTAAGGTTATGCTTCTTATTTCTACTGGTTCTTCTGGTGCTATTAAAGTTTCTATTGTTGTTTTTATATTTTCTGATATTATTTCTTGTTTTATCTTATCTGGCATAAAACTTATGCTATCATTATTATTCGAAGTTATAATTTTTTTGCTTTTTATATTTTTGATATTAAAAAATATTCCTTGTGGGTAATCATCTGTAAGTTTAAATCTATTGATATATATATCTTTATATTTACTAATTCCTTCACCTTTTTGATTCATTGCTATTGAATAATTACCACTCGAAATTAAATCTCCTCTTATTAGTTTGTTATCTATTTTCTTATAAGTATCTTCTATATAATCTTCATAATCTTTATATTTTAATTTTTCAACTTTTTCTTTATTTTCCTTTGTAATTATTGCTGTTTCTGGCATCCTTTCTTGTAGCAAGATACTGATTGCTTTCATTTCTGGATTTTTCATAAATCTTTTTTGCAGAATATTATTATTTATTAAGTTGTTTATTGATAATAAAATTAGACTTTGATGATGTGCCATATATGTTTTTACTACACTTGCTTTTTTACCTTTTTCTACTCTTTCTGGAGTAAAATCAAGTGATTCATAAAATCCAAATTTTCCAATCATTCCATATTGCTCTAATGTTTTTAAGTTTTCGTATACTTCCTTTGGGTAATCTGTTATAGCTAATATTCCTCCATATGGGGCAACTACCATATCATCTGCAAGGCCTCTTTTTAATCCAAGCCATGGAATTCCAAAGGCTTTGTATTGATAGTTCGAATATAAATCTTTTAAATTAAATGCTGATTCTGATATTCCCCAAGGTATTTGAAGTTTTTTAGCATACTCCATTTGACTTTTTATCATAAATCTACAAGATTCATCTAATAAACTTCCTTTATATTTGGGAATATTTATATTAGGCATTAAATATTCAAAAGCAGTTCCTGACCAAGAAACAAGTCCCTTATATTTTCCCAATGTTGTTAATGTTCTACTTAAAGAATTCCAATGTTTTGATGGAACATCTTTTTTAGCAATAGCTACTAAACTAGCTTGTCTTGCTTCGGATGCTAATAAATCATAATATGAGTCAGTTAATTTATTTTCTTCTATATTAAATCCTATTGAGAAAATTCTATGCTCTTTACTATATAAATAAGAAAAGTCTGTATTTTCTATTATGTCTTTAACTATTATTGATATTTCTTGCAATTCTTCTTTATTTTCCAGCCATTGTTTTAAAACATATAAATAACCTATAAAATTCCCACTATCTACTGTTGAAATATATCTTGGAAATAATGGTTGTTTTGTTTTTATATTGTACCAATTATATAAATGTCCATTCCATTTTTCTAAACTTTGAATTGTATAAACAATATTTTTTATTAATTCTTTTGCTTTTTCATAATCTATATAACCTAAATCTTTTGCTGAAATTACTGCAATTAATGATAGTCCTATATTTGTTGATGAAGTTCTTGGTACTACTTTTTCTTTTCTATCTTCCTGATAATTATCTGGTATTAAATAATTATTATCTTGAGTAAGATATTGTTCAAAAAATTTCCAAGTTCTTTTACCTATATCTAAAATATATTGCTGTTCTTGTTTTGATAATATTTCTATATTATTTTTTTGAGTATTTTCTTTACTAATATAATACATAATCCCCGGTATAATTAGCCAGATAGCACCTATTAATAAACTAAAAATATTATGTGTATTTGCATATATAATTAGACTTATTATTCCAGCAATAACATTTACTATCATACTTTTGTAATATGATACAAAATCACTTTTTCCTAACTTTTCCGCTTCTTCAGAAGTTGTCCATTCTAGTAAATGTTTGTGTGTTATATTTACTCTATATAAAGTTTTTAAAATTGCTTTTATAGATACATATGCTTTGTATGGTATACAACCTAATGTTAAAAATCCTCTTAGTATAGTTCCCTTTAATCCTGTTATCTGTGGTGTAAATGTTTTTTGTTTTTCTTCTCCCTCTCTTTTTCCTATTAAATAGTTTAATATTTCTAATATAAATGGACTTAATAATATTATTATCAATATACTTGTTATTCCTACTGTATTTACTTTATATGTTATGCTTATAATTTTTGAATATATTAATCCAATAATTATTGATATTTCAAATAAACTTCTTCTTAAATTATCAAATATTTTATATTTTGATAATAAATTAAGTGGACTTTTATTTCCAAGCCATTTTATAATTTGCCAATCTCCTCTAATCCACCTTGATAGTCTATTCATAAAACTTGTGTATTTGCTTGGGTAACCATCCATTAGCATAATGTCACTTACTAGACCACATCTTAAATAACTTCCTTCTAATAAATCGTGACTTAATACTGTATTTTCTGGAATTGCATTTTTTAAAACTTTTGAAAATATTTGTAAATCATATATACCTTTTCCTGTAAAAATTCCTTCATTAAAATTATCTTGATAAATGTCTGAAATAGCATTTGTATAATTATCTATTCCTCCGCTTCCAGCAAATATTTTTGTAAATAAGGTTTTATAGCAAATATCTAAATTTATTCCTACTCTTGGTTGCATTATTCCATAACCATTTTCTACTATATTTTTTTGTATGTCAATTTCTGGTTCATTTAAAATATGTGCCATTGCTCCTACTAATTCAAAAGCTGAGTTTAATACTAAATCTGTGTCTGCATCTAGTGTTATTATATATTTTATATTTTTTAATTTTTCTTTTATATCTTCATTATTTATATTATTTTCGATTGAATTTGTTAAAAATGGATTTTTTATATTTCCTAAAATATACTCGTTAAATTGATTTAATAATCCTCTTTTTCTTTCCCATCCCAAATATTTTTCTTCTTTGTCATTCCATTTTCTTTCTCTGTAAATAAAATTAAATATTGGTATTTGATTATTTGAATATTTATTATTTAAAATTTCTATCTGTCTTAATCCTTCATCTATTACTTCTTTATCATAACTTTCTTGTTTTTTACCACTTTCTGAACAATCCCCTAATAATGCAAAATAAATATTATCTGATTTATTTGATAGATAATATACTTCAAGATTTCTCATCATTTCTTTTACTTTTTCTCTTGATTTTAGAATTGTTGGTATTACAACAAAAGTGCTATGTTCCTCATCAATTCCTTTATAAAAATCCATTTTAGGTATTAATTTTGGCTTTATAATTTTACTTAATATATATTGTATTATTTGTATTACTATTTCACTTGCGGGTATTAAAAATATTATAAAACTTAAAATAAATATTGCATTATTTTTTATTTTTAAATTTAGAAGATAACTTAAAAATAATGACAATATTATACTAAATACAGCTATTCCTGATATATATTTTTTTGCTTTTGTTTTTGATGAATTTTCTTTTTGAGGTATATATTCTAATTTTTTATATAAATCTCCTAATCCATTGTCTATTAAGTAATATCCTATATGACTTTTTTTGTTTATTCCTGTTTGCTTAAAATTTTCTTGTGCTAATTCTAAAGTTTTTTTTGCTATATATATTTCGGAAATTTTAGTTTTTTTGCTTAATTCTTTTATTTTGTTTCTATAATATTCCTTTGTTCTAAAGTCCATATTTGTATATACATTTGCTGGGTCTTGTTTTAGCAATTCTTCAACTCCATTTATTTTTTCAAATATTTCTAAAAAATTTATTCTTTGAATTTTCTTTATACTTGTTATGCTATTTCCCATTAAAACTTTTTGAGTAGCAATATCAAAATGTTCCTTTTTTATTACATCAGATACTGTTGTTCCTAGTTTTTCTACTACTTCTTCTAATACTTTTAGATATCTATAACCTTTTTTTCCATATCTTTTAAGTGTATATGACATATATTCTATGAATGGGGATTTCATATCTTGAAACATTTCTTTTTCTAAGTCTTTTACATTATTTTTATATTTAATTTCGTTTTTTTCTTTTATTTCTATTAATCTTTCTACTATTTGTTCTACTCTATATTTTTGAATTTGTGAACTATATATTTTTAACGCTATATCTGTTATATTTTCTATAATTGCTATTTGTAAAAATATTCCTATATTCCATATTTCATCCATACTTAAGGTCTTTTTGGTTTGATAACTTTTTAGGTAATCCTCTAGATTTTCTTGTTCAATTTTATTTTCTGTGTATGCTACTATTTCTGATGCTAGTACATATATTCTTGCAAAACCTTGATATTCACCATTTGCTATTCCTACAAAGTTTATATATTTATTTAATGGTAATTCTTTTTGGATTTGTTTTGTTGTTTCTTCTATTATATAGAAATTGTCTAATAGCCATTCTCCTGCTGGATGTATGTTTATTCCTAGTTTGAGGTGTTCGTTTAATAGTTCATATACTTGTTCTATTGTTTTGAAGTTTTCTATTAGATGTGGTACTGGATATGTGTCTTTTTGAGATTTTGTTGTTGTATTATGGCTTGATGCTATTTTTTCTAAGTGCTGTTCTAGTTGACTCTTTTCTAGCATTGTTCCGTTTATTTTTAATATTTTATTTTCTTTCAAAAAAATTCCACTCCTCGCAATAATATGTTTTGTACATATTGTTTGCAAAAAGTGGTAATTTATACTTTTATCTTGAATTATCTATATATTTTATTTGTGTTTCTTTATTTTTTTCTTTTTCTTGTTGTTTTATTTCCATGGCATTATATATTTCATCTATTTCTTCATTAGTCTTTCCTTGTGTTATATCTATTTTTTCGCTATTTGAAATATATTCTTTTCTTTGTGAATCCATTACTATTTTTGTATCTATATTTTGCACTTCATCTTTTACTTTTCCTATTGAAGATATTATTGTATTATCTTTTTTATTTACAAATACATATATATTTTTTATTTTATCTTGTATATATGAATCGTATTTTTGTGTTTCTTTATAATCTTGAATATATTCTCCTTTATTGTCAATAGCTAAAAATTGTGGATTACTTTTTATATAAGTTATATCTGTTGGTGATAATTTTGTACCATATTTTTCATTATATTCATTTGCAATATCTTCTAATATTTGATTATAAGTTTTTACTTTCATACTTTGTGTAAATTCTTCTTTTGCGTCACTTGTTGTTTTTGCTTCATCTACTGTTGTTTCAATTGTTGGTTTTGTTTCTGGTTCATTTGCTGGATTTAATAATACAACTCCACCTGTTAAAATCCCTAATGATACAAGTATTGCTTTAATATTTCTTTTTCTTTTTTCTTGCTTTACTATTTTTTCAGTTATTCTTTTTCTTTGCTTTTCTGTTAATTCTTGCTTTCCTTCATTAATTCTTTTTTCATTTACTCTTTTTATTTCAGCTTTAACTTTTTGTTTTGTTTTTACACTAGTTCCAAATATGTTTGTATTTTTTTTCATTTTTTCACCTATTTTCTAAATATTATCTCTATATATTTTATAACATAAATATTTTTTTATTTCAATAGTATTTTATTTTTTTCCAATTTTCTCCATTATATATCAACTTTTCCTATTTTTTTCATATTATATATTAATCAAACGAATTGTTTGTAAAAAGTTTTATAAATAAAATTGAAAGGATGTTGTTATTATGGATATGGAAGATAAAAAACCTTTTTGTCCAGTTTTAGATGTTGATGGTGTTATTGCAGGAGGTAAACAATTTGATTTAGATATAACTTTACCAGAAGATAACAGAGATGTCATTTATGGTGTTATTAAAAATTGCTTTAAAGAGCCAGTATGTGATGCAGTTGTTAAATTAACAGAAATAGTTTATAACTGTGGCAAAGAAGAAAGAAGACCTATTGGTCATACTTTTACAGATAAAGAAGGAGAATTTGTTTTCGGACCTCTTTGTCCTGATAGAAAATATGCGCTTCAAATTTGGGCTAATACTACTAAAAAAATTAAGGTTTGTGCAAAATGTCATCATGAAGGCAAATGCTTAAAAGGTGATAAATGTGATAAATGCGATTGTTTTTTAGATGATAAAAAGCCTTGTTTTAGAGATGAATGTTCTGAAGATTGCAAAGAAGATTGCTGTGACAAATAGTCATCATATAAAATAACAAAAAAACACCACTAAATTTAAAATCTTTAGTGGTGTTTTTTTTATAATACTCCCATTTTTTTAGCAAATTGTTTTCCTTTTTTTATCATTTTATTTTTGTTCATCATATTTTTATCATTATACATCATTATTAGACCTGTTGTTATTAATCCACCTATTAATAAGCCTTTTGTAAATTTCATTTTTATCATCCTTTCTCTATTTTTATTTATTTTCTCTCAATTTTCTTTTTTTATTCTCTTTTATTATGGTATATATTTCATGTAGTGCTATAATTGCCAAAAACATACCAAAATATTTTCTTAACATTTTTACATCTGTATGAACTGATAAATTTGCACCTATTATTGCTCCTAATATTCCAAATATGGATATTATTGTTGCTAATTTTAAATCTATATTTTTATTTTTAATGTTTACTATAATTGCAACTATTGATGTTGGTATAAAAAATATTAAATTTGTTGCTTGTGCTATATGTTGTTCTATTCCGCATAAAACTGTAAGTAGAAATATTAGGATTGTTCCTCCTCCCATCCCAGTCCCACTTATAGTTCCTGAAATAATTCCTATTAATACTTCAAGCATATTTCCTCCATTTTATTTATTTTCTAATGCTAGTCTTATCATTCTTTCTGCAATAATTGTAAGACGTTTATCACATTTTAACATTTGAGCTATTATTAATTTTCTTAAGTTTTCGTTTTCTATATTATCTGCTAAATCCATGAACTTCTGTAATTCGAATAAGTATTGTTCGTTTTTATTTTTCCAATTATTATTTTGTATTAAGTTATTTATATTTTCTTCTTTCATTATTACCTCCACTTCTCAATGTTTTTATGACCGAATTTTATTATCCTATATTTTTGGATTTTATTTTTATTTCTTTTATAAAATCGCACTTTTACTATACAAACTCTTTAAGTAAATATCATTTTGTAAGATACATATATTAAAAATGCTGTAAAAACTATTTTTAATATTTTTTCTGGTAGCTTTTTTAATAATTTTGCCCCAAAATACCCTCCTATTGCTCCACCAATTCCGCATAATATTGCTGTTTTCCAATTGATATAGTTTCCTTTATAATAGAAAAAACTACTTGTTATTACCATTGGTAGTATGCAAAATATTGATGTTCCTCTTGACTTTTGTGCATCCATTTCTAACAGATATATAAATGCTGGTACAAGTATTAGTCCTCCTCCTGTTGAGAAAAAACCACTTATAAATCCAGCTAATAACCCAATTATAATCTTCTTTAAAAAATTTTTAATCATAAAAAAACCTACTTTTAATTAGTAGGTTTTCCATTTTTTTGTTTTTTATTTATTTTATTTGCAATTTATTTTGTTTTATTCAATATTTTCATCTTTTATATAATATTTTGTTCCTAACATTTTATCTGGTAAATATTGTTGCTCAACCCAATGTCCTGGAAAATCATGTGGATATAAATAACCTTCATGATAACCAAATTGTTTCATTTGTTCTACTGGAGCATTTCTTATATGCATAGGAACTTCTCCCGTGTCTTTTGAAGCTACATCTTCTAATGCTCTATTTATTCCTACATATGTTGCATTTGATTTTTTTGATGTTGCTACATATACTGCTGCTTCTGATAATATTATTCTAGCCTCTGGCATTCCTACCATATGTACTGCTTGCATTGCAGAATTTGCAACTACTAATGCATTTGGATTTGCAAGTCCTACATCTTCTGAAGCACATATTACTATTCTTCTAGCTAAAAACATTGGGTCTTCTCCGCCATTTAATGCTCTTGCTAAATAAAATATTGTTGCATCTGGATCAGAGCCTCTCATTGATTTTATAAATGCACTAATATTATCATAATGACTATCTCCCTTTTTATCAAATATTGCTTTTCTTGTTTGAATACAATTTTTTATAACTTCATCTGTTATATGTATGTACCCATCTGATTCCATATTTGTTGTAAGAACAGCTATTTCTAGTCCATTTAATGCTGTTCTAACATCTCCATTTGAAATATTGGCTAATTTTCTTAATGTACTATCTTCTACTTTTATGCTATACTCAGCTAACCCATCTGCTCTTGTTAATGATTTTTTTAGTATAGTAAAAATATTTTCTTCTGTTAATGGTTCTAGTTTTATTACCATTGACCTAGAAATTAAAGCTTTGTTTACTTCAAAATATGGATTTTCTGTTGTTGCACCAATCAGAATAATTAACCCATTTTCGACAAATGGTAATAATGCATCTTGTTGTAATTTATTAAATCTATGAATTTCATCTATAAATAAAATACTTTTTCCTGATGGATTTATCATAAAGTTTTTAGTTTCTTCAATTACTCTTTTTATATCTTGAACTCCTGCTGTAACAGCATTTAATTTATAGAACTTATACTTAGTTGTCTCACTGATTACTTTTGCTAATGATGTTTTTCCACATCCCGGAGGTCCAAATAATATTATACTAGATAATCTATCTGCCTTTATTGTTCTATATAAAATTTTATCTTTTCCTAAAACGTGTTCTTGTCCAACATATTCATCTAATGTTTTTGGTCTCATTCTAAAGGCTAGTGGTTCATTGCTATTCATTTTTCCTCCTCCTTTTAGGGAAAATGAGACTCCCTTTTTTTCCCTATCTTATATTTTCCTATTATATTTTTCAATATTTGCTATTTTCCTAAAATCGATAATCCTTTTCTTATTATTTCCTCTGTAGACATTTCTTCTGTTACTAATTTATCCAAGGCTTTTTCTATTTCTTTTTTGTTAAAGCCTAATACTTGTAATGCAGACATTGCTTCATCTACATTTTGTTCATGTTCTAGTCTTTGTTCTAATTTTGTTTTTGTACCACTTATACCTTTTGATGCTTTTGTTAATTCTTGTATTTGTTGCTCTTTCTTTATTTTGTCTTTTAATTCAAGAATTATTCTTTGTGCTGATTTTGCTCCTATTCCTGGTATTTGTGTTAATGTTTTTATATCTTCTGATATTATTGCTAATGCAAATTCTGTAGGTTCACATACATCTAACATTGTTATTGCTGTTTTTGCTCCTACTCCACTTACTGATATTAGTAATTCAAACATTCTTAATTCTTCTAATGTATTAAATCCAAATATACTAATATCATCTTCTCTTACTTTATAAAATGTATGTACTTTTACTGTTTCTCCTATGTTTCCTAATTTTTCTATTCCTGATTCTGACATAAATACTTTGTAGCCTAGTCCTCCAACATCTATTACTATGTACCCAGTCATCTTCATTTCTAGTGTTCCTTTTATATATGCTAACATGATTTTTCTCCTTTATATATCGTAAAAATAAGTTGCTTCTAAGTCTGCTTCATGCATTAATAATGCTAATGGATATTTTTTATATGCTGCTCCGATTGTGTTGTATAATTCTTTTGGTTCTGTGTAACCCATATGCCAACGAATTGAATATTTTTCTTCTGGTGTTAATTTTATATATTCTGTTATCATCATTACTGATTTTTCTCCATGTCCATATGGTATTGTATCATCTATTGTGTAATATGGTACTTTTTCCCATACTCCTAATGCGTTTTTTGCATTTCTATAGTCTACTTTGTAAAAATTTGCTTTGCATAAATCATGTAATAATGGTACTAATATTAATGTTTCTGGGTTTACATTCATTGGTTCTATATTTGTTTCTACTTTGTGTTTTAATATTTCATATACTTTCATACTATGTTCTACTAGTCCACCTTCATAGTCTCCATGAAATCTTGTGCTTGCTGGTGCTTTGAAGAAGTCTGTTTTTTCTATAAAGTCGATTAGTTCATCTATTCCTTCTCTTTTTACTTGTCTTAATAATTCTAAAAATTGTTCTTTCATATTTTCACCTTTCCTTGACTTTTTGAAATTTATATTTTATAATATATTTAGAAAATAAGATACCACAAAATGTGGTTGCCAATGTTTTAGTTTTTATAAGCCATATCTCCATCGGCAAGCAGAGATATGGTATTTTTATTTGCTCAGAATTTTAGCTAATGCTATAATTAAGGCAAATGTGATAATAGTTTCTGCACATAGTGCAAAAAATAGTAATTTTAAAATATGTATTAAAATCATTTCTATCATACACACCACCTCCTTTTTAGGATTGGTGGCAACCACATTCTGCTTTTTTCTCTCATTTTCATTGCTTATTATATAGATTTAATAGTAAAAAGTCAATAGTTGTATACAAATTTTTGTTTGCACAAATAATAAATATAAAGGCATAGTTTGTATGCCTTTATATTTATTATTTTTCTAATTCAATTGTAAAATCATAAGCATTAGCAATATCTGCTGTTGTTCCCGCATTTATTGCATTTATTCCACCTGCTGTTATTTGTGGTATTGATGCTTCTAACTCTGCATAATTACTTCCATCTTTATTTGTAAAAGTTATTTTTACTATGCCTCCTGCAAAGTCTTTTGTCGAATTATTTTTTACTGTTGCTGTAAAAGATGTTACGCCATCTTGTGCTACTAATTTTATGTCTGTTATTAATAGATTTTCTACTTTTCTATCTTTTGCTACATTTTCTGATGTATTTTCTTTTACTCCATTTTCTATTTTTGCATTTTCTGTATTTTTCATGTCTATTAAGCTTAAGCTATCTTGTTCTATCTCTTGTTGTTCCTCCTGTTTTTTATTTTTGTTATTTTGATAAATAATTGATACTACTATTGTAGTGATTATAATTATCGCTACAATTAATAGAATTATGCCTTTTTTATTTATTTTTTTGTTCATTTCTTCCTTCTTTCTTTAATTTTTAATCTCAAAGCATTCTTAAAAATTTTTATTTGTTAATTTTTTAATAAAATGATAAATCACTTGCGGTTACGGCTGGCCATCCTTCTGACGAAACATAATTATTATCACTAGTTTGTCCATCTGTTCTATGATACCATATTTTTCCTGATGGAGAATTTATTCCCCATTTATATCCAGAAAAATTTCCTCCATCTATATATAATGTTCCATTTTCGTTGTAAAATCCATCTTCAACATTTCCTCTAAATTTTCCTCCTGTTATTGTAAAAGAACCGTTGTTATTGTATCCTCCATGAAGTTTTCCTGTAAATACTCCACCTTTTATTTCTCCTGTAGATTTATATAAACTCAAAGCATCTACTGTATCTCCTGTAAATGTTCCTTCTGTAATTGTAATTGTTGAATTTCTAATTGCTAATCCACTTAAATATCCACTAAATTTTCCTCCAGAGATAGTCGCTGTTGTTCCATCATGCATATATATACCATTATTATATCCAACAAATTCTCCATTTGAAATATTAACATACTTTGTATAGTAACTAGCTATTCCTGATGATTCTGAACCTTTAAAATATCCATTTGTTATATAAAGATTATCACAACCAGATGTATATACTCCAGCAATTGTCTTACCATAAAATTTCCCTCCAGATATTGATAAATTCTCTGAATAATCTATTGCTGCAGCTCCAGTATGTTCTCCTTCAAAATATCCATTTTCTATATTTAAACTTCCAACACATATACATACACCATCAAATCCACCATAATAGTTTCCTCCTTCAATTATTATTTCTCCTGTTTCTGCAATTCCATCAACTTTTGGTTGATATACTCCTTGATAGTATCCTCTATATGTTCCACTGGTTATTTTCAATTTCCCACCATAATTTTCAATCGCATGACCAACATTTTCAGAGTTTTCTGTAATATTTCCACCATATACAGTTGTTGTTCCCCAATTTTTTAAAACTCCAGTAATATGTTTACTATTTAAATTTACTGTAATCGTTTTTTCAGTATCAATATTTACATTTTCAGTTGTATCACTAAGAACTTTTACTGTTCCTTGCTTTTCTATTGAATCTAATGCATTCTGTATACTCGTATATAATACATTATTAGTTTCTGCTATTGCTTTTCCTGTGGTAAATGAAGAAGTACTTGTTTTGACATTTCCGCTAACATCTGATATTGTTATTTTCACATAATATGTTGTGTTTGCACTTAAGTCGGTTAATGAAATTGTTTTTGTTGTTAAATCTGTTGCTCCCTTTCCATTAATTAGACAGCTTTCACTTTTTTTATTTCCATAATTTGTATTCGTTCCCCATTCTAATACTAAGTTTGATAATCCACTTAATCCGTCTTTTGCCTTTACTGTTATTGTTGCTGATGTTGATATTGTAGTAGATGCCTTTGCAGAAAATTCACTAATTTCAGGTGCTGTTTTATCTATATTAGTTATTTGTCTACTTGCTGTAATTACATTTCCTGCTGTGTCTGTTGCCGTTGCATATACATATCCATTTGCTGTTACTGTTACACTTGTTGTTGGTGCTGTGGCTGATGTTGCCGCTGTTTGTGCATTTGCTAGTGTTGTTCCATATCCTGCTTTTCTTGTACTTGATGTTGTTACACTTGGATATGTTATTGTTACTGTTATATTTTGATTTGTCCATGTTGTTGTACTTTGGTTTATTGTTATTGTTTGTATTCCTACTATAAATCCTCCACTTACTTTTATTGTTGTTGCTCTATTTCCTGCATTGTCATATACTTTTGTCCATAAGTAATATGTCCCTGCTACACAATCCGTTTTACTTACTGTTGCTCCATTTGTGAATGTTGTCCATGTTGTTGGTTCTGTTGTGTTACTTGTTGACCAAGCATATTGTAATGTTTTTAATCCACTTCCTCCTGTATCTGCTGCTGTTATTGTCGTTTTTATTGTTGCATTTCCACTTGTTGGTTTTGCATAAGATCCTCCATTTGGGCTTAATGTTACTGTTGGTACTACTTTATCTATATTTGTTATTTGTTTACTTGCTGTAATTACATTTCCTGCTGTGTCTGTTGCTGTTGCATACACATATCCATTTGCTGTTACTGTTACACTTGTTGTTGGTGCTATAGCTGATGTTGCCGCTGTTTGTGCATTTGCTAGTGTTGTTCCATATCCTGCTTTTCTTGTACTTGATGTTGTTACACTTGGATATGTTATTGTTACTGTTATATTTTGATTTGTCCATGTTGTTGTACTTGTTTTTATAGCTATTGCTATTTTTTCTTCTCCTACTATAAATGCTTGACTTTGATATAAATACTCATTATCTATTTTTACATATAAATAATATGTTCCTTTTTCACAGTCATTTTTTATTGTCTCACTATTATTTTCTATTGTTTTCCATTCTAACTTTGCTGATGTCCATGCTACTTCTATTTTACTTGCATTCTCTACTTTTACTTTTGTTCTTATTGTTGCTTTTCCTGTTGTTGGCATTGTGTATGTTCCTCCATTTGCTGCTAATGTTATTCCAACAACTTGTATCTCGTATTCTATGTTTGCTCCAGCATTATTTTCTGTTATTATTATTTTTGCGTTTCCTACGTTTTGTGGTATTACCGTTACCTCTGTTCCATTTACCGTTACTTTTGCTATTGTTTCATCATTTGATTTTGCTGATATTGTTCCATTGTTTATTCCTGATACTTGGATTTTTTTATTATCACCAACTGTTGTTATTCCTTTTGTTTTTTCCAATGTTAATTTTACAATTTTTATTGTTATTTTTGCTTGTGCTCCACCGTTTGACTCTGTTGCTATTATTGTTGTATCTCCTGCTTTTATTCCTGTTACCTTATCATTTTCTATAGATACATGATTTGCATCTATTTGTGAATATGTTATTTTTCCTTTATTCTGCCCACTGATTTCCCCTATATCTGTAGTTTTTTCCTCTGCGACATATATTGTTTTATCTTGTAATGTTGATAATTTTACTGTTAATGCTGTATAGTATTTTGTATATTTTCCATCTTCTCCTTTTAGCCAAGTATATATTGTTTTTCCACTTGTTGTTGCTTGGATTGTTATTTCATTTCCTGATAAAACGTTTCTTTTTCCATCTGCTGTTTCTGAGTATGCATATGTACTATTTGCTCCTCCGAATATTTTTATTTTGTTTTGTACTACATCTGTATATACTGTTCCTATCGTATTTTTATTTTTTCCTATTACTTCTCCTTTTAATATAGTATCTGCATATACTTGTATTGTTGATGTTTCTTTTTCTAGGTATTCGTTATATTTTTTTTGATATATATCATCTATCTTTTCTTGTTCATAACTTTTTTGTATTGAATTTAATTCTTTCTGTTGTTTCTGTATTTTCGTATTTACACTAGCATATATTGCTACTACAACAATTAGAAAAAACATCATACTCAATAATGTAAATGATGTTATTGATCCTTTATTGCTTTTTATTCTTTTATTTAAAGTACCTGTGTGTGTGTGTGTGTGTGTACTCTCGCAGCGTTTTCAGCGTTTTTCATATTTTCATACCTCTTCTCTCTTTTCTTATGAATTATTTTATCACAAATACTTTCGAAATGAAAAGAGAATTTACAAAAATTTATAAAAAACAATCTTAAATATCTTTTTATACTTTAATTTTTAGTTTGCTTTTTTCAAAATTTATTGTATAATATACATATAAAAAAGAAAGGTAATTTTTATATGAAATTTATAAGAAAACTATTAATTATTGTAATAATCTTACTAATATCTATAGCCTCAATTGTTGCACTGTCTGGTTACGCATATTACTCCTCAAAATTAAAAGAAAAACCACTAGTAACTCGTGTTCAAGAAATTACTAATCAAGAAAATTTTGTTAAATTTTCTGATATGTCAACTTATTATAGAAACGCGGTTATTAGTGTTGAAGACCACCGTTACTATGACCACGGTCCTGTTGATTTTATTGCTATTGGACGAGCTTTTTTTACAAATGTTAAAAATGGTAAACTTCAAGAAGGCGGTAGCACTATAACTCAGCAAGTGGCTAAAAATGTTATATTCTCTCAAGAACAAACTTGGCTTAGAAAAGTCGGTGAAATTTTTGCAGCATATGATTTAGAAAAAAATTATACTAAAAATGAAATTTTTGAATTATATGTTAATACTGCATATTTTGGAGATGGTTATTATGGTATTTATGATGCAAGTTATGGATATTATAATAAAGCCCCGAAAGACTTAAATTTAGATGAAAGTACTATGCTTGCTGGTGTTCCTAATGCTCCATCTGTATATTCACCTTCTGTCAATCCTGATTTAGCTAAAAAAAGACAATATCATGTTATTAATACTATGATTGAATATGGTTATATAACTACTGAAGAAGCAAATTCTATAAAATAATTTATTAGTATTATTTATCTCAACCCTCATATATTTATTATGGGGGTTATTTTATGAAAATTTTTGTTATTAAGAAGAAGTTTATTTTTTTATTTTTGACTACGTTAATTGTTACTTTGATTATTTGTTATTGTTTTTATATTTATAATTCTCCTTCTTTGGCTGTTGATTTGTGTAGCACTTCTTTAAATGATATAACAAAATCAGATGAAAAAGTAGCATATCTTACTTTTGATGATGGTCCTACCACAAAGGCTACTGCTAAAATATTAGATATTTTAAAAGAAGAAAATGTGAAAGCTACTTTTTTTGTTGTTGGTAAACACGTTAAGGAACATCCTGAGTTAGTCAAACGTGAATATGATGAAGGACATTATATTGCAAATCATGGTTATAATCATAATAATAAATTATTATATAGCAACATGGAACATTTTAAAGAAGAAGTTGTTAATACTGATATAGAGATTTCTAAGGCAATTGGTGTTGAAAATTATTGTTCTCATATTTTTAGATTTCCTAATGGATTTATGTCGAAAAAGTATTCATATCAAAAGAAAGAGGCTGTTGAAGTTTTAAATAGTTTAGATTATTCTTATATTGATTGGAATTGTTTGAATAAAGATTCTGAAAGGAAATATTCTGATTATCAACTTATTAATAATCTTAAAAAAAGTGCTAAAAATAAGGGAACTCTTGTTGTTTTGATGCATGATACTGCTGATGTTAATAAAACTTATGATATTTTAAAATCTTCTATTGATTATTTAAGGTCTGAAGGTTATGAATTTAAAAATTTTTATGATACGAAATAGGGAAAAATAAAATAGGGAAAAAAGGTCGTCCCCTTTTCCCTATTTTATTTTTCCTCCACCTAAAACAACTCCATCTTCATCGTAAAATACAACTGATTGTCCGCTTGTAATTGATTTTTGTGGTTCTGTAAATTCTACTCTTACTTCTCCATTTTCTTCTGGATAAACAATTGCTTCTGCTTCTTTTGCTTTATATCTAATTTTTGCATAACATTTTAGTGGTTCTTGTAATTCATCAAATATTAGCCAATTTATATCATCTGCAAATAATTTTTTTTCATATAAATCTTTTTCTGTTCCGACTACTACTTGATTTTTCTTTCCATCTAATTTTATAACATACAGTGGTTCTTTATATGATATTCCTAGGCCTTTTCTTTGTCCTATTGTATAATTTGTTAATCCATCATGTTTTCCTAATATTTCTCCTGTTTTTAATACGATATTTCCTTTTTTTATGTATTTAGGATCCATATTTAGACTTAAGAAATTTTTATAGTTTCCATCTGTTATAAAACATATATCTTCACTATCTGGTTTATTTGCTACTTTTAAATTATTTTTTCTAGCTATCTCACGTATTTCTTCTTTTGAGTTGAAATCTCCTAATGGAAATACTACTTTTCCAAGTAATTCTTTTGGTAAGTTATATAAAACATAACTTTGGTCTTTTGCTAGATTTTTTGATTTTTTTAGAACATATCGTCCATATTTTTCTGAATATTCCATTTTTGCATAATGCCCTGTAGCTATATAATCGCAATTTAATTCTTTTGCTTTTTCATACATCAAACCAAATTTCATATATCTATTACATTCTATGCATGGATTTGGTGTTCTTTGTTTTGAATATTCATCTATAAAATTATCTATTACTCTACATTTAAATTGGTCTTTTAAGTTATATGTAAAATGTGAAATTCCTATTGTTTTGCATACATTTTTTGCATCTGTATTTGTATCTATATTACAACATGAACCAGCAAATAATTCTAGTGTTATCCCTATTACTTCATATCCCATTTTTTTTAAAAGTAGTGCTGATACTGAGCTGTCTACTCCTCCACTCATTCCTAATAAAACTCTTTTCATTTTTTCTCTCTTTCTTTATTTTTTAATCTTTTTCTATTATAACATATCTTTCGACAATTTGCACTAAGAACTTTCATATTTAGTTTGTTGTTTGTAAATTTTATTTTTGGTATTTTGATTTCGTTATTTTATCCGATTGGTTAATTGTTTTTATTTGATTATAATTTAGGTTAAATATTATAGAACTTCCTAGTTATAGTTCTATAATAATTGATATAGGAGGGTTTATATGGATTTTAAAGTTGAAAAATTTAGCTATAGGTTAAATGCTTTATTAGAAGAAAATAATATGACACAAACTCAGTTAGCAAAAATGATTGGTACTTCTAATGTAACTATTTGTAGATATTCAACCTGTGAAAGAGTTCCAAGACTTGATGTTGTTGCAAAGATTGCAAATGTATTTAATGTTTCTATTGATTATTTACTTGGAAATTCTGAAAGCAAAACCTTAAAATCATCTGAAATAGATGCTGATGTCGAAATGGCTATGATTATTAAAAGTTTATATGCCTTAGATAAAAATTCTCATTTATCTAAGAAACAAATTGAATTAATTAAGAGATTGTTATTAGCAAATAAAGATTTTATTCTTTCTGCTTAATCTTTATAAAAAATCGAGTAGATTATAATTATTTATTATCTACTCGACTTTTATTTTATATTTATTTTTGATTATTTTTAATTTCTTCTAATGCTCTTGCTAATTGGTCTGGACAAGATGTTCCTTTAAATCCACATGGAATTCCTTTTAATCTTTTTATTGCTTCATCAATTTTCATTCCTTCTACTAATCTTGAAACTCCAACTGTGTTTCCTGCACAACCACCTTCGATTGTGACTTTTTTTATTGTGTCTCCATCTATATCTATTATCATTTCGTATGAGCATACACCTTTTGGTTCATATCTATATTCCATTTTTATACCTCCATTTTTAAATATTACATATATATTATAACATATTTTTATAAAAAGTCTAGTACAATACGTACTAGACTTTTCGTTTTTAATTTATCATAAGTTTTTTTGCCTCATTTTGTAATTCTTCTGGCAACATTTTACTTAGATAAATCTCGTTAAGAAATGTATATATTTCTTCTTCACATTGGATTTCTCCATCTACTATTACGATTTTTGTTCCTTTAATGTCTCTATTTTTCTGCCTCCTTGCTAACACTACTATATTGTCAAACTCTGAAATTTTAACAATCTTTTTTGTGTTTATTTCTGTTACTTCTGTTATTTTGTTTGTTGCTGATATAAATACTTTTGCATGAGGATTAAATTTTTTAATGAAAATCTCTTCATTTTTCACCTTAAAAGTTGCTCCATAAAACTGAAATGTTTTATTCTTTGGCAATACTTCAAAGCTTTCGTTTTCATCATAATTTTCTTCTTCACATATCTCATTTTTAATTGAATTTTCGTTTTCTGTATTTATAGTTTGTTCCTCTTTAAATATTTTTTCTTCTTCAATTGAAGCTATATGTTCTAAAGTCTCTTCTTTCTTTTTAGCTTTATTTGAAGTATTATTATTTACAATTAAAATATACTCAAATCCATAGCTTTTAGCTCTTTCAGCTAATTCTATATCAGCAGTTAATAATGTTGGTTTTTCTTCATCCTCAGAAATACCATCAAGAAATTCTAAAATACTATCATCACAGTAATTTGAATTTATTTCTTTTTTATTTGCTATTATCTTATATTTATCTTTAGCAACTATTTCTTTTCTATAAAAACATATAGCTTTTTTTACGTTTTTTCGTCTTTTCGATACAACTTTGTTCATTTCTTTCATAATAGAATTTATAACAATTACTTTTTTAGCATTATTTATTATGTTTTTTCCATTTGCCAATGAACTAGTATCTAGTAAAATAAAATTTGGATTTGCGTTATAAGAAAATATATATTTTTTTGATTTTAATAATTTTCTTCTTGCCTCTCCTACTTCCATCCTTTCGTTTTCTTGTTGATTATTCTTTCGAAGTTTCCATTTTAATTTTATTGCCTCTGGATTTTCAAATCCTAAACTTTCAAAATATTCAGTTGTAACATTCTCTGGAAAATCATCTATTACTTTCCGTATTTCTTTTGTTGATTTTCCATTTAGTATCAAGCTTTTTATGGCTTCGGTCATAATAGTAAATTCCTCCTTTTCCGCTATACACTAGCTTTATATTAAAAATATACATTAATATTATAGCACATTATGTTAATAATATCAACAAAAATAAGTAAATTCAAGGCTTTATGAATTTACTTATTTTATAAATTTATTTATTTTTATCAAGATCTAATTTTATATGTACATCTTTTAATTGTTGTTCTGAAACAATTGAAGGTGCTCTCATAAGAAGGTCTCTAGCTCTTTTGTTTTTAGGGAAAGCTATTACTTCTCTTATATTTTGAGAGTCTTCTATTAACATTACCATTCTGTCTACACCAGGTGCTGCACCTGCGTGTGGTGGTGTTCCATATTGGAAAGCATTGTATAATGCACCAAATCTATTTTTTACATCTTCCTCTTTATAACCTGCTATTTCAAAAGCTTTTACCATTATTTCTGGATTATGGTTTCTTACTGCTCCTGATGCCATTTCATAACCATTACATACTAAGTCATATTGATATGCTAATATATCTAATGGGTCTTTTGTTTCTAATGCTTCCATTCCTCCTTGTGGCATTGAAAATGGGTTATGGTTAAAGTCTATTGTTCCTTCATCTGATAATTCATACATTGGGAAGTCTACTATATAGCAAAATCTATATACATCTTTTTCTAATAAATCTAGTCTTTTTCCTAATTCAATTCTAACTAAACCAGCTATTTTTTGTGCTGTTTTAAATTCATCTGCTATGAAGAATACACTTGAATTTTTAGTCATTCCAAATTCATTTATTAATTGTTCTTTGATTTCGTCTGTAATGAATTTAGCAATTCCTCCTGTAACATCTCCTGATTCTTCATATTTTGTCCAAGCTAATCCTTTTGCTCCTACTTCTTCTGATGTAGCGAATTCTGTCATTTTATCAAAGAATTTTCTTCCTTGTTCTGCTCCATTTGGAACTATTATTGCTTTTATTGTTTTTCCTTCAAATGCTTTAAAGTCTGAATTTTCAAAGCATTTTGTTACATCTTGAATTATTAATGGGTTTCTTAAATCTGGTTTGTCTATTCCGTATTTTTCCATTGCTTCTCTATATGGAATTTTTATAAATGGACCTTCATCAACTTTCCAATTAGTAAATTTTTTAAATGTATATGGTACTACTTCTTCTATTACTTTGAATACATCTTCTTGTGTTGCAAAACTCATTTCAAAGTCTAATTGATAAAATTCTCCTGGAGCTCTGTCTGCTCTTGGGTCTTCATCTCTAAAACATGGTGCTATTTGGAAGTATTTATCAAATCCTGATACCATTAATAGTTGTTTGAATTGTTGTGGTGCTTGTGGTAATGCATAAAATTCTCCTGGATTTAATCTACTTGGTACTAAATAGTCTCTTGCTCCTTCTGGTGATGAGTTTGCTAAGATTGGTGTTTGAATTTCTGCAAATCCTAGTTCATCCATTTTGTCTCTTAATGTTTTTAAGATTTTTGAACGAAGTAAAATATTGTTATGTAACTTTTCATTTCTTAAATCTAAAAATCTATATTCAAGTCTTAAATCTTCTCTTACTTCTTGGTCTGTATTTATTTCAAATGGAAGTACATTTTTGCATTTTCCTAATATTTCTATTTCATTTGCTATTACTTCTACTTCTCCTGTTGGAATTTTAGTATTTTTGTTACTTCTTTCCACAACTTTTCCTGAAATGTGGATACAACTCTCTGTTGTTAATGTTTTTGCTTGTTCTTTTAGAGCTTCATCATTTATAACAATTTGAGTAATTCCAAATTGGTCTCTTAAATCAATAAATATCATTGCTCCTAAATCTCTTATTTTTTGTATCCATCCTGCTAATTCTACTGTTTCGTTTACATTTGATATATTTAATTCTCCACATGTTTTTGTTCTATACATATTGTTTTCCTCCAAAATTTTCATTTGCTATATATAATATCACATTTTTACAAATTTTACAATTATTCATTGAAGTTATTTATATTTTATGTTAAAATTTTTTTATACTATAGATAAAAAGGAGTTTATTATGAAGAAAGAAGTTTTTGATTTTTATGATAGAACTATTTTAAAATCTTATAATTTAGATAAAACAATGCAATATCAATTAAATATTTTAGGAAGTTTAGATATGTTTACTAGACAACATTCTGAAAATGTTGCTAGTTTAGTTTGTAGAATCTGTGAGTATTTACATTGCAAAAAAACTTTTACTGAATATTGTACAATTTGTGCTTATTTACATGATATTGGAAAACAATTTATTCCACCAGCAATTTTGCAAAAACCTTCTGCTTTAACTCCAGAGGAATTTGAAATTATGAAAACTCATACAACAATTGGTTATAAAATTTGTATGCAAGATGAAAAACTACGTCCTTATGCGGCTGGTCCTATTTATCATCATGAAGCTTTAAACGGCTCTGGCTACCCTAATGGATTGACAAAAGATGAAATTCCCTATGAAGGTCAAATTATTAAAGTTGCTGATGAATATGATGCAATTGCTAGTAAAAGACAATATAAATCTCATGTTGGTATAGCTGAGACTGTTAAAATTTTAATTAGTGATGCTACTCCTCCCAAAGCTTCTGAAACTATCAAATTTCTTGCAGATGAGACTAAGCCTGAGCATAATCCTAGTGGTTCTGTTAAAATTCCAACCTTAGGAAAGAATAATCCTCTAATTGTAAAGGCTTTAATGAAAGTTGTTATCGATGATATTGAATATGAAATTTCTTGTACCATGAATTATCTAAAGGATTTGAAAAAAGATATAAAAAGATTGGAACAAATTGATAAATACGCAAAAAAAATGAATTCTGCAAAAGATGATAAGACTAAAAACTATTATCTTGAAGGAATGAAAGTTCTAATGACTGGTAGGGAAACAGTTGAAAATTATTCTGAAATTTTAGAATCTTATAAAAACATTCTAAATACGAAAATTTCACAAATTGACAATTTATTTGCTGAAATTAAAGCTATAAAAAAATTAAAATCTAGTTTATAAAAAAAGTTGTAATACAATTATTTGTATTGCAACTTTTTTATTATTCTCCAAGTCCAAAACTTACTCCCAAAGCATTATTTATTTTATTTATTATATTTTCATCTTCAATGTGTCCTATTTTTTCTTTTAGTCTGCTTTTATCTATTGTTCTTATTTGTTCTGCTAAGACAACAGAATCATTTTTTAATCCGCAGTTTTCTGAATTAATTTCTATATGTGTTGGAAGTTTTGTTTTGTTCATTTGTGATGTTATTGCTGCAGCGATTACTGTAGGACTATATTTGTTTCCTAAATCATTTTGTATAATTAATACTGGGCGTATTCCACCCTGTTCAGAACCTACAACCGGACTTAAATCAGCATAAAACATATCTCCTCTTTTTATTACCATAACCTTCACTCCTAATATTGGTATGTGTCAAGTTTGCATTGTAAGTGTTTATATTTATCTCATTATATATTATGTAAATTATAGTATTTTGGTTAGTATCTTTTATCTCCATTTTTTCAGGTTTTCCAGTTTCTTTTGATATGTATAGTTTTTCATATTTTTGATATTTATTTTCTGCTAATGCTGTTGTTTCCATTATTATTTGATTATTTTGTTCTGTATATTTTGAATTTTTGTTATTTTTATAATTTTCTATAAATGCACTTAAATCTAATGTATTTTGTGTTATGTCTTGATAATTTTCTATTATTTTTGTTAGACTTAATTTTGTATTTTCTATTTTTAGATTATTTTTTTCTTTTATTATTTTTACTCCTTGTATATTTTCTGGTTCTATTACTTCTTGTATGCTTTTTTCATCTTTTATATAGCTTTGACTTAATTTATATTTATTCGAATTTTTGTTGCTTTTTATTTCTACATCTATTTGGGTTTCATATGAGCTAATATTTAAAATATAATCTACAATTTCTTGACTAGTACTATTCTTTCCAATTTTTGAAATTTTAGTCGTATTGTTTTTATTTTTTGTGATAATAATTGTTGTGGATATTATTATTGCTATTAGTCCTATTATTAATATTATTTTTGTTTTTTTGTTGTTTTTTTCTTTTGTTGGTTTGTAATATTTTATTTTGTTATTTCTTGTCATAAAGAGCCTCCTAAAAATTATTCTTATTAATTTTTATTCAGCTTTTTTTATTTTATGTTTTGATTGAATTTTTCTGTTTTAAAAGGAAAAGCACTATAAGAAAATATTTATTTTCTTATAGTGCTAGATGTTATTTAGCTTTTGGTTCAACCCTTAGACCTTCTTCATCGGTATAAAAGGCCTCCATTTTTTCGGATTGAATGCTTCCTACTAGCATATTCAGCTTTTTCTCAGTCACTCTTTCAACATTGTAAATCCTTCTAATTTCATCTTTGGCATCTGCCATTATTGTTTTGCCAGTTTCTTCATCTTCTAACAGAATTATCGCTTCTGCTGGTTGTGCTAAGATATACGTTCCGTTAGAACCTCCTACAACCCGGTAGCCTTCTTTTTCTTTTTTCTTTAATTCTGCTTTTTTTCCTTGAAAGTACATTTGGTTTGATGAATTATAAATTCCTCTTATTGCTTTTAACATCTTTAGCTTTCCTTTCTTTTAAGCCACGCCTTTTGGTTACCATAATATTTTACCATTTTTTTTCTTTTGTGTCAAATATTTTAAAAGACAAGTTCATTTCTACCTTAAACTTGTCCTAAAAAATAATCTTCCACAATTTTCACCAACTGTTCTTTATCTTCTATTTTATTAATCTCACATCTAAATTCACTAGAATTTGGCATGTTTTTTGTATACCATGCTATGTGTTTTCTCATTTCTCTAATTGCTGTTACTTCTGGCTTATTATCTAATTCTAATTGTATTTGTTTCTTTATAACTCGTAACTTTTCTTCATTTGTTACTAGTGGTAATTTTTCTCCTGTTTCTAAATAATATTTTATTCTTTCAAAAATCCAAGGATTTCCAAATGTTCCTCTTCCTATCATTATTCCATTAACACCTGTATATTCAAACATTTTTAGTGCTGATTCTTCATCTACTATATCTCCATTTCCTATTACTGGGATTTTTACACTTTCTTTTACTTTTTTTATTATGTCTAAATCTACTTTTCCAGAATACATTTCAGTTCTTGTTCTTCCATGTATTGTAATTGCTGATACTCCTGCTTTTTCTGCCATTTGTGCAAATTCTATTGCTACTATATTGTTACAATCCCAGCCCTTTCTTATTTTTAGAGTGACTGGCTTAGTTGAATTTTTTACTACTGCTTTTATAACTTTTTCTGCTTTTTTTATGTCTAATAATAATTTACTTCCATCTCCATTTTTTACAACTTTTGGTGCAGGACATCCCATATTGATATCAACAATGTCTGCTATTTTACTAACATATTTTGAGGCATAGCTCATTGTTTCTTCGTCACTTCCAAATATTTGCATACTTATTGGTCTTTTTTCTCCGTCTGTATTCATTAATAATTTTGTTTTTGTGTCATCATGATAAATTGCTTTACTACTTACCATTTCTGTGCATACTAATCCTGGTCCAAATTCTTTGCAAATTTTACGAAATGGCAGGTCTGTTACACCTGCCATTGGAGCTAATATTAAATTATTTTCTAATTCTAAATCTTTTATTTTTAGTTTTTTTAAATACATTGTTCCTCCTAGGGAATTTTTTATATGTGAAAATATATTCCATTTTTCATTTTTTATTTTTTATTTTACAAATATTGTTTTTTGTCTTTTACTACTGATGTTTAGTAATATTCCTATTAATATATAACTTGTTATTAGTGAACTTCCTCCATAACTTACAAATAGTAATGGTACTCCTGTTATTGGTAATAAGCCCATTACCATTCCTACATTTTCTGCCATATGGAACATAAATATTCCGGCTATTCCCGATGCTATTAGTGAGCCGTTTGTGTCTTTGGCTGTTTTGGCTACATACAGTGCTTTGGTTATTAAAAATACGTATAGTACAATTATTGTTCCTGCAATTATAAATCCCATTTCTTCGCCTATTACTGAGTATATAAAGTCTGTTGTTTTTGGGTATAGGTAACCAAGTTGTGTTTGGTTTCCTTTTAATAGTCCCATTCCTGTAAGACCTCCAGCTCCTATTGCTAATTTTGATTGAATTATGTTGTAACCGCTTCCTCTAGGGTCTGATTCTGGATTTAAAAATATATCTATTCTTTTTTTAGCATGTTCTGGCAATATGAAATTATATAATATTGGTATTGATATTGCTACTACAATTATTGCTACAATTATATATTTTTTATCAATTCCTGCTGTAAATAGCATCATCCCTGTTGCTATGCAGAATGCCATTGCGGTTCCATAGTCAGGTTGTTTTATTATTAATAATAATGGTATTGCTAATGCTATAAATATTATTAATAGCTTAACAGGTTTGTTTATTTCATCTTTATATCTTTCTTGAATTTTTGATATTATAAATGTTAAAAATAATATTACTGCTACTTTAGCAAATTCTGATGGTTGAAAAGAAAATCCTCCAATGTTAAACCAGCTAGTTGCTCCGTTTACTGGTATTGTAAACATTACTGCTACTAGAAGTATTAAAAATATTCCATATAATACTGGTGATATTTTTACTAATGTTTCGTAGTTTATTAGCATTGTAAGTATCATTGCGATTAAACTTACCCCGAACCATATAATTTGTTTTTTAAATTCATCATACTCGGTCTCTTGTGTAGCTGAAAATAGGGCTACTAACCCTATTATTGTCAATATTATGGCTACTATTACTAGACCCCATTCCATATTTTTTAATTCTCTTTTTCTCATTAAACCACTCTTTTTCTTAATTAATTTTCTGATTTAACTTCTTCTTTTTGTTCATTTTCGTTATCTTGTATAACTTCTTGTGAATTTTCTTGAGTTTCATTTTCTTCTTTTTTATCTTCTTCTATTTTTTCAACCTCATCAGTTTGTTTTTCTGTGCTTTCATCTGCTTCTTCTATAATTATATTATTTTCTATAGTTTCTTTTTCATTCTCTGTTTCTTGTTTTTTTGCTTTTTCTTCTTGTTTTTCCACTTTATTTTTTTCAATATCTTTTTTGTCTATTTTTCTTGCATCATTTTTTATGTTAAGAATAGGAATGTTTGCATATAAAGCTGGTGCTCCATTTGTTCCGTCTTCATTTTCTTTATTTGTTAATCTTACATCTATTTCCTTTTCATCAACTTCTATGTATTTTTTTATTACATCTATTATTTCTTGTTTCATAAGTTCTAAGAAATCTGCTGATACATTTGCTCTATCTTGCATTAAAACTAAATGTAGTCTTTCTTTTGCTGCATCTTTTGAACTTTCTGATTGTGTTTGTTTTTTATCTTCTTTTTTGCCTAAATTCTTAAAAAAGTTAATTACGTTTTCAAACATTTTTCCTACCCCTCCACTGTGTTTCTTTTTATTTTTTATTTTCTAAATAATTTTTTTATTTTTGACCAAAATCCTTTTTCTCTACCAGGAATTGTTACTTCTATTTTTTCTCCTAATACTCTTTTTGCTATTTCCATATATGCTTTTCCTGATGGTGCTTTTTTATTTTGTATTACTGGTTCACCTTTATTTGTTTGTGTTATTATGTATTCATCATCTGGAACAACACCTATTAAATCTATTGATAATAAGTCTACGATGTCATCTACATCCATCATTTCTCCTCTTCTTACCATATTAGGTCTTATTCTGTTAATTACTAATTCTGGGTTTTTTATTTCTGATGATTCTAATAATCCTATTATTCTGTCAGCATCTCTTATTGATGATATTTCTGCTGTTGTTACTACTATTGCTCTATTTGCTCCTGCAATAGCATTTTTAAATCCTTGTTCTATTCCTGCTGGGCAGTCTATAAGTATATAGTCAAATTTTTCTTTTAATTCATTTGTTAATCGTATCATTTGTTCTTCATTTACTGCACTTTTATCTCTTGTTTGGGCAGCTGGTAGTAGGTATAATTCTTTAAATCTTTTATCTTTTATTAATGCTTGTCTTAATTTACATTTTTCTTCAACAACATCTACTATGTCATATACTATTCTGTTTTCTAGTCCCATTACTACGTCTAAGTTTCTTAGTCCTATGTCTGTATCTATTAAACATACTTTTTTTCCTTCTACAGCTAAACTTGCTCCTAAATTTGCTGTTGTTGTTGTTTTTCCTACTCCACCTTTTCCTGATGTTATAACTATTACTTCTCCCATAATTTTCCTCCTTAGGATTTTAAAAACACTCATTTTTACTTGTTATATGATACAACGAATTGCTTAAAAAGTCAATGTCTTTGTCCAATAAAATGACAGAAATATTTCTAAATTGTTACAAAATGGTTACAAATTTTATATTTTTTATATTTACAATATTTGTAAATATTTTTTGTACAAATATAAAAAATGTCAAAAAAGGGCGTCCCTTTTGACATTTTTTTAATAAAAAGTAACTCTAAATCCTATTTCTATACACCCTTTGTTATAATGGCTAAAGTGAGAAACAGGACAATCTTCACTATTATTTCTATAACTTCCTCCCCTATCACTATTTGGTGCTTCTATGGTTGCATGTGCTAATGTCCATTCCCATTCATTTCCCGCAAAGTCATATATATTTAATATTCTTGTGTACTCAGATGCACCTGTTGAAAGTAAGCTCATTTTTTCTTTTTTAAAATTTTCAATTGTCTGCCAAGATGATATATATTGTTTGGCATTTGTACTTGTAATTTTAAATTCCGTATTAGCATAATTTCCCCATTTATAACTATCAGTTTTTATATCAATCTGATCAAGGTTAGAATTTTCTTCTAAAAACTTGCATGCTAAATCCCATTGTATTCCAAATAATAAACTACTAGTTTTATTAGAACTTGTAGACATCTTGCTTGCTAATTTTTGTGCTTGACTGCAGTTAACAAAATTATATGGTATCATATCTTTTTTACTTACTGCTTTTGTTGAAGGTGATGATATAGTCGTATTCTCCTTTAATGCTAAACTTATATCTCTATCACTTCCATCAATTCCAGCTTCATATCTAGATATCCAAAATCCATTATTACTATATATACTTGATAACATTTTTTTATACATTTCATCCCATACTTGTTCTGCTGTTTTTTCGGATGTGGCTTCTATTCCGCATCCTTCATAATATTCATCTTTCCATTCATAACCTTGTGTGCTTGAACCTCCTCTATAATCTTGAGCATATGTTACTAAATCATTTTTTATTTTCTCATAATCTGTATCATTATTAGCTGTTGTAAATACATCTTCTGGTACTTCAATCCATACCCACTCATTGTCATTTTCATCTTTTACAACTAAGCCTTTTTTTACAGTATTCATGGTGTCTGCCATACTAATTTTAAATCCTTCTGGAATTGTGACTGTATCTCCATTTTTATCTTTGTATTCTGTGTCTTTTGTGTATGCTTCTGACCATTGTTCTTCATTTACCACTACATATCTAACTTTGCCTTCTGTATTTCTAAAATACCCTTTGAAATTATTTACACTTGCTATAAATTGGTAATCTTCTTGATTATTTTCTAAGGTTACACTTGATGGTACTTCTGTTATTTGTGATATTTGTTTTGTCCAAGTAAATTGATTTGTTTTGTTTAAGTTCACATTTTCTTCTTTATTGTTTGAAATTACTATTGTTTCATTTCCACTGCTATCTTTTGTTTTCCCAATATAATAATAACCATCTGGAATTAATATTCCATCTATATATCGTATATCAACAGTTGTTTCATCTGGTTTAGTATAATCTGTATAATATGTTTTTACTGTATCTTTTTCTTTTATTTCAATCCCTCTTACTAAAAATATATTATGACTATTTTCATTTATTATATATAAATCTGTATAGTTATTTGCATTTGCTGAATTATCTTTTACAGTTTCATAATCTTTACCATAGTTTAATGTTATTCCTTCCATAGCTTCTAAGTCAATAACATAAAAATTTCCAGTATCATTTTTAGTGCTTCGTACATTTTTTAGTTTTTCTAGTTGTATTTTATTTTCATATTTTATTTTTGCTGGAATTTGTCCATATTCATTATAATATTCATCTGTTTTTGCTCTTAGTAATTCGATGTCACTATATAAATTATTAAGTCTTTTTATATATACACTATCTTTTGTATTGAATACTAAAACACTTGTTAATATTAATAATATTATAATTGTGACTACTAAAGCCATCATTGTAATACCTTTTTCTTGTTTTAATTTATCTTTCATCTTTTGCGTGCTCCTCTCTATTTGTTACTATTAGTTTACTATTTATTTGTTTTATTTTCAAGTATTTTCATTATATATTTTTTTCTTCTTAAATATCTATTATTCTCTTTTAATACCAAATACCAAAGATACATTACAATTAAAAAAATTGCAATATTTTTTAAATACAATATTAATACACTTGCTATAGCTGTTATTAGTATTGTTGATATCATAGATATGTTGTTAATTGCATCATCTGCTTTTTGTTTTCCAACAATTATATGTAATATTCCACTTAATATTCTTCCCCCATCTAATGGGTATATTGGAAGTAAATTAAATAACATAATTAGGAAATTGGTATATATAACCATTATTGCTTTTATCATATCTATTTTTAGATTATATGTTATTATAATTATTATTAAATTTGTAAGTGGACCGGCACTTGCTACTATAATCTTTTTTATATCTAATTTGTTACCTTTTTTTATTTTTTTATTATAGTCTTTTGGTTCTATTTTAAATGCTATTGATACTCCAAATGGCATTATTTCTAGTTTTTCTGGTTTCATTTTTAATATTATTCCTGCCAATAAATGTCCTAATTCATGTATTAATGCGAATACCATAATCATAGCATATATTTCAATTTGTTTTGTTAGATAAAATAATATTAAAAATAAGAATATTTTGAGGTCTATTCTAAATCTCATTCTTAACCTCCCTTTTATAAATCTAATATTTTTTGTGGATCTATAGTTTGCTCTGATAATCTTATTTCAAAATGCAAGTGTGGTCCGGTAGAATTTCCTGTTGAACCGACTTCAGCTATTTCTTGTCCTTGTTCTATCTTGTCCCCTTGTTTTACATACAAATTATTGCAGTGTGCATATATAATACTAACTTCTCCTATTTGTATTTTTAAATGTTTTCCGTAATCTCCTTCTTCTGATGCTAATACTACTTCTCCGCTTGTTGCTGATTTTATTTTTGTTCCCATATTTGCTGCAATATCTACTCCTGTATGATTTTTTGGCACTGTTGCTGTTGTTGGTTCTCTTTGACCATATTTTGAACTTATTGTTCCCTCTATTGGTTTTATAAATGTTGTTGTTGCTTTTATTTTATTAATTTGTTGTTCTTCTTCTGAAAGTTCTTGTTCATTATTTGAAGTTTGCTGTTCATTTGTTGATTCTGTTGGATTATCTACTTGTTGATTTTCTTCCGTTTGTTCTTGGCTTTGTGTTGATGCATCATTTGTTTCTGTTGTTTCGTTTGATCCACCAATTGCTAAGTTGTCTTGATTTTTATTATTAAAGTTTGTTATGTATTGTTTTAGATTTTCATATGTAGCTTGAAAATTTATATCATATGATAATATTTCTTTTGCTTTATTTATAAAGTCTTGAGAAAATATGTAATTGTTGTTTTGAATTATATATATTGTAAAGTATATTAAAAGACTTATTATTATTTGTATTATCATTTTTTTGAGTAATTTCAAGTCTTTTTTTGTGTTTGTATTTATATTAACTGTAGCTGTTTTTGTTGAGCTACCAGCTTGTCTTCTTGCATATATTTCTTCTGCTCTTCTTATTTTTTCTTCGACAGTCATTGTTCTTTCCATTTCTTTACACCTCTTTCGTATTTTCTTTTTAATCTATATGTATTCGTTTTGTGTTTTATTCCTCTTAATGATAACTAGAAAAAGCTATCTAAGTATTAAAACTTTAGATAGCTTTTTGCTACAAGGTTAATAATAATATAAATTCTATTGCTCCTATTATTGTTGTGATTATTGAATATTTTTTTATTTTTTTATATTTCTGTTGCATTTTATTATCTGCAAATTTTTTATCTTCTTTGTTTTCTATTTTAGATACATAGCTATTTACTAACATTTCTGCTTCTTTTAGTATATAGTCTTTTTGTGTGGTTTGTTTTTCTTTTTTATTTGTTGTTTTGTTATTTTCTACTTTTTCTAATTTTTTTATCTTTTTGCTGTTTTTTAGTATTATTATTGCTTCATCTACTATGTTTGATGGTAGATTTTTTAGTACTACCATATTTTTTAAGTTACTTGCTTCCATTTGTACCTCCTCATATGTATTTTTTATATTTTTTCCATTTTTTATGAGGTTATACTTTTTTTGAAAAATAATTTTATTGACAAATAATTTAATATATTTTTTAGAATAAAATCAAATAAAAACCGAAAAAAGATTGATATTTCAACCTTTTCTCGGTTTATTTTGGAGGCGCCTATCGGAGTCGGACCGATCATCAGAGTTTTGCAGACTCGTGCCTTACCGCTTGGCTAAGGCGCCAAATAAATTTGGTGGAGCGGGAAACGGGGCTCAAACCCGCGACCTCTGCCTTGGCAAGGCAGCGCTCTATCAACTGAGCTATTCCCGCATTTGCTTTAATACATTATATTCAAAAGCAATTAATATAATACCAAAAATTATAATTATTGTCAATAGTTTTTGAATTTTATTTGACCTATGTAGGTAAAAAGGCAAATTATTAATTTTTTTAATTTGCCTTTTTTATTTTTTATTTTTTATTTTTTTGTTTTTGCTGCTTTTTTTACTTTCTTTGTAGTTGTTTTCTTTACAGTTGTTTCATCTTTTACTTTTTCAGCATCTTCTGGATTCCATTTTTCACCAGGCTTTGGTTTGTCCCAAGAAATATAGTCACATGATTTTGGATTGTTTTCGCAAATATAATATTTTTTGCCTCTTTTTGTTTTTCTAACTTGTACTACTGCTCCACATTTTGGGCAAGGTACTTCTATTGTTTCTACTATTGATTTTACATTTTTGCATTCAGGAAATCCTGGGCAAGCTAAGAATTTTCCGTATCTTCCATATTTATAAACCATCATTCTTCCACATTTATCACATGGTACATCTGATACTTCATCTACTAATTCTACATGTTCAAGTTCTTTTTCTACTTTTTCAAGTTCTTTTTCAAATGGACCATAGAACTCTCTAATCATTTGCTTCCATTGTTCTTTTCCTTCTGCTATTTCATCAAATTCATTTTCTATTTTTGCAGTAAATTCTACATTTATTACATCTGTGAAGTTTTCTGTTAATATTTTGTTTACGATTTTCCCAAGTTCTGTAGGCACTAATTGTTTTTGTTCTTTTTGTATGTATCTTCTTTCTAATATTGTTGTAATTGTTGGTGAATATGTACTTGGTCTACCTATTCCTTTTTCTTCTAATGTTTTTACCAAACTTGCTTCTGTATATCTTGCTGGTGGTTCTGTAAAACTTTGTTTTGGATTTATTTTTAGTAATTTTACTTCTTGGTTTTCTTGTAATTCTGGTAATATGCCTTCTTCTTTTTCCTCTTTTTCATCAGTTCCTTCTACATATAGTGTCATAAATCCTTTAAATTTCAAATTTTGACCATTAGCTTTAAAATCATAATCATTTGCTTTTATATTAACAGCCATTGTGTCATATATTGCTGGTTTCATTTGACTTGCCATAAATCTATTATAAATTAATTTGTATAATTTATATTGGTCTTTTGTTAATTCATCTTTTATTTTATCTGGTTCTATATCTGCATATGTTGGTCTTATACCTTCGTGAGCATCTTGAGCATCTTTACTGGTTTTATAATATCTATTTTCATAATATTCTTCTCCATATGTTGCTACTATCTGTTTTTTTGCTGATGCTCTTGCTTCTTCTGAAATTCTTGTAGAGTCTGTTCTCATATATGTAATTAGACCAACTGTACCTTTTTCAGCTATTTTTACACCTTCATATAATCCTTGTGCAACTGACATTGTTTTCTTTAATGTGAACCCTAATTTTCTTGATGCCTCTTGTTGCATTGTACTTGTTGTAAATGGTGGTGCTGGATTTCTTTTCTTTTCGCCTTTTTTTACTTCTGATACAGTATATTTTGCTTTTTCTATTGTTTTTAAAATTTTGTCTATCTCTTCTTTAGAATGAATTTCTTGTTTTTTGCCATTTTTACCATAAAATCTAGCTTCAAATTGTTTTTTTGATTTTTCATCTTTTAAATCTGCATATATATTCCAATATTCTTCTGGAATAAAGCTTTCTATTTCATTTTCTCTATCTACTATTAATTTTACAGCAACAGATTGAACTCTACCTGCTGACAATCCTCTTTTTACTTTTTTCCATAAAATTGGGCTTATTTTATAACCAACAATTCTATCTAAAACTCTTCTTGCTTGTTGAGCATCGACTGTATTTAAATCTATATTCCTTGGCTCTTTTATAGCTTTTTGTACTGCTGTTTTTGTAATTTCATTAAAGGTTACTCTTGTAATTTTATCTTTATCATTTTCTAATATTTTAGCTAAATGCCATGCTATTGCTTCTCCCTCACGGTCAGGGTCAGTTGCAAGATATACTTTTTTTGCTTTTTTTGCATCTGTTTTTAAAGATTTTATTAAATCTCCTTTTCCTCTTATGTTTATATATTCTGGTTCAAAGTCATGTTCTATATCTATTCCTAATTTTGATTTAGGTAAATCTCTTATATGTCCCATTGAAGCTACAACTTTTGTGCTTCCTCCTAAAAATTTCTTTATTGTATTTGCTTTTGCTGGTGATTCTACTATTATTAACTTATCTGCCATAAGTCCTCCTTAGAATTTTATTCTATTATATTTTACTTTAAGTATTCTAGAACAATTTTTAATAAATTGCAAGTTTTTTGGGTATTTTCTTGAAACATTTGTTGCTAGATAGTAATTTTGTGTGGTTGGCATGGGAAATGTTCTAAATATTTGCTTTTGAGTGCGATTGGAATGATTTTAGAAAATCTTAATTGATTTTTAGGGGAATGTTCACGTCGAGCAATAGCGAGGACTAAGTGAAAGGGTCCCAAAAAATCAATTTAGAATTTCTTAAATCATGTATTGAGCCGAAAAACCAAATATTTATAGCAATCACCCATCACATCACAAAAAATCATTATTAGTAACAAAACACCCTCTTTCCCTATTAATCTTTTAAATAAAATTAATAGGCGAAAAAGGGTGTCCCCAAATATCAGAAATTACTTCTTCTGAATTTATTGGTGTTACCTTATTTTCTTTAAAAATATTCAATATTCTGTTTTCTTCTTTTTCATCATTTGTTATATATTTTATATTTTTTGTTTCTACTTCTAAATTATCTTTTTTATATTCAGTTTTTACTATTGTAATTCCATATTTAGCTTTATCAACTTTCTGAATATCATCTTCGTTTATTTCTTTGTAATATTCTAGTTTTATTGGGTGATATATTTCTGCTTCTTCTAGTTTATCTTTTTCAATAAATGTACTCCCAAAAAACGTTCTCAAAAGCATCCTCCTTTTCTTTTTCTTATGTTTAAAATTATATTTGCTATTTTACTACTAAATGCTAGAAGATGCAACGTTTTTTCATCGCAATATTTGACATATTTTTTATTGTTTTTCGACAATTTCGTTTTGTTTTTTATAAATACTATTTGAAGGAACTACTCCTCTTACTGAAGATAGTGGGTAAACATTGGTATTTTTTCCAATTACTGTTCCAGGATTTAAAACTGAACCACACCCAATTTCGACATTATCTCCTAACATCGCTCCAAATTTTTTTAGTCCTGTTTCTATTTTTTCTTCTTTATTTTTTACAACAACTAATTTTTTATCTGATTTTACATTTGATGTTATTGACCCAGCTCCCATGTGTGCTTTATAACCTAATATTGAGTCTCCAACATAGTTGTAATGTGGTACTTGGACTTTGTTAAATAATATTACATTTTTTAATTCTGTTGAGTTTCCTACTACTGCCCCTTCTCCTACTATTGCTTTTCCTCTTATAAAAGCACAATGTCTTATTTCTGCATTTTTTCCTATAATTGCAGGTCCATGTATATATGCTGTTGGTGCTACTGTTGCTGATTTTGCAATCCAAATATCTTCGCCTATTTTGTTGTATTCATCAGGATTTAATGTGTTTCCTAATTCTATTATAAATTGTTCTATTTTAGGCAATACTTCCCATGGGTAAGTTGCTCCTTCAAATATTTTTGATGCTATTGTTTCATCTAAATTATATAAATTTTTTATTTTGCATTCTTCCATTTTTTATTTCCTTCCTTTCCAATGCACAAATCTAATTGAAAAATTATAATGTTTTTTAACATTTTTTACTATTCTTCCATTAATTTATAAATTGCATTTGCATATATTTTAGCACTTATTATTAAATTGTCAATTTTTATGTTCTCATCTGCTTGATGGCATAAGTCTTTTTCATTTGGCATATTAGCTCCAAATGATACACAATTTGGAAAAGCTCTTGCAAATGTTGCCCCACCTATTGCAATTGGTTCTTCGTTTTTGTTTGTTATTTCATTGAATATTTGTGTTAATGTTTTAATTAATTTATTATCTTTTGGTATTAATAATTTATTTACTTCTCCTCCAAAAGTTAATTTCAAATCTTCATATTCATCTACTTTTTCTTTAAATTTATTTTTTACAAATTCAAGTTCTGTATTTATTGGTATTCTTAAATCAATTCCTATTTTTATATTTTCTTTATTTTCTTCTTGCTTTAGATATAATTTTCCTACATTTAATGTAAGTTCTCCTGATTCATCTTTTTTGTTTATTTCTAGTAAATTTCCATTATAATCTTTTCCTATATATTTTGCAAAAAACTCTATTAATTCATTTTTTATTTTATATTTTTTAAAAACTTCATTTATTAAAAGTATTAATTGTGAAATTGCATTTTTCCCTAAATCTGGATGTGCAGCATGACTTGAAATACCATTGGAAATTAGTTCTATTCTTTCTTCATTTTGTTGATTTACTTGAATATCAAAATTATTATTTTTTATTATTTCTTGTACATCTTTTATAACTTTATCTAGGTCAATATCTTTTATTTTTAGTACACATTCACAATATTTTGGAACTACATTTAGAGCATTGTTTTGGCAATCTATTTTTTCTATTATAATTTTTCCATTTTTATTATTACTTCCTTCGATAAATGGATGTATAATACTTTTTTCTGCATAAATACAAGGAAAATCAGCATCTGGGCTAAAACCATTTACTGGTATTTCTTCGTGTTCTTTATAGTAGTTTATACATTTCCAAGATTTTTCTTCATTTAATCCAACAATCAATCTTACTCTTTTATTTATTTTACCAATATCTTTTATAACTTTCATTGCATATAATGCTGCTATTGTTGGTCCTTTGTCATCAATCGCTCCTCTTCCGTAAATTTTATTTTCATATACTTTGGGTTCAAATGGTTTGGTAATTTTCCAATCTTTTTCATCTGCTGGTACTACATCTAGATGTCCTATTATTCCAATTAATTCTTCTCCTTCGCCAAATTCTATGTAACCACAATAACCATCTATATTTTTTGTTCTGAATCCTAACTCTTTTCCTAAATTTAAAATATATTCTAGTGCATTATTGCATTCTTTTCCAAATGGCATCTTTTCTTCTGTTATTTCTTCATTTGAAATACTTGGTATTTTTATTAAATTGCTTATATTATTTATCATATCTTGGGTATATTCTTCAATTTTCTTATTTATTTTTTCTTTCATTCTTCCCTCCTTGATTTTGTTTATTATATCACTTTTTTGTTTTTTTAGAACTTTCTTTTCTATATTTATGTAATTTTCCTTGCATTTGATTATATTACGTTATATAATTTATAAAAATAAATCGAAAGGTTGGTAAACTTTATGCGGAAAAAAATAATCATTTTTATTTTTGTAACAATTGTACTAATTTTAATTATTCTTTGGCGGACAATTTTTGTTTGTAATGGTAAACTTCTTGAAAATGTTGTTTATAAAAGTTCGAATTTGATTATTCAAAAAATTCAAACTGGAGATAGGAACTTAATTATTATTGGTTCTGGTTATTCTTTAAGTGTTGATAATAATAATAGAATAACATATCATGACCCATTTATGATTTTTAGCAATGTAAACATAAAAAATGCAACTATTATGTCTATCTTCTTTCCATTAGAATCCAGCGGATTAGAAGACTCTGGTAAAGAATTAAGTAATTTTATTAATTCAATATCTCAAAATTATGATAGGATCACATTGATAGGTCATTCAAAGTGTGGAGTTTGCTTTGCAAACGCTACAAAATGGATAAATTCTGATAATTTAGAGATTATTACAATCTCCGCTCCATTTTATGGAACGCCTTTTGTGAATAAAAAAGAAGTTTCTCAAAAATTAAATTTGTTTGAAAAATTTATATATTCTTTAACTTTTAGCAATCATGCTGTGGATAAAGATATTATACCTAATTCTACTTTTATTCAAAATGCCGATTATTCTGGGCTAGAAAAATGTAAACATATAAATATTATTTCGGAATGTCCTAAAAATTCAAAAGACTTATCTGATATATTTTTTAATTATGTCGATACTAAACTACAGATATCTGGTGATGGGATTGTTCCACTAAGAAGTCAATCTTTAGCCTACCCGAACACGGTAGAAATATTGATTAAAGCTAATCATTCTACTTCTTTTAAAATTGGTACAAAGAAGGGACTTCAATAGTCGCTTTATACTTAAAATTTACTGCAAAAAAACATTAAATTTTTTTGCAGTAAATTTCATAATAACTTATTTTTCTAATCTAACATAGATTATCTCATATTTATATCATTGCTATTTTTTCAAAATTCTGCTATACTAAATACACTATGGAAAACGAAGAAAGATATAATCATTTAAATAAATATTTAAAAAATAAATTTGGAGAACGAACATTAAAACTTTGTGTTGATGGAGGGTTCACTTGTCCTAATAGAAATGGAAAAGTTTCAACAGGAGGTTGTATTTTTTGTGGCGAAAGAGGTTCTGGTGAACATCTTAAATGTGAAAATATCAGTAAACAAGTACAAGATTATTTCACAACTTATCGTAGTGAAAGAGCAAATAAATTCATTGTTTATTTTCAAAATTTCACAAATACTTATGATTCTGTTTCAAATTTAAAATCAAAATACGATTCTGCCTTAATCGACTCTCGTATTGTGGGGCTTCAAATAGCAACAAGACCTGACTGTATTAATGAAGAAGTTTGTAAGTTAATAAAATCTTATTCAGATAAATATTATGTTTGTGTTGAACTAGGTTTACAAACTTCAAATGATAAAACGGGTATGTTAATTAATAGAGGTTATACAAGCGCTCAATTTACTAAAGCTGTTTTGCTTTTAAATAAATATAAAATTGATGTTGTTACTCATTTAATGGTGGGTTTGCCAAATGAGAATTTTGATGACATTAAAAATAGTGTTGATTTTATTAACTCTCATGATATTCAAGGTATCAAAATTCACTCAACATATGTAATAAAAAATACTGTTTTAGCTGATATGTATTTTAAAGGTGAATATATTCCAATCTCTTTGGATTATTATTTAGAGTGTCTTACATATATTTTGACTCATATTAGTCCTGAAATAGTTATACACAGAATTTCTGGTGATGCTCCAAAAGATTTACTTATTGCCCCTGAATGGAATTTGCACAAAAAATGGGTTATGAATGGATTAGATAAAATATTACGTACTCAAGATTTATGGCAAGGAAAATTTTACAAAAGAAACTAAAAAATGAAATAATTTTAAATAGAAAAGAGGTTAAATTTTGAACGAAGCACAAATTTTGTTGAAAAAACATTTTGGTTATGAAAATTTTAGACCTGGTCAAGAAAAAATAATTTCTCACATATTAAATGGTGAAGATTGTTTGGGTATTATGCCTACAGGTGCTGGTAAATCAATATGTTATCAAATTCCTGCATTAATTTTTTCTGGAGTTACAATAGTTATTTCTCCTTTAATTTCTTTAATGAAAGACCAAGTTGATGCTTTAAATGAAGTTGGAATTCCTGCTACTTTTATAAATAGTACACTTTCAAATTCAGAATATTCACAAACCATCGAAAATATTGTTCATAATGTTTACAAAATTATTTATGTTGCACCTGAAAGATTGAATTCAGATACTTTTATTAATCTTTTGAACAATATTGATATTTCTATGATTAGTATTGATGAAGCTCACTGTGTATCTCAATGGGGACATGATTTTAGACCTAGTTATAGAGAAATTGCAAATGTAATTTTAAATCTAAAAAAACGTCCTATTGTTTCTGCTTTTACTGCAACAGCAACTCAAATTGTAAAATATGATATTATTAATTTATTACATTTATCAAATCCTTTTACATTAACAACTGGATTTGATAGAGCAAATTTAAATTTTTCTGTTGAAATACCCGAGAATAAAAACGATTTTATTATTGATTTTTTAAAAAATAATTCTGATATATCTGGTATTATTTATTGTTTAACTAGAAAAACTGTTGATAGTTTATTTGATAAATTATCATCTTTAGGTTATTCTGTTTGTAAATATCATGGTGGGATGAGTGAAAAAGCTAGAACACAATCACAAAATGATTTTACATATGATAGAAATTCAATTATGATTGCAACAAATGCTTTTGGTATGGGAATTGATAAATCTAATATTAGATATGTTATTCATTATAATATGCCAAAAGATTTAGAAAGTTATTATCAAGAGGCAGGACGTGCAGGTCGTGATGGCGATAATGCTAAATGTATTTTACTTTTTAGTAGAGCCGACATAGTTGCTAATAAATTTTTAATAGAACAAACTTCATCTGACACAAATCATAAGGTTGAATATGATAAATTAAATGATATGATTGATTATTGTAACACTGATAAATGCCTTAGAAAATACATTTTGGAATACTTTGGTGAAAATCCAGAATTTGAAAATTGCAATAATTGTAGTAATTGTTTATCTCAAATTGAGATGACTGATATCACAGAAGATTCAAAAAAAATATTATCTTGTATAAAAAGAATGCATGAAAGATTTGGTTCTGGTCTTGTTACTGATGTTCTAAAAGGTACAAAATCAGCAAAAATCAAGACTTTAGGTTTTGATAACTTATCAACTTATGGAATAATGAGTGACTATTCAAAAGACACTATAAAAGATTTGATTTATTATTTAATTACTGAAGGCTATATAAATTCTGTTGGAGATAAATATCCTATTTTAGTTTTAGATAAATCTGCAGAAGATGTTTTATTTCATGATAAGAAAGTTTTTATAAAAAGAAAAATTGAAAAAATATTACCAAAATCAACTTTGAAAGATGAAAAATCCGAACTTGATTATGATAAAGTTTTATTTGGAATTTTAAAAGAACTTAGAATGGAAATTGCTCAATTAAATAATATTCCACCTTTTATTGTCTTTACAGATGTTTCTTTAAAAGAGATGTCCACATATTTTCCAATAAATGTGGAAAACATGCTTAAAGTAACTGGTGTTGGGGTATCTAAATTAGAAAAATATGGTAAAATTTTTATTGATACTATTTCAAAATATGTAGAAGAAAATGATATAAAAATCCCTGAAAAACTTGATAATATTACATCAAAAGCTTCATTATCTTCCGCTTCTGATAAATCTCAAACTGAAGTTAAAAATGAGACTAAAAAGCCTAAAGAAGATACGAAAATTATAACTTGTAATTTATATAAAGCAGGAAAATCCATTGATGAAATTTGTAATATTAGAGGTTTAACTAGAGTAACTGTTGAAAATCATTTGCTTAAATGTTATGAGGCTGGAATTGATGTTGATTTAGAAAAAGATGTACAAACTCAATATAAAGATATAATTTTAAATGCTATTAAACTAATTGGTATTGAAAAATTAAGGCCTTTAAAGGATGCTTTACCTGAACAGGTTACTTATTTTGATATACATTATTATATTATTAAATACAATAATAATGATATTTAAGTATAGATTTTTATTACTTTATAATTTAATTTTTGTAACTAAAAAGAAACATATTGGTTGTTATTCCAATATGCTTCTTTTTTAGTATTAGTTTTTAATTTTTTGACTTTAACTCATATTCTTGTAATATCTTTCCATCTACTCGTTTCAAAATAATTTTATTGCCATCAATTATAATATAACTATGTTCTGTATTACATTTTGGTAAAGAAATTGACCCCGGATTTGCAAAAACATAACCTTCTTTTTCTTGTATAAAACCTTGATGTATATGTCCATATATCATTACCTCAAAATCTTCATATGGTATATTTTCTATATTATATTTATGTCCATGTGTAAAATAGTAATTAGTTCCATTTATTTCCATTAAAATATGGTCTTGAAATTTGAACTCAGAAATCATTTCATCAACTTCCGCATCACAATTTCCTTTTACTACTAAAAGCTTGTCCTTTAATGAGTTTAAAATATTAGCAACTTTCATTGGTTCGTACTCTTGACTCAATTCATTTCTTGGACCATGATAATATAAGTCACCTAATAAAATTATTTTATCTGGATTTTCTCTTTCATTAATTTCTTTTATTTTTTCTCCATAATAGCCTGAACCATGAATATCTGAAATTATTAATACTTTCATTTTTTCCTCCTTGTTTATAATATTAATTTTGAATTTTTATTTGTTCATCTTTTATTAATTCATACCTAATAAGTTCTGTAAAGTCCAAATTTTCTTTATGCATATCTATTCCACTTATTTGATGATTGTCATATGTTGTATAATAATAAATTCCTTTTGTAGCATTACAACAAGATGTATATATTGTAATTTCAAATTTACCATCATCCAATTCACAACATCCTCTCTGTTGATCTACAGAATTAAGTATGTGGAAGAATTGACTTACGCTTTCTTTTTCTGTATCTCCTGAAAGTGAATTCATTTTAACAAAAGCTACTCTTACAAACCTAGATTGAGAAGATAAGTCTCCTGGAAGTCCTATAGCTCCCATTCCTCTGCTATATTGTTGTAAGTCTAAGTCTTTTGAGAATTTGTTTTCTGGTGATTTTGGAGACAAGTTCATATAATTATTTAGTTCAAACATTTGCTTATCAAATGGTGGATTATTTGTTAATATGCCTACTGGATTATGGTATATTTTTATTCCTTCTTTTACTGCTTCTACTGTAATTGATTCTGTACTGTCTGAAATAATCCAATGTAATTGTGCTAGTGGTAATTTTTCATTAAATGGTTCATTTAGGAAATTCATATTTTCTATTAATTTTTTTGCTTCTTTTACTGTTGTGCATTGGCTAAGAATCCATGGTATGAATTCGAATTGGGTTATGTTGTCTTTGTTGTCTGCTGGTTCGTTATAGTGGGCATTTCCTACGAAGTTTAGTCCTGCTATACATAGTCCTTTTTCGTTTATTGCATCATAATATAATGGGTAGTTTTCTGTTACGTATGCCATTCCTATTATGGCATAGTGGTTTTTTATTGCTTTTTGGTGTCTTAATTTTATTTCGTAGTTTCTTGGTGTTATTGTAATTTCATCTCCATATGAGAATTCGTAGTCTAGTGTTCTTCCAAAGTAGAAGTCTTTAGTTTTATAGGTTGCGGCTGTACACATTTGTTTTTTCCTCCTTGTTGTTTTTTATTATTATATCATTTTGAGTGAAAAAAATAAATATTTTTTTGGATTTGGGAATTACCTTCGGGTTATGAGATGTGCTTGAAACGTTTATGTAATTTAGTGAAATCAAGGGTTTTAGCTGATATTTCAATAAAAATTGGGGAAATGGTTTTTAGAACATTTGTGCATTTTTTTGAACTTTTTGGAGGAGTTTTTCCCCAACTTTTCCCCAATTATTTTTGACAGATTTTAGATATATTTTGTGATTTTTATTGCAAAATTAGTTTATATTTTTTATTGTGAATTTAGTTTATGTTTATTATCGCAAATTTAGAATGGGAAACCTTAACTTTATTTTGGAGGTTTTGATATGAATAATAAGATTACTTATCATAGAGAAGGAGATTATTTTATTCCTGATTTGTGTTTGCCTAAACAGCCTGATGGGCATATTGGAAAATATGGGCGATTAAGATTAAATTATTTAAAGAATTTTGATATATCTTTTTATACTGAATTACTTATCAGTGGTACTTTGAAACAGCATTTGCTAGATATAGATAATGATGCTAGTAATAAGGTTAATTTACTTATAAAGAATTTTGCGAAAGCTGAAAATGTTAATGAATTGTTGAAAGAACATCATCAAATGGAGTGGGTTCAGGCTATGAATAACATTAAAAATAGGGCTGAAGAAATTATTTTGAATAAGATTATATATGTGTAGGAGGAATTGAATATGGTTAATTTTAGAGAAGTTAATGATGATATTTTGAAAGAATGGTTAGAATATAGAGAAGAGACTTTGCTTTGTCAGCTTTCTGATGAGGATTATAAGCATGGCTTGAATTTTGATAAGTTTTGCGAGAGGATTTTGCGTAATGTTTCTAAGGATAATAAACAGTTTGTTCAGTCTCAACTTGATAAGTTGTATGATGATTTTATGAGGTATCTGGATTATTGGAATAAGAAGTATTATAGAAATGGGTTTGTGGATGGTTCTCAGTTGGTTATGGGATGTTTTAAAGAATAAAAAATTTACAATTGTGCTATAAAACATATAATTTTTAGCACAGATGTAAATTAACAATTGTGCCACTTTTTTATGATTTTGTGGCACAATTGGAAAAGTGTGGAATTTGACTAATAACAGTCTTTTCCACACTTTTTATATAATACAATTACTAATTTACTATCCATTCTCCATTTTTTTGCCGTTTTTTCTTTCTATTAATTCTATGTCTTTTTTATTAGCATTTGTAATAAATTATAAAATAATTTCCCTAAAAATCTTATTTTTTTAACAATTCAATCAAATTCTGATCTTCTAGAAGCATTTTTATTGAAGTTCTTACATATTTTTCTAATGATTCTTCTATATATTCAAAAACTATATCGGTATCAAATCCTTCATAATATTTCTTATAATCAATTGAATTATTTAAAAGCCATTTATCCATTTTTTTGGCAATAGTATCTATTTGTTCAAAATTTCCATGAGCTATTGCTGATCTTAAATCATAAATCATTAATAAATATCTTTCTTCTTCAACATAATTTATATTTTTATAATTTAAGTATAGTAAAATTAAGATTTTATTACAAAATTGTTTTCTTATAGAATCTTCTATGTTATATCTATTAGAATCTGGCTTGTGAGTCAATAATAATTCTAGTATTGATACTAATGACATAATTCTCATCTTTTTATCTTCCATTGATATATAGTTACTTATATTATCTGCTATATAATTTATTACTTCATTTTTTTCTGATTTCATTATTAAGTTTTCTGATTCTAAAAATTTATGATAGATTTTATTAAATATACAAAATTTAACATTATTGTTTTCTTCTTCATCTGTTCTTGCTGTCGATAAAACTAATAAATTAATTATTATATTGTGTATTGTTTTATCTATTGACTTTATCTCAAAAAAATCAAAGCTTTCTGGTATTAAAAGTCCATTATTTCTGTATGAACCTTCTGGAAATGACAAAAATGTTAATAAATCAATATATGAAATTATCTCTTTATATTTTTTATAACCATAATCACTATTTTGAAATTCACAATTTGTGTCATATCTCAAAATCACCCAATTTTTTGCCATTTTATAATAAATATCACTATATTTTTTTCCATTTCTCGTGTATAAATATTTTTTATTTAAGTTATATCTTTCAAAATATTTATCTACTATCATTTCTAAGTTTATTACTTCCTTACCAAATTGTTCATATGTTTCTGGTATAGGAGTATTTTCTATATAATTTGCTTTTTTTAAAATCTGAGCAACTGCTCTAATTTCTTGAGATGTTCTAGGATTATCAAAGCAACAATTTTTCAATTCCAATCTTTTATCTATAGGATACATACAATTTGTTAAAATAAATCCATAGTACATTTTTTTCTCCTTTATTTATCTTTATATTTTTTACCATCTTCTACAATTACTAATATATTTATCAGCATAATATATAATTTCATTAATTTAAATATTTTCATTTTCTTATTATAAAATTACTATCCATTCTCCATTTTTCTTGCCGTTTTTTCTTTCTATTAATCCTTTTTCTTGCATTTCTGCCATATATGTTTTGACAGTTCTTACAGATTTATTAATTTGTTTTGCAATTTCTTCTTGGTTTGTTGCTGGATTTACTTTTAATATATTTATAATTGCTTGTTCTTCTAAAGTGCAATTATTGCCCTTTAATTTATTTTCATTTGCACTTTGAATATTATCTATATGTGTATATCTATTCTTTAATTCATAGTTACTATTTGTTAATAAATTATAAAAGAATTTTTCTAAAAATGAAGTATCCTCGAATACATTTTTTTCAAAATTTTTGTAATTAGCTCTTACTAATGAATTTCTAAAATACAATGAATTTTCAGCAAATACTTCATCATTAATATTAAATCCAAAAGTTCTTAGATATTTTATAATAAATACTGCTGTTGTTCTTGTATTTCCTTCGCAAAATGGATGTACTTGCCAAATATTTGATGTGAATTTGCATAAATGTTTTATAGATTCATCTAAACTTAATCCTTTATATAAAAAATTTTTTTCTTGGTCAAAATCATATTCTAATGTTTCTTTTATTGTATCAAATGGTGCATATATTACTGTATCTCCATTTAATACCCATTCTTTTTTAGTAAAGTTATAATCTCTATATACTCCTGCTCCATCAAATACCTCTTTAAATAATCTTTTATGAATATTTAATAATTCTGTTGGTGAAAAATTAAATGCTTTTTCGCTTAATATTTCTGTAATCCTTACTGCAACTTTATCAGCTTCCTCGCTCTCTTTTTCAAAGTTTTTTCTACTACCTTGAACTTCATAATATTCATCTATTCTTGTTTTTACTTCTTCAATATCTATTGTTCCTTCAATATGTTCTTTAGCAGTTTTTATTAAGTATTTTGAAGGTTTTAATCCATCTACATCTTGCAAACCTATAGCTGTTTCCCATGTTTTAGTTTTTTCTACTCTATTAGGTTCACCTTGTTTAATATATTCTGATAATTCTAAATTCCAATCTTCTTTTTGATCCATTAGAAATACCTCCTACATATATATTATATCAGTTATCTGATATAATATCAATATTTAAAGTGCAATTTTTGCACTTTAAGATGTAAAAATTGCACTTTAACTTATAAATGTTGTAATTATCCTGTATTTATTTATTAAATCTTATATTAATGAATACGAAATTCATCCAGTATTACTCCCGCCTTTTCATAATTTAACTCTATTAATATTTTCAAAATTTTCTCATAAGCCTCAATTAAATCAGATTCTTTTTTTATATCATCACTAAAATTTATAAAAGCTTTAGTAATGATCCTATCTATAATTATTTTTGTATCTCCTTCAAAATTTCTTTCAAGGATTTCTTTATTAAATTTTAGAATTTCTTCTAAAGATGTCAATATTTCGGGCAATAATTCATCTATTTTTAATAAATAAATTGTTCTCATCGAATTTTCTATATCGTATTTTCCATATTCACACAACTGCTCATTCAAAAATTTTTTATCTTTATACTCATACTTTGTTTTGATTTCATATGGATTCCACTTATCAAATCTTCCTGGAGATAAATATAAACATTTGCTTAACTCTTGTTTTACATATTCCAATTTTATATCTTTAACTTTTTTCTCAATATATTTTATTTTTCTTTTAATCATTGCTCTCATGTTTTTATCGTTATAAGAATTACAATATAAAGCAATAAAACAATTTAAAATCTCTAGATAAAATTCAATAGCTTCTTTTTTAAATTCTGAAAAATCCACATCATCAAACATTATATCAATTATTTTTTCATAGTCTTTATCCATATAAGCTAACTCTCTTTCAAATAACCTAATAATTTCATGTTCTTGATACATATCCAAAATATCATTTTTATATTCATTAGAATAATCATTTTTTATGTCTATGATAAGTCTTATTATCTCTTTTATTATTTTACAAAATAAATTATCATTAAAATTTTTTCCGCAGTTTGCAATACAGCATAAGCTATTTAGATCATAATTGGTAATATTAAATTCTGTTATATTTAATTTTTTCATTGAATATAGGTAGTTTTCTATTATACCAATTCTATGACTTTTATATTTTTTTTCTTTTTCTTGTTTAACCTGAATATCAACACCATTTAATCTAGGAATTTTGTTTGGAACAAATTTAAAATCTTTATTTCTTTGTTTTATATATGTTGCATTAAATTTTTGGTGTTCCATTTCATCTTTAGATAACTCTATAATTGTATTAAATATGCTATTTGATAGTTCACTGTCTTTTCTTAAATATTTAATTATTTCCTCTTTTATAGAATTAATAATTCCATCATATCCGCTTTCATTAACAAATTTTAAAACAATTAACCTAATCCTATTTTTAGTTTTTACAGGAATATCTACATATAATTGTTCAATTAATTTCGAAATTAAATGTGGCTCGAATTCAAAGCTTTGATTTTTTAATATTTGCTCTATTCCTTCAATCCAAAAAATACAATAATCATTTTTCTTTTCTATAGATACGTTATCTTTTTGAAATATTGTTGATATCATACCTATTATTATTTTTTCAAGTCCAAGTGTTCTAATACTATCCTTATTTTTGACAGTTATAAACTCATCAATAAGGTTCACTAATAATTGAGAACAATCTTTTTTTTCTTTTAAATCTTCGTTATATTGATTTAATTTTAATATTAGGTCATTGCTTATTAATTTGTTTTCTTCGTGTCTCTCTGTTACTTTTTTTGCTTCTCCAGTAACATTTGCCTCAATACTAATTATGTTATTATCTAATTGTTTTACTTTTGCATTTCTAAAATCCATTTTCTGAATTTGAAGATATTTAGAAGCATTTTCTTCATCATTATTAACAATAGAATATAAGTAATCCAATATCTTATAGCATTTTTCTATTATTTTTGAATCTCCGTTTATTTGTATATTTTGTGCATATTGTTCTATACTAATATTACATTTTGAATCTTTTGAATACCTATTTTTTATACCAGGAATACCTGCTTTTTGAAATATTTGTTTTTTTAGCATCTCTAATTGTGGATTTGATAAATATGTTGCATATCTTGATATATCCCATTCCACAATATCTATGCTAGATATTAAATCAAGTGCATAGCCTGGAAACTCATTTTGATAGTGCATTCCTATGGATTCTAGTACAGTTAGTAGTAAAATATTATTTGATTCTTTATATATTTTGCTTCTTATGTATTCTAAAAATTTAAGAGTATCTTTGTCGAATATATTTTTATCAATGTAATTAATCATTGCTTCTTTAATATTATAAACAATATCACTTAATAAATTATGAACATAGTGATCTTCTGTACATCCCATCCACATATTAGGATTTCCATAATATTCTCTTTGTATATTATTCTCATCTATAAAAATCAATTTTATTTTCATAAGATTTTCTGGATAATTTCGAGCATATTTTTCTACACATTCATTTACAAATTTTATTGCCCAATCTAAGCCTTTCCAAAAGTTATTTCTAAATATATTCCAAAGGAATATATTGTTTTTTACATTAGGATATAAGTGATCATAATCATCTCTTAATCCATATGGGTTATCTTCTATATAGTAAAATCTGTTATCTTCTTTTTCCTTTTTCCATATCATACTCGCCATATCACATAATTTTTCTGGAAGATCTACAGTAAGTTGAGGCCATGAATTTTTTATTGTAAATTCAATAATCTTTTTAGCAATTCTCTTTTTATTTGTATCAGTTCCATTATAATATTCTATTATTTTGTCAAAAAAAGTATTTAACCAAGCTTTACAATAATTTGAAAGCTTAAAAGTTACAATCAAACATTTATTGATTTCATCCAATATATTAAAAGTTTCCTCTTTAAAAGATTCTTCTATATAAAATTGCATAATTGTGCATATTTTTTTTGATATACTTTCTTTTTGTTTTCTTTGTTCAGTATAATCTAAGCATAATTTCACTATTTTATTTTTATTTATAATGTTCTTACAATATATATTGTTTTTTTCTACAATGCTTATTATATTTTCTCTTCCAGCTCCAACAGGAATAAGTTGAACATCGGAAAAATCTTCATAGTTTACAATTTTAGCATCATACGAATATAAATTAATTATATCAATAAATTCTAGTAATAAATCCTTCTCTAAAATTTCCATCTCATTCTCTTCAAAAAAAGAATTACTATAATTAGACTTTACAATTCCTATTTCTGTCTGCTTTTTCCATTCTTCTGATATTTCATTGTCAAATATTAAATTATATATAAATTTATCCCTATTTTCTTTAGCTAATAATTTATTTGCTATCCATATTTGATACCTTCTATATACACATCTTCCTATCTTTTCAATATTTTTATAAAAAGCCTGATATTTACCTTTACAATCACAATATGTATTGTCAAAAAAATTTTCAAAACAAATATCTTCATAAATATCGTATTTTAATCTAATTCCCTCATTATTATAAGTAATAATTCCTTCAGTTTCTAAAACATTTAAAATTCTTGAATCAATATCTGTTTCTTTTATTCCTAATGTGAATTTCTGTGCTCTGTCAAAAACAATTTTATTTATCGCATCTTCAATATCTTTTAGGTTGATTTTATATTTATTTTCATTATTCTTTAAACAAATTATATTATTCCATATATACTCTCTAAATTTATTAATATCCGTTATATTATCGATATCTACACTATTTTTTATCATTATATTTATATAAAATGGTGTTTTTAATAAACTTTCATATTTTTTATCTTGAGACATTTTCTTAATTAATGGATACTGTTTTTCTAAATCTTTTAATTCACCTTCATTAATTTCATTAACATCGTAATCAACTATATTATATTTTGATTCTATTTTTATAAAAGCATTTTTATCACTTGTCCTACACGATGTTATTATATATGCATTTTCATATTTTTGTACAACATTGTATAATGATTCTAACAAATCAAATTTTGTTTTAGACGCATCAGCAATGAATTCTAAAGAATCAATGAAAAAAATAATTTTTTTACCGTTAAGTAATTCTAAGATTTTTTTAATATCCATATTCCAGATATTATCTATGTGATTTTCTTCAATAAACCTTTCTGCGCGTGCAAATAATATAATCTCCTCTTTTTCAATAAGCTTTTTACATATTACTGTTTTCCCAACACCTTCTGCACCTTGTATTGATAAAAATTTAGCATTTTCTTTTTTTATCTGTTCTATTAATTCCGTTCTATCAATTTCATATTCATCATTAATTTTAACATCTATATTAGTGATTCCAATATTTTTACTATCATTTATTGCTTTTTCTAACTTGTTCAAATATTCATTAAAATTTTCAAATTCCGTTTTTAGTAAATTATATAATTGCTCTTGAAATATTAAATCATTTTGTGCCTTTTGTATAATATCCTGTGTCGTAATTAAATTATCTTCTTTTGTAAATGATATATTTCCAATTTGATTTTCACCTGTATAATCATTAACATTTTTTATACTATCATTATGCAAAACGAAAAAATAAGCATTTGTAAGTTTTGTAAATCGATGCTTTTCATCATTTCTTATATTTTCTAAAGTATTTTTTATTTTTTCATGCACATTAATTACTGTACTTACTTGGACTAATATCTCTTCATTTTCTGAAATTAAATCGAAATACGGAAAATTACATGTATCATTATTTAAATTATGAAAATCAATCCCATAGTATAATTTACAAATCTCTTCAGCAAATAATTCAAACATTTTTGCTGAATCGAATAAACCATTCTTATTTGCCATTTCTATTTTTTGTTTATATGCAGATATATAATCTATAATAAATTTCATTCTATCAGCAGAATACATCATTTCTCTATTCTCCTTTTTTATCTTTTATATTTTCAATTAATTTTTTGTAATCAATATACTTTTCTTTCATATATAATCCTAATCCTATTTCAATTTGATTATTCTTTATTTCTAATTCTGTGCTTCCAGCATAAGTATATGTACTTCCATAATCCTCAATCTTATCAAAGTCTATATTATTCATATAATAATTTTTAAAATCTTTAAATTCATCTTCTGATTCAAACTCTATTATTATATCATTAAGCTTTCTCATTGCATTTTTTTCTTCTGAATCATCATAACCTTTTGGATAATTATACAAAAAGTCTCTCAAAATAATTTCTTTAGAATTTTTTATATAATACTTATATTTATAAGTAGTTTGATGATTATAATCTATAAATTCACTTAATGGTACTACTGTGGTTAATCTTCCAGAATCAAGGCTTACAATTTGAGTTGAATATATACACGTGTCATTATATTTCAAATATAACATAGAAAAAGAAGTGCTTTCATTTGTCATCAGGTAACTATAGAATTCTGTATTATAATTATTTTCATTTATAATTTCTATTTTATAACTAGGATTCTCTTTATAATAGTACCCCTCTTCTATATTTTCATTCCTTATTTCAGCCCAATTTTCTGTATCTCTTAGTGTTTCAAATATATATTCTAATTTATTTTTTTGACCTAAAATAATTTTTTTTTCTAAAATTATAACTAACAATATTCTCAGTTTGCTCTTTCCATGATTTTATTAACTGAACTGTATATTTATCTTCATCACTATCAATCAATTTAGCACAACTTTGACATAACCAAATTCCATTATCAAAACTTTTTCTTTCCTCTTCAGACATATTTTTATCGTATCTTGGGCCTCCAGGTGCAGCAGCACATATATGAGCTGCAACACCTATATTATTAATGCTATTCTTACTATCTGGACCTATTGTCATTTTTCTACAATTAGGATTTGAACATATATATACTACTCTTTTTGCCAATTTATTTTTTATCGTATCTGTAAAATTATCTCTTTTATTATTTTTCATTAATACCACGTCCTATTATTTTTTACATTTTAGAGCTACTTCTATTAATAGTTCTTCTAATCTTCGATTTCCACAATATCTCTCAAACTGATTAAATATTTTTTTATCTTCAATTATTTCTTTTGATATCCATCCAATTACAAAAGAAATACCAATTATTGAAATTACTGCTATTGGAATCATATTCCAAAATCCTATATCCTCAGTCAGACTTTGAAGAGCTATTTCCCATATTGTTAAAAATAGTGTTCCTATAATAATTGGATTTAGATACTTAATTTCACTTTTTTCTCTTTTGCTCCTAATTTCTTGAATTAAAATTTCAATTTTATTAATTTTATTTATATTATTATTTCTACAATATTTTATAATCCATTGATTTTGAAATTCATCAATTTTTTTATATACACTTCTCATATATTTTAAACTAATAAAATACTTCGATGATTTACTTACTTTTATCTTTTTTCCAATCTCAACAACAAAAACTAATTGACTTAAAAAAAATAGTACAATCATTATAAAAAAATATAATAATATGTAATTACTTTTCTTTAAATGTATAATATTTATGCAATATATTATTGAATTTAATATTATTCCTACTTTCCAAATAATATTTGCAAAATTACTTTTGATTGCACATTCGGTATTATATTTATTTAATAATTTTCGCATCTTGATTTCTCCTTATAAACGTAAAAAGCAAAATATAAGCTAAAATTTACTATATATTTTGCTTTTCTTTTGTTAAAATACTTTGATTTTAATTTATTTCTAAATAATTATTTCTTATATAATCCTTAAATGATTTAATATCTTCGAATACTCTATATTTTTGTAAATTAACTTTACTAATATTGCTACTTTCTTCTTCTATCATAATTGCAACTGGTTCACTTAAGTTGTTTTGTATTCCATCAGGCCACGCCAAATCAATAATAATACTTTCATTATCACTTACTTTTAGTTCATAGTTAATTTCTCCACCTGAAAGTCCATTTTCTTCCATCCAGTATGATAATTCCAATATTTTTTCATCTTCATTTATATCATTTGATATACCTTTTCTATTAGCATAATCAGTAATTTCTACTTTATCAACCTTATTATCTAAAAGACTATTTAAGAAATTATTTGCACTTTCAGCTAATAATTTTCTTCTTTCATCTAAAAATCTCTCATAATTTTCTACTTTAAATAATTCTTTGTCATTTGTTGGAATCCAATGTGATTCTATTGCTCCTGGTTGTTTTTCCATATAAATTGGAATATATTTTTCTGGTTTTTCATCAGATATATCTTCATTTGTTTTTCTAGTAATAAACGTATAATTAGCCAAAGAATTTACTACAGATTTAGTTCTACCATTTTTATATAATAATGCTTTAGGAAATATATGATGAATCTCCAGTGAAGAATTTTTTCCTAGTAAATAATTCTTTAATTCAATACCACTTGAAAAATCTTTTGATTTATTCATTCGTGTTAATAAATATAGTAAAGGATAGAATCTAGCACCAGTTCCCCAGCCCCAGAAATCTTCTGGTTTTATAGTTAAATCTGCTCTATCTTGTCTTAATTGATCTATTAGTCCATCTATTCCTTCACCATTATTTACTACATTTAAGTCTCTTGCAAGAACACTCTCTGTTGATCCTGCATATCTTCCCCATAGAAATGTATGAATATACCAATATAATAATTTGTTCCATTCTGCATCGTTTAATTCTCTATTCTCTTTATTTAAATACCCTATCATTAATGGAATAGCAAATTTACTACTTAGCACTCTTGTATTATCTAATCCAAGTCTTGAACCAATTTGATTTAATATTTCATCTATTCTATTCTCAACATCTTTAAGACTTTTCTTAAAGTCTTCTATATCTACCTGTTCTAATTCAGAAAAATAAGCTTTGCTTGTTAAGTGAACAGTTACACATCTTAGTAACCATTCTAATTTAAATTCATAGCCAGCTTCTTTTAATCTATTTAATATACCTCTTAACTCCTGTCTTGCTTCTGGCCATAATGCACATATTTTGGCTAATGCTAAATCACCTTTACTTAATTTAGTACCACCACTATTTAAATTATTAAAAATTTCAACTACAACATCTAAAGTCTTGTCTTCTCCAACAACTTCCTCTATTTGTAAATCTTTTTGTGTTAAATTCAAATAAAGTCTATTTAGTTTTTCTATATAATCCATATAAAATTCTTTTTTATCTGATTGAACAATATAGTTTGCAGCTCCTGATTTTAAAACTTGTGTTACATCTACCCAATATCGATCATCTTTCATTTTAATAGGAGCATAAAATTCAAATATTTCTGTATTCAAGTTAAAATATAAATTTTTAAATGCTTTATCATCACCTTCAAAGAATGAAGGTGCTTCACCTTTAATTAATCCATATAACGTTGTTATTCTTTGTTGGCCATCTAATATTAGTTTTACAGATTTGTTTGCTTGGTCAATATTTCCTCTTGTATATGATTCATCAGCTTCTGTTGTCCAAATTAGTATTCCACCTATCGGGTAACCTTTATATAAAGAATTTGCTAATTTTTTAACTTGCTCTCTATTCCATACATACCCTCTTTGGAATTCTGGTAATGCATATTGTTTCGCATCAATTTGTGCTAAAATATCAATAATTTTCATTTTAAACTCCTTTTTGTAGCTTTTCCTTTATTTCGTTTTGATATATATCAATCTCTGCCTTTAATTTGTTCTGTTCTTCTATAGATTTTTTTATCTCTTTTGCAATTTTTTCTTGATCTTTTATAGGAATATCTATAATTGGAAATTCTTTTATTTGTATAGGAAATATATTTGTATTGTTTCCTAAACCTTTTTTATATGTTTCTACTATATATTGAAAATATAAGCTTCTAAAATAGTAATATGCAAATTCCCTATTATAATTTTGATTCAATCTTATTCTTATTATAAAGTCAGCAAAAATCCCCTTATATTCATCCTCAATAATTGCTACCTTACCTATTGTCCCTTCTCCTGAACGTGCTATTAGAATATCCCCTTTTTGTATATTCTTTTCGATATTATTTTTAGCAAATTCTTCAGATACAGTCTTAGCATTTTCACTATCAAATACATAGTTTTTTATGTCAGCCATTGAAACATAATAGTATTCTTGTCCTTCTTCATAGTCATCTGGAGAAATTGATTTTCCTAAACACATTGGTTCTTCTAAGAAATCTTTTATTTTCTTTTTAGAATTTTTCTTTAATTCTTCAAAGGCAAAATCTTTTGCCTCCTTGTGAAACTTGACACTGTTCCTTACATCTATATTATCAGAAAATTTAAGTAATGTTGTTTTATAATTTTTCTTATTTTTTAATTCAAAAAATTTATCATAATTGAAATTAAAATATTTTCTAAATGTTTCATTAATTATGTCGTCTTCCGAGATAATTCTATTTTTTAAAGAAAAAATTTGATTTTCTATATTTAAAATTATTGAATTATATTTTTGCTCATTCTTTATTAAATTATCAACTGCCTCCTTGTTAAATTTCATATATGTCAAGTCTTTTTCATTTATTGTAGGATATCCTTTACCTGTTCTTGTAATTGATACTAAATTTTCATAAAAATTTTCACGTAACATATAATAGATAATAATTTTTATTTTTTTGGGAATCAAATGAATAAAAGCAGTTGTATAGTATACCTCTTTGTTTTCTTCAGTAATTCTTACATATTTTTTTAAATTTGGCCTAACCTTTGAAATTAAAATATCATCTTTTTTTGCTTTTAAGATATTACCTTTATCTATTTTCTTATAATAATCTTCATCTTCTATTCTTCTCTCATTATTATCTAAATCAACTGGTTCAACATATCCATTTTTATCCACATTTCCTATTTCAGAATATTTAAATTTTTCTAGCTTGTCTACACATACTTTATTATTCATGGCAAAATCAAATAATTCTTTAAATGAGTAATATTTCTCTTTTTTTATGTTTTTTTGAAATAATATGTATTGTACATCGCTTCTTAAAGAATTTTCTTTTCCAAAATCATTTAATTTTATATTCATTACTTTTATAGACATATTTTCACCTTAATCCCATTCTATTTCTCTCATATAATCTAATACCGTCTCTTTTATTCCGTCATCATACAAAATTTCTCCATTTTTACTTTCTCTGTATAATTCATTCGGCATTTTCTTAGGTTGTCCCTTTGACTTTCTTTTATATCCAACATTTTCTACTTCCGCCATAAAAATTTCATTATTATTAGTTCGAGCAACTTGATTAAACACCCATGTTGTATTTATATATCCGAATTCCTCTTTAGTTGCTTTATCGAAAGAACAATTTTCCTGTATTTCTTCTTCATATTTTTCTAATATTTTGTTCAATTCTAATTCACGATCATTATTATCAATTATATTATTCAATATTTTTACTATTATATTTCTTTCTTCATTTAAACTTAGATTTTTAATTGATGGCAATTTATCTTTATTCTTTCTTCCTTTATAAACATCTACTATATTTAAAGCTCTTGTTTTTAAATCATTCCATTCCTTACATGACTTATCCCATTCTAAATTCCATTTTTCTATCTCTCCATTAGTTTTTTTCTGAGCAAATAATATACTAGTCTTAGTAGTTGTATATGGTGCAAATGTAACTTGTGGTAAAGAAACAATAGCTTTAATTTTAAAATATTTATATAAGAATAATCTTATGTATTTATTTTCTGTTGTGTCATACACACTTTCTGGTAATACAACTGCCATTCTACCATTTGGTTTTAGTAATTGATAATATCGTTCTATAAAAAGATTTTCCGAGTTCTTCTTATTTCCAAAAACAAAATTATCCTTTAAATTCTTTTTGGTATCATCATCTAATTCAACACTAAATGGAGGATTCGTTAATATTAAATCAAATTGTTCATTTACGTTTTTATTAAAATATAATTTATCTATTTGAGAATATTTTAATACATTTGGAAGAAGTTCTTTATTGTATGATGAAAATGGTAACAATCCATCTTTAACAAAAATATTTGTCGAACCATCTCCATGTAAAATCATGTTTACTTTAGTGGCTATTCCCAAATTGAAATTTATTTCTGAACCATAAATATAATCCTTTGCCCACTTATTTTCCCTGTTTTCTGGTAAAAACCATTGGTTAAACTTATCTTCAATATCTCTAGTATCATCTAATTTGTCTCTATTCTCATATTTTAGATGTTTAGTAATAAATTTCATATATTCTATTAAAAATGTTCCTGAACCTGCTGATGGATCAATCATATATGGTATTTCTAACTCTTTGTTAACTTTATCAATAGCTAATTTATCAGTTTGTAATCCATATAACATAAATTTCACAATATTAATATGTGTAAAAAATTGCCCTTTAGATTGCTTGAATCCTGTCGTTATTATCCCTTCAAAGAAATCTCCAAGTATATCTTTTCCATTTAAACTGTTTTTTCCATCAACAAAAGAATATCTTTCTAAAGAAGATATAGCATATTTTAATTTTTGTAATGAGAATTTATTTTCATCAATAACAAATGATTTTTCAAGTTTTTCAACATCATTTATATATAGTCTTTGCTTAAGTGCTCTTCTATATAATTGATTTATTCTTTCAAATAATTGTTGATTTGTTTCTACATATTCATCATCATTATCTTGATAATACATTACTTGAAAGTCATATTTTTCTCCTGTTCTTTTTTCGCTTTCATCTTGTATCTTTGCTAATATTATATTTGTAAGTGAAGAGAATACTTCATTATCATCAGTTCCTCCTCCACCCCATAATACATTATGTAAGTTTTGTCTCATAGAATCTAATGTTTTATGGTTATAATCTTTTATTAAATCTTTTTTTCCACCTTTTATATATGGCTCTTTTTGAACTCTACCATATTTTTCAGGTAAATCCTCTGAATAATTTCTATCATTCTTCCATTCTTCAAATGACTTATACTTTTCATAATCTATAATCATACACTTATCATTAATTTTATTTTCATCACTTATATCAAGTGAATATAATACAAGATATCTAACCTTTTTTCCTTGACCTTGCTCTTGAGATGCTAAATTAAATAATTGTTTTTCAATTATCTCATCTTTATCCTTTTCATATTCATCTGGACTTTTTAATTCCATATATAGAAAAGCATTTTCACTTTGATCTCTTACTATTACATCTATTCTTGGTTTATTTACTTTTGGTCTACCTATATCATATTCTTTTTCAATTTCTATTGCAGATTTTTCATACCCCAATTCGTTAACGAGCTTTGATAATATATATGCTCTAACAATTTCTTCATCTCCTGTAATACTCTTTATTTTCCTATATTGCATAATATCCTTATCATATTCAATTTCTTTACCTGATACATTAATTTTTGCAACTTGATTACTACAATTAGTAATGTATTGTTCTATTATTTCCGAACGCATATTATCCCTCCACAAATTAAACTATTTATTATTTTATATCATAAATTTCATTTTTTAACAACATTATTCTACAATTTTCTATTTCTAATTTTTCTACAATTTTCTATTTCTAATTTTTCTACATTTTTCGACAAAAAAATTCTATTTTCTAAAACCTTTAAATTTTAGAAAATAGAATTAATTTTATCTCTCATACCTTCTATCTTTTTTCTTCTTCTCTTTTAATTTCTTCTCTTGTTCTTTTTCATTTATCTTTTGTTTTTCTTTATCATCTACTTCTTTTATTTGTTCCTTCATTTTTGGCACATCATCATAAAATTTATCACACAACCTAATCTCTTTTCTAACCTTTGTTAAAATAGAAGTAACATCAATTATTTCTTTAGTAACACTATCTCTTTCAGTTCCACTATCTAATTTCTGTCTTTTATAATATAACCTATTTCTAACATTCAAAACCTTTTTCATTTCTTCTTGTTTCTGTTCTTTCACATTATCAACATCACTCATAGTCTCAATCTTATACTTACATAAAAATCTAATTCTTTCCGAATACTCATCCATCTTTTTTACTTCTGCCCTCATTTCAGGAGTTAATTTATATTGTATATTCTTTTTGGTATATAACTTTAGCAAATATCTATAATAGTAATACAATGCAATAATCCCTTTTGGTCTATATTTCTTCCTTACTTTATTTCTAGTTGTAAAATGTCTGTTTTTTACTACAATATATGGAAGTTTTTTTTCTGATCTTATATAATCATTTTCAAATATTCTTCTTTTGATATTTTCCAATGAATACTCTTCTCCGAATGCTCTTTCGATTCTTATATTTCTTTTGTATGGATCTCTTCTCACACTTAATTTGTCTGCTCTATAACAATAATTATATCCCATTGATACTAACATCTGTTGAAATTGTTTTAAAGTATATGATCGTTTTATAGCATAATCTATATCTTCTTTTGCAAATTTATAATAGTCTGAATCTCTCATAGATTTTTTATAAAAATTTTCAAAATTGATTCCAGATTTACATGTTTTTTCTTTTAAAACACTTAAGCCATATTCTTCACATATTTCATCTGATGTTTTTCTTAACAATGCAGTATTAGTTAAATTACTATAATACTTCTTTCCATCTTTAAATGAAACTGAATTGATGACAAAATGATTATGAAGATGTTGAGTATTTAAGTGAGTAGATACTACAACTTGAAATCTGTCTCCCCACATTTCATTTGCAAGTTTTACTCCAATCTCATGAGCAATTTCTGGAGTAACTTCTCCTTCATTAAAAGATTGATAAGCATGAAATGCTAATATACCATTTTCTTTTCCATATATCATTTTTACAAGTTGCATTTGTTTAACTGAATCTTTTACTTCACAATTTATGCCTGTTGTATAAAATTGTTTTTCTGTTTTATCTGGATTAGTTGCATATGTCATTACTTGTCTGATACTATCAAATCTATCCATTCCATATCCGCTAGAATTTTTTCTTGTCTTTTCTTCATTTGTTGCATAAACAATTACATGATCTAATCTCTTTTGTACTTTCCATATTTTTGTTGTTGCCATTTGCTCTCTCCTCACATCTTAAAAGGGGATTGGGGATTTTCCCCATTTAGAATTTCGAGCTGACGAAATTCATTGCTTGTTAGGACAATACTGCACTCTTTTTTAGTACTAAAACCCTTACTTTCTCTATCAAATACACACAATATTTTGAAAAATACTTGGAGTTTTCTATCAAAATCCAAGTATTTTTTCTTTCATTTTCTATTTACTTTTTTATATTTTTGTACTACAATAATTGTATAAAGATTTGGGTTAGTATTTTAGTTTTGCGGCTTATACTAACTCTTTTTCTTTTATCTTTTTTAGTGTTATTCCATAACACATTTGATACAATTTTGATATTATTGCATCTACTAATTGTTCATCTTGACTTTGACTGAATCTTTCTATTAATCCATGTTTATTAAACCTTGTTGTAATTATTATTGGTAATCCATTTTCATTTCTATTTTGAATTATTGTATACAATTTTTCTAATGCCCACTGGCTTATTTTTTCTGTTCCAAGATCATCAATTATGATCATATCTACATTTGAATATAGTTCTATTAATTCATTTTCCGACTTTGTATTGTCTCTAAATGTTTCCTTGATCATGTCCAATAACATTGTTAATCTTCCCATCAAAACAATCTTATCATTTTCAATTAATTTGTTAGCAATTGATGCTGCTAAATGTGTCTTTCCAACTCCTGACTCGCCCGTTATTATCAGTCCGTAATTTTGCATTCTTTCTATACTTTTATCGGTATAGTCTTTAGCAACTTCTACTGCAATTTCATTTCCTGAATTAATATCAAAATTTTCAAAGTTCTGTTCTTGAAATTTTCTTCCGACATAGTTCTGCTTGTAAATTTTGTTTATAATATTTCTAAAATGTTTTCTTTTTTCCTTTTCATATTCTTGCTCATCTACATTTTTCCAGTATTCTTGTGCCTCATTGCAATTACATCTTTCATATTTAGCTGCCTCTGGAGATATATTAGCATATAAATAATCAAGTCCTATTGGTGCTAATTCTTTGCCACAAAATCCACACTTTTTGAACTCTTTGTGAATAATTTCATCAGATTTTGTATTGTCTAAATCCATTCTCGTTCTCCTCTCTTATATTTTTTTCTTTCTTATCTTCTAAATCTTTTTTGTTTTCCTCTTCTCCGTTACCTAACTCTTGTATAACGTTACTTTTTTCAATTTCACTTTTATGCTTTTCACGATATTTTCTTTGTCTTTCTCTGTTTTGCATTTGATATTTTTCATACTTTTCAATACTTTGATACTTGTCCCAATTTTTTATTAGAAATGTTTCCCCTTCTTTTTTTAACATTTCTAATTCTAGAAACTTTTTCAAAATTTTTTCAATTTTTTTATTAGATTTTCCCATAATCTTTGAAAAATTTTGAATTGTCATTGGATTATTTTCTCCTATTTCTAATCTTCCTCTATTATTACATTCAACTGCTAATGCAATTAATTGAATCCACACTCTAAAATAAGTGTCTCCTTCAGGAAGTTTTAGAATTATTTGAATTTTCCTGTTCGAAAATATTGTAGTTTCTGTTTTAAACCACGGTATTTCATACATATCCTCCTTTCCTCGCTTTCTTGCAATTAATATTTAATTGATTCTTTTTCTTTTCTACTTAGATATTCGTCTAATACTTGAATTCTAAATAGAAATTTTCCACCAACTTTTGAGCATGGTATTTGTTTTCTTCTTACTAATTGATTAATTAACCAATAAGATATTCCTAAATGCTCTGCTGCTTCTTTCATTGTTAGTGTTGTTCTTTGAACCTTTTGTAATTCCATAAATATCCCTCCTTTTCTTTAAGTTTATTTGGTTATAAGCCTTCGTTAACAAGTTTTATGTATTTTTTCTTGTTAACTAATTGTATATTACCACGATTTATGGTAAAATCCTATTAAATTAATTAAATTTTGTTATCAAAACGCAACTTTTGTAAATTTTGCAATTTGTTAACAAGGAGGATTTGATATGGAAAGAAAAAATGAAATTAGAATTTCTTTTGAAACAATTAATTTATCACAAGTATTTATACATACTGCTGGTTCTTATATGAGTAAGCCTATCAGCAAAAACAATAACAAATACTTAGCTAATTTAAGAACTGTTCCAGATGATGAAAGATTTGGTCCATTAGTTTTAGAGCTTGAAAATGCAAGTTCAAAAGAAGAACAAGAAAGAATAATAAATGAATTAAAAGCAATTGTAGAAATAGATGAAACTGCAACTGCTGAACCTCTAACTTTTAATCATGACATTGAAAGTTTAAAAGGATATATTGTATTTGAACCAGAAACTGCAATAGAACACTATGATCTTAATCTATTAGATTTTATAAGTTATGATTTTGATGTGTTTAATGATTATTTATTATTTTTTATTAATTTTTTCGATTATTTTATTGATAAATTGGATAGCGAAGATATAAATAAAATTGAACTAGATACTTTATATCCTGTGTCAGAAATTGTCGAAATTGCCAAAAAATATTATAAAAAAGAAAAAGGGAATTTAATATATCATCAAAGTCTCTTTAAAAAATGTATCAACTTTATTTATTGCATTAACAATCCCTTTGAAAAAGATATGAAAGATTTAACAGCTAAGCAAAAATTCTTTTTGTATAACTCTTTATATCAGGATACATTTAAGGAATTTTCGCACAATTTTCATACTACAGATTTACTAGAATATCAGTATAATAATTTTCCTATGAAAAAAGAAGATATTCAGTTAGAAGATGTATATACCTTAATTTCTACTATAAAAGATTTTGATCCTAGTGGTAGACATATAAGTAATTTACATCAGTTTGTAACTAATAATATCTTTACTGCTCTTTATATTACTTTATTTTATGTAGTGTCTATCAATAAATTACATATTAAAATTTGTGGAAATTGTAACAGATATTTTTTAACTCCTAAAAAAAATGTCACATATTGTGACAGAATAGCTGAAGATGCCTTAACTTGTAAAGATATTGGAAGTATTGAACAACAAAAAAGGAAATTAGAATCTAAACCTGTATATAAAAAACATAGACGTATTCAACAAATAAAATGTGTGTATGCAGGACGATATAAAGATGAATCTTTCTATAAAAATGATTATGAAACATTTAACAAAATAGCTAATCAGTTTAAAGATGATATAAAAAAAGGAAAAACTACTGAAGAAGAATTTGATAAATGGTTAGATACACAAGATAAAACAAGGCAGGATTAATTCCTGCCTTTAATCATTTTTTGTATTATATAATAATATCTTCATCTCTTTTATAAATTGCTATCTTTCTAAAATTATCCTCTTTATATTCGTAGGCTGCATCTATTGCACAACATATCTCGTATTTACTAATTGATTTTGGATTGTTTGTTTCAAATTCTTTTTCCGAATACACTCCTATTATTATATTAAATTGTTTTAATATTTTTTTATATAAGTCTTCTCTAATATAAAAATATGTACTATCTGAATCAAATGGAGACTGTATTGTTGCTATTCCTGTATCATCATAATATATCCCTGAACAATCATATCTTAAATTTAATAATTTAATAATATCATATTTTAATAGCATATACGTTCTATTTTTATTCTCATTTGTTATTCCTATATTAGAACAATCATATTCGCTCTCTATATAGCATTCTTCCCATATCTCTTCAACATTTCTTTCTTCATCAGGTAACATTAATTCATCAACCCCTGTATTTATTTCATACAGATTATATCTATAATAGGTTGTTCCAGAGCTCATAGATACATTATTTAATTCTGATTTACCATAATTTGTTATATTGTTATTTTTTAATGTGTTCAATCTATAAAAGCATTTCTTTTCGTTTAATTTATTTTTTATCATTTCTGAAATATGAATAGGTATGAAAGTTTTACCATCAAATTCGATTTTTTTCAAACAATCTAAAACATTTATATTATCATATGTCTGATTGAATTTTTCTTGTTCCCAATTGATTTTTGCTTCTTTAATTCTTTTAATATATAAATCATAGAAATCATAAACCACTTGTGGTTGATTTTTATATTGTAAAGTATCTATATCAATATCTACAAAACCATAATAGTCCTGCCATGCATCCTTTTTCACTTGCAAATTAGTCATACACTCTCCAAGTAACTCAAAAAAAGCAATCCATTGATATTTTTTTCCAATTCTTTCAATCCTATGTTCATGTCTATCATAGTTATATCTATTTTTATCATAATTCTCAATTTTTTTGTTGTATCCCAAATCAAACATCTTCTTTAATATTATTGCCATATATAATTCTTCTGGTATTTCTTTATTTTTGCATTTTTCTATATTAGTATTAAGATTATTTAGCTTTTCTTTTTTTCTTTTTCCTAAAGAATTATTAAATAAAGTTTCATATTTATTAGTATTATTTATAGATATTTCTAATATCTTGTTTATATCGTAGTTTACTTCTTCATACATCTTCCTTTTATTTATTTCTATTTGTTTAGAAGTAATTATCATTTTCTCATACAAATATTTTTGTCTTGTAGTTAAGCTAGATATTAATTCTTGTTTTTCTTTTTTTAATATATCATAAACTTTTTTGTCGTAATAAATAAAATCTTTCATTCTAGACTCAACTATATATCTTGCAAAATCACCCATATGAGACATAGAAAACATTACATTGTTATACTTTCCTGTTTTATTTAGTAATTTATAAAAATCTCTTTTTGAAATATATTCTATCGTCAATGTTGGTTTTTTACATATATTATTAAAATTCTTTTTAGTCTTTATGATTTTTCTATCATAGCATAAATGATTTAATAACATTAGATAATGTCTTATTCTTGTATTAGAGATTTGTTTTGTGCAAAATATTTGTCTTATTTTATGATAATGTATTTTTAATAAATCATTATCCTTATTTAATATATGTGCACTATGTATGCAACATAAAAATCTTTCTACAATGTATTGATCATCTACACTAGATATTATATCAATTAGTTCATCTATCAATGTTAAATCTGATACAAAAAATGCTGTAAGTGCTTTACTAGACTTATCTCTTATTTCTCTATCAGAAACACTTAGCATCCAAAAAAATAGTTGCACAAAATTTTTCTTTAAATTGTAATTAAATTTACTAAGGTCTGCATAGTATGGGATCTTCGAAATACTTATTATTCTTGTCCTTATTATATCAATATTTAAAAAATCCTTTAAGTACATATCTCTTATATTATTTTTTAATTTTCTCATTAAATTTGAAAAATAATACACTGCATTTAAGGGGTGATATGTTACTAGCATACTAGATGAAAGAGTTATCATCCAATCAAAGAAATCTTCTTCATTTAGATTTGCTGACTTAATATAACCTAAAATTTCTTTTTGCCTAGCTTTTATATTTTCTCCAAAAGATTCTTTCGATCTATATCTCAATCCTAGTAAATAGCTATAATTAAAACTATATAGTATTGTATTATCATAAAATTCAAATAATTCTTTTCCTGTGCGTATTGGAATATGCTCTACCAATGTTTCTACCAAAGACATATTATCCTCTAACATTTTTATAGTAGTTTTTTTATTTAAAAAATCGTTCCATGATTCACTTTCATCTTTTGTATTTAATAGATATCTAGCTATTAAATAGTCTGATTGCCTTTGAAATGAAAACTTATATGTAATTCTTCTTTGATTATTTCCTATATACATATTATTAGCTTCTATAAGTTTGTGTACTACTAGCTTTTCTATTATTTTGGCTGAACTAATATTCAAATTTAAATTGTCAACAATTGATATAAATTCTTTTACGAACAAGTATGTTCGACACTGTTTTACCATTAATTTGGCTATTTCTTTAGCAATTTTATTCCAAAAAATTTTCCCCGTAATTACACTTCCATCATTACAAACTACTCCTAATTCGTTAATAATATTTTGACTTATTCTTGTAAAATACCTTTCGAAAATAAAAGTTGCAGTATTATATCCCCTTTGTCCTTTAGTTTGTCCTTTTTCCGAATATTCTTCGCAAAAGATTTTTAATATTAGTGGATTACTAGCATAATTACTTTCTAAAATTTCTCCTATTTCAATGTTATAATATTCACTAAATTTAACAGCAGCTTCAACAGTATCGGAAAATCCATATAAAGTTATATTAGGATAATTGTTTAGAATTGACAAAGTTTGTTGCTCTACATCACCATTTCTATATGAAATTATTAACTTAATATTTTTTTCTTTTATATTATTAATTAAATATTCTATTATGTCTTTTTGATTTTGACGTGCTTCGTTAATTGCATCAAAAATAATAATTCCAGTTTCATTATTTTGTTCAGCAACTTTAGCTATTTCTTCAAACAAATCTCCTATTTTCATTTTTTGTTCAATATACTTTATATATTCTTCAAATTTATATATAGCCTGTCCATAAAAAATAATAGTAGGAACATCATTATTAATTAAATCATTAGCAATTTTAGTCAACAAATGAGTTTTTCCAGTTCCTCCATCTCCATTTACCACTATAACCTGACTTTTTATATATTCTTTTATTTTATATAAATTATTATTTACTCGTGATAATTCATATAGTCTATTATTACTTTCATTATCATTTTCTTCAGATTTATTATTTCTTAAAAAGTCTATAGCCTTTTCATTTTCTTTTACCCAATCATCTATGTTGCTATTATCTTTATAAAAGCATATGTTAAGTTTTGATTCTAATTCTTCGATATCTTTATAACCACATCTTTCTATATATTTATATATACTTTCTAATTTTTCTTTAATTTCATCTTTAAAGTCTTTCGTAAGCAAAGAATCTACCAATATTTTATTTTCGGGAGATTCTACATTTATTTCTGTTACTAATTTTTCTCGTATTTCTTTATTGCTTTCTTCTATAAATGATTTTAATTTTTCTATCAAATTATATAACCTCCTTAATAAATATCGCCACTTTTAAACATAAGTTTATAAATTTCTTAAAATTTTATGTTTTTCTTCATAAATTACTCATATATTATACCTTATTCTTTTTATTTAATAAATAATTTTAAGAATATTTGATTATTTTAATGACATGTATTGCAATTTGTTATCATTTATTATATAATTTGCATTGTTAACAGATATATTAACTCTCTCCCACCCATAGTTATGCCTGAAAGGAGGTGAAAAAGGTAATGGCTGGGAGTATTGAAAAAAGAGGAAAAAATAGTTACAGACTAGTATGTCTTGCAGGATACGACTTGCAAGGAAAACCTATAAAGAAAACAAAAACAATACACGGAACCAAAAAAGAAGCCGAAATAGAACTAGCAAAATTCGTGGCTGATGTTCAAAATGGAATGTTTGTAGAAGGCAAATCATTAAAGTTCTCTGAATTCACAGAAATATGGAAAAGAGACTATGCATCAAAAGAACTAGCACCATCAACATACAAGAGATATTGTAGAATATTAGAAACAAGGCTTCTACCCTACTTTGGACATTTCTATATTAACAAAATCAAACCAACTGACATCATGCATTTTTATGATTTACTTAGTAGAGATACTCAGTTAATTAGAAAAAAAGGTAACAATGGTAAGAAAACATTAAAGCCTTTATCTGGTAAAACAATATTAGAGCATCACAGATTATTAAGAGCAATGCTTCATAAAGCAGTATATTGGCAACTAATTATATCTAATCCTGCTGAACGTGTTCAACCACCAAAAGCAAGAAAACCAAAAAGAAGATACTATGATGATGAACAATGTAAAATATTATTAAAAAATTTATCCTCACTTGGTGAAGATCAAATAAAATATAAAGTTGCAATCATTCTTACAATATTTACTGGTGTTCGTTTAGGTGAATTAATGGGATTAGAATGGCAAGATATTGATTTAAAAACAGGAATTGTTAGTATAAATCGTTCTAGTCAATATTTAGCTGACAAAGGTGTATTTACAAAAACACCTAAAACAGAAAGTTCTATCAGAGAAGTTGCAATTCCAGATTTCGTTGTTTCTCTACTGGAGCAATATAAGTTATGGTATGATGAACAAAAATCGTTCTGTGGTGAATTATGGACTGATTCTAATAGGTTATTTGTACAATCTGATGGCAAACCTATGCACCCTTCTACAATAAGCAAATGGTTTGTAAAATATGTTGGTAAAATAGGACTACCTGTAATTAATTTTCACGGATTAAGACACACAAATGCTACACTTTTAATATCACAAAATATTGATGTAGCAGTTGTAGCAGCAAGACTTGGACATGCACAAATTACAACAACATTTAATTTCTATGTGCATCCTATTATTTCTCATAATAGAAATGCAGGAAATGCTTTAGAAAACTTGCTACTACCACAACAAAAATTAGTCTAAAATCTTTTTTCAGATTTCACTAAAGTCATTAGACTTTTCACGATAAAAATAAATCGTTGTCAAAATCCTTAATTTTGTTCCAACGATTATATGTTGTAACGTAAAAGACTACTATTTATAAAATTAGGTTTCCCATAGTCTTTTACTGGATTTTTATTAGAAATATAAACGTTTTTGGAGATTTTCTTCCCCAACTTTTCCCCAATTTCACATAAAATGCCTATTTTTAGTCATTATTGTTAACTAATTGAGGAATAGAAAAAATCGCCACAACAATTCAAGCTGTAGCGATTAAATCAAAATTGTAAAGTAAAATTAATTCAAACTCACCTTAGAGTTATGAGCCTCAATCTCCCTCAAATCCAATTCACTCTTCACATCACTCAACCTATCCTACTACTCCTTCAAATCATCATTTATCCAATGAACCGGAAACTCTCCATCTCTCAAAATCTCCTTAACAGCCACTGGTAGCAAGGGATAATCCTCAATATTATTTAAATCTAACCATTCATATTGTAAATAATCCTTACCCTCAACATTCTTCAAAGTATATTCTATCTTTTTATCCTCAGCATCAACAAATTCTACTCTATGTACAAACATAATCTCATGATATTTTGTACCATTCATTTCAAAAAAGTTTTCTATTGTTGCTACATATCCTATTATTTCTACTTTCTTTCCAGTTTCTTCTTCAACTTCCCTTTTTACAGTACTTGCTGAATCTTCTCCAATTTCAACTCTTCCTCCTATTAGTGCATAATGGTCTATGTTAACATTTCTATGTACTAATATTTTTCCATTATGAATTATAACTCCTGCTGCTCTTACATTTAATTTGTAATCTTCAACATCTAATGTTAAATCCATATCAATTTCTCCCTCTCTTTTTTGTCGATTATAACATATTTTTACAATCTTTGAAATATTTTACTTTGATTTTTTATACTTTTTATATTCTAAATATCCACCACCTAATAATCCTACAGCTATAATTCCTCCAGCAACATCTTGTGTACTTGTATTTTGCTCTTTTTGTATTGAATTTTTCTCTGTTTCATTTTTATAAGTATTTGTCTTATCTATTGTATAGTTATTCTCTACTTTTGTGGCTTCTTCCACTTTTATTTTGATTGTATCTGTTTTTCCATTAGAGCTTGATACAGTTATATTTACATATCCAGCTTTTTTTGTTGTTACAACTCCATCATCGTTTATTTTTGCTATTCTTTCATCACTTGATTTCCATGTTATTTTCTTATCTGTTGTATTATTAGGCGTTATTGTAGCTGTTAAGGTTTGACTTTCTCCTACTTTTAAACTTTCTACTTTTTCGTTTATATTTATTCCTGTTACAGCAATCGCAGCTGGTGCTGTTGTTTGTACTATATTTTTATTTGAAGATGAAGATGTTGTTGATTTATTGTTACTTGATTTTGAACTACTTGATGATGATGAATATGGGCATACTCCATTTGGATGTAAATGTGCTGGATGCCCTCCACAATGATAATGATAACTTCCTAATCCGACTTTTATTATTTTTGTCTTTGTGTCCTCCATATGCATCTGTTCTTCCTGAATGTGCATATGAATTAATTCCTATTGCAATTATACTTAATATTGTTAAAGATATTGTTAAAAATTTTTTCTTACTTTTTTTCATATAAATCCCCCTTGATTATTTTATCAATTTTTTATTGAAAATTTTGTCCAATTTTGTTATTAATTTAGTTTTTTTGACAAAAATAATCTCTTCACCATTTAGTATTAAAAAATTTATAAATTTTCCTTAATTTTTCTTACCTAAACTATTGACACCCCAATACAAAAGTTGTATAATAAAAAAGTCGATACATCGCGGGGTGGAGCAGTTGGCAGCTCGTTGGGCTCATAACCCAAAGGTCGGAGGTTCGAGTCCTCCCCCCGCAACCAATCATATCAATCCAAGCATTTGCTAATAATAGCAAATGCTTTTTTTATTTAATCTTAAAACAAAAAAGAAGCCTTACTCTTGTAAGACTTCTTTACTAATTAAATTTATTATTAATTATTTTCTTTAACTTCAACACTTGTATTTAAAACTGCATCCTCTTTACCTTGTTCACTTTCTTCTTGTTTTTTAACTGCATCTATAATCATAATAAACTTAACTTCACCCTCATTACCATCATTTAACATAGTAAAATTATTATATTCTTTTGATAATTCAGTTAATTTTTCTGTTCTTTCTGTAATATCTCTTAAGTCTCCGTTTATATAATTACAAATCTTTTTAATACCTTGTTCATTAAATGTTTGAATTCCTTCTGCTAAAGTTGTTGCTCCATCTGATAATGTTTTTGCACCTTCTGTTAATTGTCCGTTTGCTGTTGTTAATTGTTGTGTACTTGTGTCTAATGTTTGAATTCCAGATTTTAATGCTGTTGAACCTTTACTTAGTTTGTTTGCTCCTGCTGATAATGTTTTTGTTCCATTTACTAAAGATTTTGAACCTGCTGATAATTGATTTAATGCATCTGGTAATTTTTTAGATGCTGTATTTAATTGTCCTAATCCTGCATTTACTTGTGTCATTGCATTTCTTAGTGTTGTCATTCCTTTTGTTACTGTTGTTAAAGATTCTTTGCTACTTGAAACTTTTTTAGCTAATTCTTGTTTTTGTGTATCTGCTCCTGCTTTGTATTGATTGTATTTAGCTATTATTGTTTCATTTGCTTTTATTTGTTTTTCTAAATTTTCAATCATTGTTTTGTTTGCTGCTTTTGCTTCTTCTGTTGCACCTAATGCTTGTTGTACAGCTTTTAATGTTTTGTTATTTGCTGTTAAAGCATCTATTGTTCCTTGGCTTATTGCTGATAAGTTTTCTAATGCTGTATTTAATCCTTCATTTGATGTTTGTAATGATTCTACTATTGTGTTTACTCCTGTTACTAAACCTGGTGTTGTTTTTCCGTTTGCTTGTGTGTCATTTAATCCATTTAATACTTGTGTACTTCCTGCATATAATGCTTCTATGCTATCTGGCATACTTGTTAATTTTGAACTTAATTCTCCAATTCCAGCATTTAATTGTTCAGCACCATTTTTAAGTGATGTACTTCCTTGGTTGATTGTTGTTATTCCTGTGTCTATTTGTGAATAGTTTGAGTTTACACTGCTTACTCCTTCAGATACTTGGTTCATTGCGTTGTTAAATTCTTGACTTTTTTCTGAATAAGTTTCAGCTCCATCTTTTAATGTGTTTGCTCCTTCTTGAATTTGATTCATTGAGCCTTGTAATGTATTTAATTGTGCATATATTTCATCTAGTTTATCAAATGCATTTATGTCTTCTTCTTCTAAAACTTTTGGTGTAACATATGAGAATATACCATTTGTTTCAAAATCTGTTGTATCCATTGTTATTTCTATATTGCTTGGTATTTCAACTTCATCTGCTGAAACTCCTAAGCTTTCTTGTAATCCTGGCATTGCCATACCAATAACTGTTGTTTTTGTTCCATCATTAATTACTTTTCCGTTTGATATTGTAATGTTTTGATTGTTTTCATTTTTTACTATTGTTCCTGCTACTACTACAAATGGAACATACATTTTTACTTTTTTTCCATTTACTGTAACCGTTCTTTCTTCTTTGTTTGTGTATTGTAATGTTATTTTTACTTTTCCTGATTTTCCAGCTATTTCGTTTGCTGAAAGTTCTTTTCCATCTAATTCATATTTTACTTTACATTCTATTGGTAAGTCTTTTTGACTTTCTCCTTGATAATATATGTCGTTTTTATTTGCATTCCAAGTAAATGTACTTCCATCTTGTGTGAAAGTTTCATCTCCACTTGTATTTTTTACATTTAATAAGTCTGATAAATCTTTTATTAATTCTTCATTTTCTGTATTTTCAATATGTGTACTTACTATTGTTTTGTAATTGCTTCCTGAAGCATCTAATTTTGAATATACTGTTTCGTCTTTTGTATATGCAAAAACTGGTAAAGTATATCCAACCATTGAGCATAATAATGTTCCAGATACTATTTTTGAAATAACTTTGTTATTCATTTTTTATTCCACCTTTCTTTATTTTAAATTCTTCATTCCAACTGTTGTTTTGCATATTACTTTGTCAAATAACATTAAGAATGCTGGTAATGCCATTATTACCGTAAACATACTTATTATTGCACCTCTAGACATTAGTGTACATAGTGAAGCTATCATTCCTATTTTTGAAACTACTCCAACTCCAAATGTTGCTCCAAAGAAACATAGTCCACTTACTATAATTGAGCTTATTGATGTTCCTAATGCTTCTGATATTGCTTCTTTTTTGTCTTTTCCTTCTTTTTTTAAGTTTATATATTTTGTTGTTATTAATATTGCATAATCTATTGTTGCTCCTAATTGAATTGTTCCTATTACTATTGATGCTATAAATGGTAATGTTGTATTTGTATATGTTGATATTCCCATATTTAAGAATATTGCAAATTCTATTACTACCATTAATATTACTGGTAATGAAATTGATTTTAATACAAATATCATTATTACAAATATTACTGCTATTGATACACTATTTACACTATTGAAGTCATGGTCACTTATTTCTACTAAGTCTTTCATCAGTGGTCCTTCTCCTGCTAGTAATGCATCATTGTCGTATTCTTTTATTATTGTATTTATTTTATCTACTTGTTCATTTAATTCATCTGTTGCTAGTTCATAGTCTGAGCTAATTACAACTAGTTGATATTTATCATTTTGAAGTACATTTCTTATACTTTCTGGTATTACTTCTTCTGGAATTCCATTATCTGCAAGTGTTGAATAACCTAATGCAAATTCAACTCCATCTAAGTCTTCTATTTTATCTAACATTTCATTTACTTTGTAGCTTGGTACATCTTTATCTATTAACGCAAGTTCTGTTGATACCATGTTGAATTTTTCTTCTAGTGTATTTGTTGCTTCTATACTTGGTAATGTTTGTGGTAATGTTTTATTTAAATCATAATAAACACTTATATTTGAATATCCATAAATTGCTACTGGTAATATTATTAGGAATGCTACTATAATTGCTTTATAATGTTTTATATTGAAGTTTTTTAATTTTTCAAATCTTGGTAAGATTTCTTTATGTTTTGTTTTTTCTATTGCTTTGTCAAATATTAAAAGCATTGCTGGTAATACAGTTACAACTGAAACAACTCCTAAGAATACTCCTTTTGCCATTACTATTCCTATATCTTTTCCTAGTGTTAAGTTCATACTACATAATGCTAAGAATCCTGCTATTGTTGTTAGTGAACTTCCTACTACTGATACTAAGGTTTTTGATATTGCATGTGCCATTGCTTCATCATTGTCTGTGTAATTTTCTTTTTCTGCTTTATAACTATGATATAAGAAGATTGCAAAGTCCATTGTTACACCTAATTGTAAAACAGCACTTATTGCTTTTGTTATATAAGATATTTCTCCTAAGAATATGTTTGAACCCATATTATAAAGAATTGCAATTCCTATACTTGCTAAAAGAAATACTGGTGCTAGATATGAGTCTAATGCAAATTGTAAAACTATCATACATAATACAACTGCTATGACTACATATGTTACTATCTCTGAATTTGCTATATCTTTTGTATCTAATACTAATGCTGACATTCCACTAATTTTACATTGTTTGTCTGCTATTTTTCTTAGTTGCTCTATTGATTCTAGTGTTTTGTCTGATGATATTCCTTCTTTGAATGTTACTAAAATTGCTGTATCTCCATCTTTGTATGCTATATCTTTTATATTATCTGGTAACATTTCTACTGGAACATTTGACCCTAATAAATCTGCTACACTTACTACTTTTTCTACATTGTCTAATTGTTTGAATTTGTCCTCTAATTTTTGTATATCTTTTGTACTCATGTTTTCTGTAATTACAATTGAGTATGAACCCATATTAAATTCGTTTGTTAATATGTTTTCACCTTGAACTGTATCTACATTGTCTGGCAAATATGCCAATATGTCATAATTAATTCTTGTTGCTTTCATTCCTATTACTGATGGAATTAAAAGTAATAATGCTATTGCAAGTATTATCTTTTTGTGCTTGCATATTTTCTCTGCTATTTTTAACATTTTTTCTCTCCCTTCCTTTTCCAGTCATAAATTATTTTTATGACCATTAGTCACTTTCTATATAATACTACTTTTGTGACCGTTGGTCAATACTTTTTGCAAAATTTATTAAATTTCTTGACCAAAAGTCAATTTTGTGCAATAATAATATTATGCGGGGTGTAATAATATATGAAAAATGATAAAGAAGAAAAAGAAAATAGATTATTAAATACAGCATTTAGATTATTTACTGAAAAAGGAATAAAAGAAACCTCTATTCAAGAAATTGTTGATAATGCTAGTGTAGCAAAAGGAACTTTTTATTTATATTTTAGAGATAAATACGAAATTAGGGATATTTTAATTGTAAAAAAATCTCAAAAATTATTTGAGGACAGTTTGAAATCTCTTAGAAAAAATTATATATCAGATTTTTCTGATAGTATTATTTATATTATTAATTATGTAATTGATGAATTAACTAAAAATCCTCTTTTATTAAAATTTATTTCCAAGAATTTATCTTGGGGTGTTTATAATAAAGCGGTTTTAAATATATATGATAAAACAGGAAATGATACTAACAATGAACTTACTCTTCACGACTTATTTATAAATGGTATTAAGGAAAATAATATAAAGCTTTCAAACCCAGACGTAACTTTATTTATGATTATAGAGTTAGTTGGTTCTACTTGCTTTAATTCAATTCTTTATAAAGAGCCTTTACCTATTGAAGAGTATAAGCCTTATTTATATAAAACAATACGAAATTTAATAAAATCAGAAGAATGATATTTATTGTGGAAAGTACGAAATTTGTATATTTTGTGCTTCTTCTTTTCTTATTGCTATTATACTTCCACGGACAAAAAAAGCTCTTGGATCTTTTGATGGGCTTACTAAAACTGGAACAATCTTTGTCCCTTTTACAAGTCCTAAATCCAATAGCCTTCTTTTTATATTTCCTATACATTCTATATTCTCTATTTTCCCATATTCATTTAATGGTAATTTATCTAATGTTGTTATTTTTTCCATTTTAATCCTCCAAAATACAATTCTTTATTATATTATATTTTGTCGAATTTTAAATGTTACTGTTCTAGTTTATGTTCTCTTGTGTAAATTTGTGCATCTGCATCCATTTCGTTTTTTACATTTTCTATTATTTGTTCTGTTGATATTTTGTCTTTGTATTTATCTAAATCTCTTAATAGCTTATCTTTTATTTCTTTTTCTGTAAACACTTCATTTATTGATTGTTCTCCATCTTCATTTTCATAATTTTGAATTTGTTTTACATAGTAATCAATATCTATGTGTTCATGAGTTTCAGTATCTTCTTTTCCATCAAAATCTTTTACATCTTTTGATTCACATCCATTTTCTGTATGTTCTTCTATTTCATCTTTGACTTTATCATTTTGATAAACTCCTTGATTTCGATTAAATACTCTCCTTGTTTCTACTGGAATTCTTTTAGTTCTTGAGGTTTCTATTTGAATACCAACATTTTCATTTTCTTCTTTTGTTTTTTGATATAAGAACATATTTACATTTCCCATATCATTTTCACACCCAATACTTGCCCCATTTGATTTTCTTGTATATACAGATTGGTCTTTGTTATCTCTTGTTGCTGTACTATCTGCTCTTACTTTTGTTTGTTCTCTACTTGCATTATTACCAACTGTTTTGTCCATTTCAAATTCATCATTTAAAACCTTTGCAGTTCCATCATTTTTCATTCCTACCAAAGAATAGGTTGTATTATTTATTTTTTCCTTTGATTTTTTTGAAATATCTTTAATATTATCTGAATATATTACAAATATACTATCATATTCTTTCAAATCAAGTCTTTGTGCTAAATTTTCTTTTCCATCAACTTTTGTATTTAAATCTACTTTTTGAATTCCATTTACTTTTACTTTTTCAGCTTGTTTATCTGTTAAACTATTTCCTTCTTTTTTATTTTCTTCTTTTTCTTCATTTAACTCTTCAAGTTCTTCTTCAGACATCTTATCTAATTCTGTTTGAACCTCTTCCGGTTTTATTTCTTTACCTAAATATGCTGATAAAACTTCTGCTAATTCTTTATTTTGTAAATTATTTAAAGAATATTCATTTTGCTCTTTATCTGAAACTTTTTCTAATAAGTCATTTACTGCTTGCATTTTATCTGGTTCAGAATTTGCAAAATTTGATTGATAAATGACATCATTATTTTCTAATCCACCACCTATGCATTTATCTCCTAAATAATAATTTTTTTGTTCTGTTATTCTTTCTTTTCCATTTTCATCAATTTCTTTAATTTGTTTCTCCACTATGAAAACAGCATCAGAAATATCTTTTCCATTTACTTTGTCTTTCCAAGTGGCTTTTCCTACATATTTTATATCTTTAATTTCTACTTTTTTATTTTCTGTATTTTGTTCAGCTATTTCATTTTCTAAAGTATCTTTAAAACTTTGTTCTATATTTAAAATTTCTTTTTCTTTTTTATTCATAATAGCACTTCCTATCTATTAATTATTACATATTAATTGTACCCTATTACTTAATAACTGTCAAATTTTCCAAGTCAATTTTAAACTATTGACACATATTATATAATAGTTTAAAATATAATTATTAGATAGATTTTAGGGAGTTTAGATGGAAAGTTTATTACAAAAAATTTATAGTAATGATGAATTTATTCAAATGATAGATGACTTATTAAATAATGACACAGTAAAACAAATGAAAAACTTTAGGCAACATTATGAAACTAGCTGTTTTGACCATTGCCTAATAGCTTCATATTACTGTTATTTATATGGAAAAAAATTTAATTTAGATTATGTTTCTTGTGCTAGAGCAGCAATGCTACATGATTTATTTTTATATGATTGGAGAAAAAAACAAGATGATAGAAAAGGGCTTCATGCTTTTACTCATCCAAAAACTGCATATAAAAATGCTTCTAAATTATTTGCTTTAAATGAAAAAGAAAAAGATATTATTTTAAAACATATGTGGCCAGTTACTATTGCTTTACCTAAGTATAAAGAAAGTTATTTATTAACTTTAGTAGATAAATACTGTGCTTTAAATGAATCTTATCAAGAAATTTATAATAGATTTTGTCAAAAGAAATTATTTAGATATGCTTATGTTTTTTTATGTGTATTATTTATAAGGCTATAACCAATAATTGATTATAGCCTTATTTTTATTATTTTTTTAATTCTTTATATCTTTTAATTTTCATAGTAGATGTTTTTTCAAATTCGCCATCTTTAATTTCAAGAGCTTTTACTGCTTTATAAGAATTTAATTTTTTATTTTCTTCTTTTATTTTTTTCCAAATTATATCATATATTTCTTGGTCTGAAATATCTCCATATAATTCTTTTATTTTTTCTTTATCTGGAATTACTCTTGCTGTTATTATTAATTCTTCCGCCTCTTTTCTACTATTGTTTTCTGGCTCTTTTCCATATACCATTACTTCTTTTATTTCATCAAGTTTTTCTAATAGCATTTCTATTTCTTCTGGATATATATTTTTTCCGTTTTGTGTTACTATAACATTTTTACTTCTTCCTGTTATGAATATAAATCCATCTTTATCTATGTAACCAATATCTCCTGAACGGAAATAACCGTCTGCATCTATTACTTTTTTTGTTTCTTCTTCATCTTCATAGTAACCCATCATTAAAGTTGGTGATTTTATTAATATATCTCCTTCTCCATTTTCATTTGGATTTTCTACTTTTATGTCAGCTTGAACAATTGCTTTTCCTGCTGAACCTACTGATGTTTTATATTCTGGTGTAAGTGCTGCAATTGGAGCTGTTTCTGTTAATCCATAACCTTGTAAGAATGTTATTCCTATTCCTTCTAACCATTCTCCAACTTTTTTGTCAATTGGTGCTGCTGCTGATACTATTATTCTTAATCTTCCACCTAAGTTTTCATATATTTCTTTAAATACTTTTCTTTTTATATCGATTCCTGTTGTTTTTAATGCATTTGTTATTCCAATCATTGAATTAACCATTTTATCTTTTTTGCTTTTTACAATTTTTTCATTTATTTTCTTGTATAAACTTTCTACTAATAGAGGAACTGTTAAAATTGCTGTTGGATGTGCTTCTTGTAAATTTGGTACTATATATCTTAAACCTTCACATATTGCTACTGCTGAACCAGTTGATATTGGTAATAAAAAGCCTATTGTTGATTCATAACAATGATGTAATGGTAATACTGAAAATAACATATCATTTGGATACAATTTAACATATGCTGATACAGCATTTATATTTTCTGCTAAATTTCTATTATTTAACATAACTCCTTTTGCATTTGATGTAGTTCCTGATGTAAAGAATAATATTCTAAATTCTTCTGGATCTATTTCTATTTTAGCGAAACTATTATTTCCTGTTTTTATAATATTTTTTCCTAAACTTATTAAAGCATTAATTCCTACATCTTTGCCTTCTAATGGTTTATCTGATTTCATCTCTATAAAATATTCGACTTCTGGAATATTTTCTTTTACTTTTTTGATATCTTCTGCTTTTTTAGGAGAATATATAACTGCACTTGCTCTTGATCTTCTTATAATATTTTCTAATTCATTTTCTGGTAATTCTCTATCTGTTGGTACAGCAATACCAACTCCGCATAGCATTGCCATATAAGACACATACCATCCGTATTGTGTTTCTCCAACAATTACAACTCTTTTATCTTTTAAATTTAATACACTTGTTAAAGCTGTTCCTAAACCAAAAACATCTTCTTTAAATTCTTTATATGTTGTTATTTTATATGGTGTTTTATGGTCAGGTTTTTCTAATATACAATCTTCTTCAGGGTATTTTTCAACTGAATTCAAGAAAAATTCTTTTACTGTTTTATAATGTGTCATATCCTCATATGGTGTATTTCTTTTTTCTTTTGAATTCTTTCTTTGTATTTTTTCATAATCAATATTATTTAATTCTTCTTCTACATTCATTTTCATGTTTTTAAATTTAATCTTTGGCATTTTAAAATCAATAATACTCATTTTGGTTACCTCTCTTTTATTAACTTTCTCATATTATATATAAATTCATAAAATTTTTCAAGTACATTTTATACTATTTGGTCAGTTTTCGTTATTAGCTGGTAATTTACGGTAACAGGAGGAGGTAATATGTTAAAATTATTGTTTTTGAGTGCGATTGGAATAATTTTAGAAATTCTTAATTAATTTTTAGTAGAATGTTCACGTCGAGCGATTAGCGAGGACTAAGTGAAAGGGTCCCAAAAAATCAATTTAGAATTTCTTAAATTATGTATTAAGCCGAAAAAACAATAATTTTAACATATTACCTCCTTCTGTTACCGTAAATTACCGGCTAATAATGAAAATATCAAAAAAGAACGGGAAAGCCCGCTCTTTTTACTCTATTTTACTTCTTTTGAAGTTTTTTTATATAATACATAACTAAATGTTCCAACTATTGCAATAACAACTATTGCTATTACTCCACCTTGTTCAATTCCAGTTTTTGGTAATGTTGTCTTTTTTGTAACAGTATTATCTTTTAAAGTTGTATTTTGTTTCGTAGTATTAGTAGTGGTGTTTGTAGTTGTTGTTGTATTACTAATTGTATTTTCATTTTTGCTTATTGCATCTGAATCAGCATTAATTGTTACAGAAGCATTGTTTACACTTATATCTCCTGTACCACCATCTTGAACTCTACCTCCAGATACAACAATGTCTTTTAATGTTACAGTTGTTGATTTTACACTAAGAGTTGATTTTACTTTTAATGTTATTGTTAATACTGTTTCTCCTTTTGTAACTTTTGAATTTTTTAACACTGTTAACATATTTGTTGATGAAGCATATGTTGGTGTCCAACTGTTACTTGCAATTAAGTTTGATGTTTCTACTGTTTCAAAAACATTTTTATCATAGTTTAATTCTGCTGTAATTGTATCAATTCCATTTCCAGCATCAATATTTCCTAAGCTCATTGTTACTGTTACAGTATCACCTGCCTTTAGTTTTGAGTTGCTTGATAATGACATCCCTACTGAGGCTGCATTTGATATTGTAGAAATTACTACAATTAATGCCATAATACTTACTGTTATTAATGTTTTTAATTTTATTTTCATTATATGTTTCTCCTTTCATTTTTTTATATTTTAAAATTTAAAATTTAAAATCTTATTCATTTGTTTTTCTGTCAAAACTCTTATCGTATGTTAATTCTATATTTTTCAATATTGTATTATTTATTGTTGATAAATCTGTTGCTGTTATTTTTTTATTATCATCTAAATCTGCTGCTTTAAATTCAGTCCCATTTATTTGTATTATCTTTAGTAAAACTTGATTTAATGTTGATAAATCTACTGCTGATACTTTTCCATCTCCATCTAAGTCTCCCATTACAACTGCTGTTAATTGAATTTGTTGTCCATATCTAGTAACTTTTATCTTCATTCCTGTTCCTACAATTTCATCTTCTGTTATTTCTTTTCCATTTTTATCTATAACAGATATTATTCCGTTTGTATCACAATTTTCCATTAATTGTTTTAATGTTGTTTCTGGTTGTATTTTATCTAAATAGATATCTCCATCTTCATAATTGTCTATATCATTTTCTCCAACTTTATATTTTTCAGATTTTAGATATAATTTATCATCTTTCCATTGAGCATATAATATTATATTTTCCAATTTAGAAGTATCTATACTTTCTACTTTGTTTCCTTCAACTGCTTTATCATACCAACCTAAGAATTTAGAACCTTCCTTATCTTCTAAATTTTCTAATGTTATATTACTGTCTTTTATTGTGTACCCTGTTGGATTTTTAGAATTATCACAATCTCTAATATTATTGTATATTATTTTATATTGGATGATTGTTACTTCATATATTGCTGTAACAGTAGTATCACATTGTATATTTTCAAGCGCCTCTTCATTTTCCCAACCTTTGAATTTTGATTCATATCCTGGGATTATTTTTGTAGAAACCGGTGTTTTTCCTGAATATACTATTTTATTTCCATATTGAGCTAGTGTTGTATAAAGTACACTTCCATCATCATTTTTAAATGTTACTGTGTATTTTTTTACACTCCAACTTGCTGTTAATGTTGTATTTTTTGTTATATTTACAATATCACTTGATTTTATAAGATTTCCATCTTCTGTATACCATCCATCAAAATCATATCCTTCTTTTGTTGGTTCTGGTAATTCTCCATATGTTTGTCCATATGTTACTTCTTTAGAATTTTGTTCAAGTGTTACTCCATTTCCATCAAATGTTATAGTATATTTATTTGCTTCCCATTGTGTATATAATGTTATATCACTTTCTGGCATATATGATGTTTCAATTTTTGTTCCACCATTTTCTTGTGTAAACCAACCTTTAAATGTGTATCCTTCTTTTGTTGGTATTGGTAATGTTACTTTATTCGAAGTATAGTTAGCTACTATTTCTCCATTTCCATTTTCAAATGTATACGTTGTGCCGGCTATTGTACCACTTCCTGTTTTTGTCCATCCATTAAAGCTTTTTGTTTGTACAATACTTGTTGTATTTTCACTATCATTTAATGTTACAGTATATCCTTTTGGTGCTATAGGATTTGATATTTCTCTTGTAGAATTATATGTTCCTACTACTGTTTGAATTTCAGAACTTTCATTCCATGTACCACCATTTGGATTTACTGTTAATGTATAGCTTTCTCCTTGCCATTTTGCTATTAATCTTATATTTTCTGTTATATTAACATTATCATTTTCAGATATTTTTGTTCCGTTACTTGTAAACCATCCATCGAATGTATATCCATCTTTTGTTGGTGTTGGTAATGTTCCATATTTTTCTCCATATGTTACTTCTTTTGTTGTTGTTGAATTTTGTCCTCCATCATTATTAAATGTTATTGTATATTTATTTGCTGTCCAATGAGAATATAATGTTATATCATTGTTTGGAGTATATGGAGAATTTACTTTATTTCCTCCTGTTGATTCTGTATACCAACCATTAAATGTATATCCCTCTTTTGTTGGTGTTGGTAATGTTACAACATTTGCTGTATATTCGGCAGTTAATGTTCCATCCCCATTTCCAAATGTATATGTTGTGTTGTCTCTTATATTTCCACTTCCTGAATTTATCCATCTACTAAATGTTTTTGTTTGTACAATACTATTTGTTCTACCATTATCATTCAATGTAACTGTATAACCATTTGGTGCTGTTGGATTTGCTATTGTTCTTGTTGAATTGTATGTTCCTACTACTGTTTGATTTGATGCACTTCCATTCCAAACTCCTCCATTTGGATTTACTGTTAATGTATATTCAGTTTCATTCCATTGTGCAAACAATGTTGTTGATTCTGTTGGTGTATATGCATCTCCTGCTCCACCTACTCTTGTTCCTCCTGTTCCTGATGTATACCATCCTTTAAGTGTAGATCCTGTTTTTGTTGCATTTGGTAATGTGACATTATTTCCTGTATATTGTGCTGTTAATGTTCCATTTGAAGTTCCATATGTATATGTTGGCGCTACAAATGTTCCTCCACCTGTTAATTTCCAACCATCAAATGCTGTTGTTTGTATTTGTTGTAATGAATCTGTACTTGTTCCACCATTTGTATTAAATCTAACTGTATATCCACTTGGTGTTGCTGTTGGATTTGATATTGTTTTTGTTGTTCCATATCCTTGTCCAAAATTTTGTGATGTTTTATTTCCATTCCAAGTTCCGCCATTTGGGTTTACTGTTAATGTATATTTTAGTACTTCCCAACTTGCTTTTAATGTTATATTTGTTGATATATCAACAGTTGTTGTTTCTTCTATTTTTGTTGTATCTTTATACCAACCTTTAAATATATTTCCTGTTTTTGTTGGTGTTGGTAATGTTCCATATGTTCCACCATTTATTACTTTCTTTGTTGTTGGATTAACATTTCCGCCATCTGGATCGAATGTTACTGTATATTCACTTCCTAACCATCTAGCAGTTAATGTTGTATTACTTGTTATATTTACAATATCACTTTCTGTTACTTTTGTACTTCCATTATACCAACCATCAAATGTATAACCTGCTTTTGTTGGTGTTGGTAATGTTCCGTATGTTTGCCCATATGATACTTCTTTCGTTGGTGTTGAATTTTGTCCTCCAGCATTATCAAATGTTATTGTATATCTATTTGCTGTCCAATGTGCATATAATGTTGTATTATTTGTTGGCATATATGGTGATGTTATTTTACTTCCATCTGTTGCTGCTGTATACCAACCATCAAACACATATCCAGTTTTTGATGGTGTTGGTAAGTTCACACTATTTGCTGTATAATTCGCTGTTATTGTTCCATCTCCAGCTCCATATGTATATGTTGTTCCACTTATGCTTCCGCTTCCTGCATTTGTCCATCCACTAAATGTTTTAGTTTGAACTATGTTACTTGTTGTTCCATTATCATTTAATGTTACAGTATAACCATTTGGTGCTGTTGGATTTGATATTGTTTTTGTTGAATTGTATGTTCCATTTAAAGTTTGGCTTGAACTACTTCCATTCCATGTTCCACTATTTGGATTTACTGTCAATTTGTATTGTACATCATTCCATTGAGCAAACAATGTTGTTGTAGATGATGGTGTATATGATTCACCTGCTCCACCTACTCTTGATCCGCCTGATAATTGTGTATACCAACCATTAAATGTTGCTCCTGTTTTTATTGGTGTTGGTAATGTTATTGCATCCCCTACATATTGTGCTGTTAATGTTCCAGCTGTATCTCCAAATGTATACGTTGTTCCATTTAATTGTCCTCCACCTGTTAGATTCCAATTAGAAAAACTTTGAGTTTGTATTATTTGATTTATTGTATTTCCTCCATTAGAGTTAAATCTTACAATATAACCATTTGGTCCACTTGTTGGATTGCTTATAGTTTTTGTTGTTTGATAATTTTGTGTATATGTTTGTGTTGTTGTTCTTCCTTCCCAAATTCCTCCATTTGGGTTTACTGTTAATGTTGCTGATTTTATTTGCCATTGTGCATATAAATTTAATTCTGCATCTGTTGAATATGTTGCATTTGCCGCATATGGAGTTCCACTTCCATTTGCTGCTGTATTCCAGCCTGTAAATGTATATCCTACTCTTGATGGAGCACTTGCTATTGTGTAATTTTTTCCCTCTACTTTTACTCCACTTGACATTATATTTTCTACTAAATCTGTTGTATTAGGATTATATGTTATTGTATAAGTAGTTGCTCCACTTTCTGGGATTTTTATGCTCATATTGCCCGCATCAATATCACCTTTATTTACATCAACTAATGCGATATTGTTGAATTTTATAGTTGATGTTGTTGTATTTGCAATCGCTTTAAATTTTATTGTAGCTAATAGTCCATTATCTGGTATAGTAAATGATGTTCCTTCAGATTCTGAAATACTTATTTTTTGTACTCCATTTGAATTAGAATATGTTTTGGTCCATAATCCATAATCTTCATCAGCAATAAGTTTAGAATTTATTGAAATACTACTCTTTGTGATTTTTTCAAAAACACTTTCATCATATTCTAAATATGCTGAAAAATATGAAGTTTCTCCTCCTGTAACATAAATATTAACACTAATTGTATCTCCTGCTTTTATTTCTGTTGCACTAGAAGAAAACCTTACTGTTAACCCTGCCGCTAATGTTGTTAATGGCATTACCATTTGTATTAATATTGAAATAAGCAATAATAAACTTATATTTTTAGATTTTGCTTGGTTTTTCAACATTTGCATAATATCCCCCTTATAATATTTCTTATTATTTTTAATTTAACATGTATATTTTTTTTATTCAAGTACATTATTTTTATTTTACAATAGTCTGATTTATAACACTCTGCGGAAGCTAAACTTTCATTATTTTATAACTTGAATATTATATTTATATTACATTTTTATTACATATTTTTATATCAATTTAAATGCTAGTTATAAATACAATATTTAAATCATAAAAAATATATTATTAGCTAGCACTCAAGCCTTTTGGCTCAAGTGCTAACTTTATTTTATAGAATTTTTAGTAACATTTTATTTAATGTAGATAAATCTGTTGCTGTAATATTATTGTTTTCATCTAAGTCGGCTGCTAACTTATATTCATTTTCTAATTTTGTTGTTTTTAAAATTGTTTGGTTTATTGTTGATAAGTCTGTTGCCGTAACTTTTCCGTCTCCATTTAAATCTCCTGATACTGCTATTTTCAATTCTATTTTTTCTTTATCTTTTGTTACTGTTAATTTCATGCCTGTTCCGACATACTCTTCTTCTGTTAATTTTGTTCCATCTTCTTTTGTTACTGTTATTTCTCCATTTGTTTTTAAATTATTTATATAATCTTTTAACTTTGTTTCTTTTGTAATTCTTGATATATATTTATCTCCATCTTCATAATCTTTTATATTGTTTTCACCAATTTTGTATTTTTCTGTTGATAAATATAATTTTTCTTCATCATTATTTTCAGCAAATGTTTCTGTGACATCACCAAATTCTATTGTTTTGTCATCATTATAAGAATAACAATTTCCATGACTAACTTTAAATTTTGTTGTACTTATATCTTCAATATTGTCCAATACTTTTAGTTTTAGTTTACAAAGTTCTGTTACCTCAGTGTCTTCATCAAATTCGACTACTATTTTGTTGGCTTTATTACTATAACTAAAGTAACTTAAAGTATTTTCATTTAAACTATTTGAAAAATCTTTTGATGTAACTTCTTCAAATATTTCTTTGTCATAATCTATATATGCTTCAATATATGATATTTTATTTTTCATGTTTTTCAAACTAATTGTTAATTCTATTGTTTTGTCCTTTTCATAATTAGTCATATCTTTGGTGATTTCTATATATGGTTTTTCTTCTGTGGCTTTTGAATATATGAATGGCGTCATTATTATTGCTAATACAACAACTAGCACTATAGTAGTTTTAAATATTTTATTCATATTCTACACCCCCATTCCACTGTTATCATCATTTGCTAATGCTTGTCTTAGTACTGTTAAGTCTGATGGTTTTATTTTTCCGTCTAAATTTACATCTAATGATAATCTTTTTTCTATTGTATCAAATCTAGTTGAATCATCTTTACTTATAAAGTTACTTGCATTTGTTTTATCTGAACCGTCCAAACTTCCATTGCCATTTACATCACCTAATACTATTGCAATAATTTCAATTTTTTGATTTCCCTTTGTTAATACAATTTTCATTCCAGTTCCTATTAAATCTCCATTTTCTAGTATTGTATTGTCTTGTTTTATAACCTCTATTTTATCAGCATTTGTTGTAATATGATTTTTTAATTCTTCTAAGTTTGTTCCTTTATTTTCTTCTGAGTTTTTCATTGCTCCTATTGCTGGCTTAATTCCAAATATATATTTATCTCCATTTACATATTCATTTGAATTTGTATCTGTTGCATAATCATTTTCATTTGAAATTTTATATTTATCAGATTTCAAGTATAGTGCTTCTTCCCATATCGCATATAGAGTTATATCTTGATTTAATGTAAATGTATCTCCTGGTTTAAATTGTGCTACTGTTCCATTTGGTAATGTTGCCCAACCTTCAAATGTATATCCTGTTCTTGTTGGTTCTGTTGTACTTAATGCTATATCAACATCTTTGTCTTTTATTTGATCTTCTGGTACAACTGTTCCTTCTCCATTATCATTAGCGTCATAATGTATTGTAAATTTATTCTGTTCTGCTGGGTAATTTATAACATCAACACTAAATCTTACATTAGTTTCGCTAGGTGTTTGTGTATTTATTCTTAAGTATTTATCATTGCTTGATGTTGCATCTGCAATATAAAGTTTTCCATCTTCCTCGTGTCTTACAAATTCTAAAGTTAATGTTAATTCTTCATCAATTTTTGCATATCCTTCTGGAGCAACAATTTCTTTAATAACATATGTATATCTTCCTGGTTTTGATGGTAGTTTCATGTGTGTTAATCTTACTTTATAATCTTTATCTTGTTCGATATAACAATAGTCTAGTTTTCCAGGTCCTAATTTTGTTTCTGAGGTTTCTGTATATACTGATGTGTTGTAATCATCTGGTAATGCTACTTTATAGATTGCTGTTTGTGGAATTGCTTCGTTTGTATTTCCATCAACTTTTGTAAAGTCTAATGAATATTCATCTTCTTGTATTTTATCGTCAACATCATTTCCTACATTTAATCCTATTAATTGTTTTGTTATCTTTGATATTGTTACATTATGCTCTTCATCTTCTGATACTGTTGAAATTATAATTTTTCCTGCTGAATCTCTTTCAAATGTAACTTCCAATTCTACTGGTTCGGCTAATTTTTCATATCCTTTTGGTGCTTCTATCTCTGTTAATATTAATTTATATTTTCCTGTTTCTGTAGGCATATCTATATTGTCCATAATAGCTTTACCATTTTTATCTGTAAATATGTTTTCAATTGTATTTTTATAAGTTATTTGTCCCTCTTCGTTTTCTTTTTGTAATTCAGCTCTGAATTCAGCTTGGTCTTCTGTAATACGTTTGTTACTTGCTGTTGAATATTTATTTACTATTAATGTAAATTTATCATCAGCTTGAACATCTACTGGTTTTAAATAAACTTCTGTATAATCTTCATTTGTTGTGAAGTTTACATCTCCGCTTATTTCTTCTATTTTTCCAGTATTTGCATCTCTATATAGTCTTATTTGTCTTAATGTATCTATTGCAAATCCATCTGGTGCTTCTAATTCTTCAAGAGTTATTGTTATATAACCATAACCATTGAATGTTAATCCTCTAATTATACCATCTTCGTCTGTTACATCTGTCCAAGTTGTATATTCAATTCCAGCTTCTTCTTGATTTACTGTTATTTTATATTTAGCTCCTGCTAATACTCTATTATAAGCTTCTTCATCAATTTCTGTATCCATAGCATGTTTTTCAACATATACTGTATATCCATTTAATATTTTTGTATTATATACATTAATTGTTATTGTTCTATCTTTTGTTTTTTCGATACTTATACTTGCATTATCTTGTGAAGATAATAGTTCATAGTACTTCATATAACCATTAGAGTCATATTTTACTTCTATTTGAATATCTTCGATAGCTTTATATTTCTCTGGTGTATTTTGATGTATTGTATAAACTATTGTTTTTCCAGCATAAGCTTTTCCAACATTTCCTATTGTTTGTCCATTTTCATCTGATAATGGTGTTGTAACATCAATATCTGTTAAGATACTATCTGTTGCAGTTTGAATTTCAGCTGTAATATTGTAGTTTACTCCTTTTATTACTCTTTCTGTTTCTTGTTTTGATGCTTTTTCTGTTGTTGTTATATCAAATACAACTTGTGATTCATTTAATATTTTAATTGTTATTGTTCTATTTGAATTATCAACTATAACATTAAATCCATCATTTTGTACTACTGTAAATTCAGCTGTAGGATCATTATCTAATTGTGGTACATATTTTGTTGATATTTGAATATTTCCATCTGTATGTTGTGAACCATAAACATATCCTTTTGCTGTTCCTTTTTGACTTATTTCTATGTTTATTGTTCCTTCATAATCAATATTATCAATATATGTTAATCCTCTTTCTACAATTACAGGCGCATTACTATCTTCTGCATTTATTTGTTCATCTGTATAATTCTTTCCGTCTATTCCTAAATTTGATGTTTGAGATATTGAACCATTACTAGCTGATGCTCCTGTTTTTGGTTGTACTGTTATCAAGTTTCCTGTTGTTGCATCTGTTATGTTCATATATATACTTGAACCATTAATTCTCTTTCCTGTTTCTGCATCTTCAGTTACTACTTTTACTGTGTAAGCTGGTGATACATCTCCATTATATATGATTGCATATATGTTATGACAATTATAATAATTATCTTCCATAACTGCATTTAATCTACTTTGTTTACTTGATACTTGATTTGATATTCTTCCATATTGGTCAAATGTTACTGTCATTGTTAAATCAACAATTGGATTGTAACCTTCTGGTGGATTTATTTCTTTGAATGTATATTTCCATATTTGAGATTGTGGAGCAACTCCTAACTCAAAACTTAACATACCATTTTTATCTGTTGTTTTATTTTCATCTGTTGTTAATGTTATTGCTTCTCCAATTTCTGCTCCGTTATTGTCAACTTGTTGTGCTATAACTTCAAATTCTGTATCTTTTAATCCAACTTTTGAATTAATATCTTGTTTTAATACTGTTAAAGTTGTTTTTGTTTCATTTTTAAATGTAACTTCTATATTTCCATATGTTTCATCAACTTTTACTATTGCATTTGTTGTTGTAGCATTTTTGTCATCAACATAACCTTCACTTTCAGAGTCTAAATTCAAACTATATATATCTACACCTTTTTGTAATTTTATAGATACTTTATTATTTATATCTGATTTATAGCCTTCTCCTATTTGACGTTCAGCAATATTAATTGTTATTTCTCCAGATTGTGTTAAATCTTCTATTGTTGTTATTCCATTTTCATTTGTTTGTTCTGCTGAATATGATTCTCCATTTATACTTACATCATATTGAGTTCTTTCAATTCCTAATCCTGCATAATTTATATCTTCATCTTTAATTATTAAGTTGTATGCATTATCATTTGGAATTGTTGCTTTAAAGTGTACTCTTTGTCCATTAATTATCTTAATATTACCATTTGTAGCAATTTCTAATTTTGTTTTTATATTTAGTATTCCATTATCATTTGCAACTTGATTACATGATGCAATACTTCCATCTGCATTATATCTGATTATAAATACTACATCTTCCATACTTCTATATGAAGTTGGTGTCTCTTTTTCATGTATTGTATATTTTATTGTTTTACCACTTAATGATGTATTAAATGTATCTATTGATGTTATAACAACTCCATTTGTTTCTGTTATAATATCTGTTACTGTACTTTTTCCTGAATTAATATCTGTTTTTGTTATTTCAAAAGATACTCCTGCCATAGCTGAATTTGTTGTTTTATCATATTTGTATATACCCATTTTTATATCTTTTGGCATATTCATTATTTGCATTGATATTTCTCTAGCATTCATAAATTTACTAGAATCAAAATTATTAATTACATCATTTCCTTTTATTATTTTATAATCTTCTATTTTTCCTGCCTCATTATATTTTACTTGTAATTCAATCTTTGTTGTATTTGCATAATATTCATCAATTGTATTTGTTTGTTCTATATAATAGCTTACAATTTCATTTGGATATACTGGTCCTGCTATTACATTTGCATAGCCTCTGCTGTCTGTTTGTGGATTACCTGCTGCAACATCACCTTTGCTACTTGTAACTTTAAGATATGCATCTTTCAAACCATAATTTTTATAAAATTTATCAATTACTTGTAAATCTAAATTAAATGATGGTTTATTTTTTATATTTATTGTTAAATCTGGTGTTGTTTTATTTATTTTTTGTGTATCTTCAATAGTATTTACTGTTTCAAAGTAATCACTATCTGATTTTACATTATTTTTTGAGAAATTACCTTTATCATTAAATGTTATGTAATAATCTATTGGTTTTGATATTGGGTAATAACCTTCTGGTAATCTTGTTTCAGATAAAGTATATTTTACTGTTGTGTCTTTATAGACTTTTCCTAATATTGTCATTTGTTTTGCATTTATAGATGTTTGTAATCCTTTATTAGATGTGACATTAAATCCGGCTGATAAATTATTTATAGTATTATCATAGTAGTCTACTTTATTTAATGTTACTTGTAGTTTTCTACTATATAGCATATTTATATAAACGTTTCCTGTTGCTGAATCCCATGAAATATTTGCAACATTGTCATCTCCCCATAAATCCGCTTTTAGTGATTGTACATTAGAGATTTTACCATTACTATCATATGTTATATCTAATTCTGTATAATAATCTGATTCGTTTCCACTTCCACCAAGTTCTGTATTTGCCATATCGCTTGGGAAGAAGTAACCATTATAGTTATTTCCTATTCTTGAAGAAGCTATTATGTATTTATTTACATTATCATTTGTTGCAGCTCCCCAATAATTCCATGAAGCTTTTCCATCTGAATTTGTATCTCTGAATGATACTGTATTATACTCATATGAAGTATTTGATACATATGCATTATTTGTAAATGGATACAATCTGATATTAGCTATTGGATTATTTGATATATCATCCACTGCTTTTATACTTATTTTTGTTGTTAATGCATAGCCTATATAGAAATCAATATTTCTATTTGAACTATCTTTGTTGTAATAATAATTATATTCTTTGATGTTGTTAGCTGATAAAGATGCATTTCCACTTTCATTCATATATGGTTTAATTATATTATCATCTATTTTTCTAACTATAGAATTGTTATAATCAATTTCTCCATTTTCATCAAATTTTACACTTATTATTGCAACTAACTTTTGATTTTCTCTTGTTATGTATCTATCTACATATTTTTGATAATTCTTTGGTTCTGATTGCTCATATACATAGAATAATCTTGTATAATTCTTTTCTATTGGTACAAATAATTCATTTGTATCTTCATAAATAGATCCATCAACAACATGTCCATTTCCATATGTGCTTCCATATCCGATATACCCAGCTCTAACAAATTCATCTTCGTCTCTTGAAGTATTCTTTCTTTCTGTTGATACTGTATATTTAGCACCATCTAATGAAATTGGTTTTCCATTTTCATCAACTTCACTTTGGAATGTATAATTATCCATTGCATTTAATTTTAAATCAAACATTGGGAAGAATTTTAAAGTAATATTCAATTTGTAATTTGTATGATCTATTAAGTTGTTTTCATCTATTTGAACATATCTTCCATCTACTAGCCATCCTATATATGTATTTAATCCTGTATTTAATCTTGCATCAGTTATTTTTCCTTCATCATCAAAAGTTACATTGATTAAACATTGATATGCAACTGTTTGATATTTTGCATCTTGATTGTAGTGTGTTCCTGTATAGTAACCAACATTATTTCCAGAATTACTTCCATCATAACTATCTAAGTAATAACCACTTTGACTTGTTTGTTTTGAATCATTCTTTATAACTAGTCTTAATGTTCTAGTTCCTGCACCTTTTGTATATTGTCCCATAGATTCATAATCTTCACCATAAGAAATATCAGGTGTTCCGTTATTATCTCTGTCAGCTCCTGTTAATAATGCCTTATCTCCAACTAATTCATATTTTCCATCTGATACATAATCAGTAGGTCTTGTAGAATCTGTCAAGAATGCTTCTACTCTCATTCCATTTAATTTTTTATTTACATTGTATGTATCAACTGCTGTTAAATGAATTCCAAATTCTTTAATTTCTTCATTATATATTTCCATATTTATTTCAAAGTTATCTTTATCAAATGATGTAATATTAATTAATTCTCCTCCTTGTGTTGGAGTAATTGTTGATATTTTTCCATCATTATCATATGTAACTTTTATAATTATGTCTTTGTCTTGCCAATTATAACCTGCAGATTTTTGAACTTCTTTAATTGTATAATACATATCTTTGTTTTCTAATGTTCTATCTAAATATGATGCTGTATAACCATTTATATCTGTATAAGATGTTTCTGGTGTTTGAGTTTGATTTACTTTATTTGTTGCTGATGAATTAGAATATACATTTTCAGCATATTTACTTACAATTTGGAAACCAATATCTTTTATTTTTGTATTATGGTCTACACTATCTTCTGCTGTTAAGTTAAATTTTAATATTGGATTATTTTTTAATTGTACATTAACTTGGAATTTGTCAACATCATTAGTCATAGTTTCGCTTTTTGATACACTAGCAATTTGACTAACATTATCATTATCTTTCAATGTTACATTACTTACATATCCATTTTCGTCATATGTAACTACAACATCTATGTCTTTCCCTAATGTTTGGTAACCAATTGCTGGTTTAACTTCTTTTATTGTATATGTTACTACTGTGTTATCTTTTGTTTTATCTAAATGTGCTATGCCCATACCATCTGTATTTGTTATTACACCACTTGTACTTGTAAATGAAACTTCTTGATTTTCACTTGTTGTATATTTAGAAGATACACTATATTCAGTTCCCGCTATTTGGGTTGTTCCATCTCTTCTATCTACATTTTCAATGTTCATTTTAAATTCTGGATAATTTAATACTTGTATTTTTACTATTCCTTTTGTATTACCATTGTATGTTGATGCTGTTGAAGTTTTTGTATATGATACTGTTACAAATCTATTTTCTTCAACATCATTTCCATTGTTATCAACAAGTTTTGCTTCTGTTATTTCTCTATTTTCGTTATATTTAACTTTTACATAGAATTCTTCTACAGTTGCATAAGAACTTGCTCCTGATGTTTGTTTTACTTTATATATAAGTTCTTGATTTGTTCCTAATATACCTGAATATATTCCTGTTATTCCATTTGCATCTGTTGTCCCAGTTCCTCTATCTCCTCCAGATACTTCTGTTACTTCAAAATTTGCACCTTGTAGTTTTGTTGAGTTTTCAAAATAATATAAGTTTGTAATTTCAAATGGTACTTTTGGTTCTACATATATTCTTATTTTTATTGCTTTATTACCAGTTATTGTTATAGTATCATCATCTCTATCACTATCTAGAGTTGCATCTGTTACTTTTTCATTTGTGTATGTTATTTTAAATGTCTTATCTGACATTTTTGCATAAGAATTATTTATTTTCGTTTGAATTAGTTTGTATGTTTTTACTCCATTTTCTAAACAATATCCTACTTGTATAGCTTCTTTTCCTGTTCCTGGTAATTCTTGAGAATCTGTTATTTTATATTCAGTATCTCTTAATACTGCATTTGTTATTTTGTCAACAGTTTCTACATTTACTACTAATGGGTCTTGATGATCTAATAAGATTTGTATATTGATTTTTCCACTTGTCTCTAAGTTTTTAATACTCCATATTCTTCCATAATTAGCATCTGTTTGTGTATTCATTGTGCTATCAATATCAACATTACCCGAAACATCAAATACTACATTTACTTTTATTGTATTTTTAAATGGTTTATAATAATCTGCTACCTTATTTGATGTTATTGTGTATGTTATTGTGCTATTTTCTATATTTCCTCCAACATTAACTAATCCATTTCCATTAGAATCTGTTATTACTGTTTTTTGGGCACCTAATGAACTCTCTACTTTAAATCCATAACCATTTATTCCATTTAATGTTGTAGAATCAACTGCATTAATATTAAATTCGAATTTATCTAAAGAATAATCTGTTAATGTTACTAAATAGTTACTCTTTGTTGTTCCTGCTGATGTAGTTGTTGATTGTTGTTTTTCTAATTTTAATCTGTTTGCTGAGTATGCTTGATCTATTTGTTCTAAAACAACTTCTCCATCATCAGTAATTTGTTTTACTTCTAATGTTTCAGCATTTGTATTTACTCCATAACCAATTGGAGCTGTAGTTTCTGTTATATAAATTAAGCTTCCTACATTTACAGATAATCCTGTTAATTCTATTGCAGAGTTTTCATCTCCATTATCAACTTTAACATGTTTTCTAACTACTGTTGTATCAGGATTTACAACTTTTATATCATATTCTGCTCCTGTTAATTCATTTCCTGTATTATTTTGTTTCTTTAAGTCTAATGCTAGATTTCCTACTTCATCATAATTTGTATATAAATCTAATGTAATATTTGCTAAATATACACCTAAAGAATCTTCTTCTGCTCTTCCTTCACTATTATCTCCTGCACTTGAGAATGTTTTACTTTTTACTAGTCTATTTCCATATATTGTTTCAACATTTGTTAATAAAATTCTATTGTCTTTTTCTCTAAATATTAATCTTAATTTTACAGTTGTTCCATTTTTTACTGTATCTTGTGATGGATCATTATTCTTTCTTGATAATTCAGATATTTCTAAATCATAAATTATTTCATCATTCTCTGTTCCTTCTTTTCCTATATTTGGAACTCTTATATAATCATTATGTGTTTTATCTTCTAAGTAACTCTTATAATCATATGCAATTGTTCCTGCTGAACCTTTTTCACCTGTTGTCTTTTTGTCATTTAATGCCCCATTAGTTTTGTCTTTTAAAATATTTGATTTTATATTAACTAAAACTCCATCTACATATGCTCCATTTGTATCAAGTTTATTTATTGTTAAATTTAGATATGTATCTTCTGCTGTTCTCTTTTTGTTTAAATGTTGATATACAATTGTTGATCCACCATTTATATATGCTCCTTGATTTGGTTCATTAACATTAGTTTGTCCTCTATCATATGGAGATTGTGATGTTATATTTGTTAATCCATTATTTCTAAAACTTAGATATATTTCTTGTGTTGTTGTGTCAATAGTATATCCTGCACTTGCTCCAACTTGTTGTACATATATTCTTACTTGATCAGCTTTTACAATTCTTGTAGATAAGTTTCCGCTAGTATTTGTTTGTCTTTCTTTTATTGTTTTTGTTCTTGTTACACCATTAATATCCCATTCAATATTAATATTATATTTTGCTCCTTCAAGAGCTTTACGAGTATCGTCTTTATCATTCAATTGTACCCTAAAATCTACCGTGTTATCTTCTATTAATTTATAACCAACTGTTATAAAACATGTATATTCCATACTTGTTTCATTAGTTACTTTTGAATAGTAGTCTTTTATAATAGTTTGATTATCTATAACATTTTCATCTACTATATAGCCTTCTCCATCAAATACCAAATTAAATCCGATATGATCTGCAACTTGCTCAACATCATATTCTTGTGGAACACTTGATTTATCTACTATTAATGAATATCTGTGTTGTCCTTCTTCTTTATTTTCTATTGTAAATGATAATTCACCATTTTTATCTGATACTGCTGGTCCATATTGGATTTCTGTTTCTGTATCTTTCAAATAATATATAACATTTTTTCCAACATCAACATCATTTTCATCAGCATCTACTAAAGATACTCTTACTATATTTTGTTTATTTTTCTTTGTACTTGTTAAATTTACAATTATATCTTCTTGGCTTGTACTTTGTTCTACATTTAGATTTTCTGTTTTATACCAAATTGTTATTATGTTATTATTTCTGTCAATTGTTAAATTTTTTGAAACTGTATCTGCAACATATCCAACTTTTGGACTTTGTTCTGTAATTTTAATATTTAAATTACCACTTCCATAGATTTTTGTATTTATTTGACCATCTTCATTTGTTGTTACATATTCATTTCTAACTTGGTTATTTGAATTTGTTGTAGAAACCAAATATGTTACACCTTCTAGTTTTGTTCCATCTTTATCATCACTTAAATTTATTTGTAAATCAAATGGATTTGTTTTTAAGCTTTCATCTTTTACTGTAATCAAAACATGATTTTCTTTATCTGTACATACCTCCGTATCTATATTTGGATTAAATTGTTTTGATATTTTTGTTATTATTCCATCTTTATATGTTATTTCTATTAATGTTAAATTTGTTACTTCATACATGTCTGGCGCTGATACTTGTCTTAAAATATAATTGTATGTTCCATCTTTTGTCATAACTGTTGGAGAAAAATGTAAGATTCCGTTTTCATCAGTTTTACCTGCTAACACATCCATTTCATATTTGTTATTTAATTTTGGTTGTATTAATTCAAATTCACAATCAGATACTGTTGTTTGGTCATTTCCATTTTCAACTGATTTTATTTCAAAGTCTATTCTTTGTGCATTAATAGGCATTATGACTTCAACACTTCTTTTTTCTTCATTTACAGTTCCATTTACATTAGATTCATGATTGTCAAATACAAGTTTTCTTGTTGTCTTATTATTTGTTATATCAAATGTTATAGGATCTGTTGAAATATAACCTGTTTTTACTTCTGTTGGTGAAACTGTATATGTTATTGTTCCATCTCCTCTTAATGCTCTTGCATCACTTGCTGTAATAGTTATATATCCATCATTATCTGTTTGTTTAGTAATATCACAAACTACTTCTCCTGCTTCATTTTTTCCTTCTACTTTTACAGTTGCTCCGTCTACTGCTAATTTATTATTAGCTTCATTTACTGCTTTTATTTTTAAATCGTAACCTTGACAAATTTTTATAACTGTTGATTCTGTATTTTCTCTTGAATCTGTTCCTTCTAACTGCTTTTTATTTGTATCATCCTTATATGTATTGTAATTTATATCTTGTGTTTTGTTTGTGTACAATTCATTAAATATTATACCTGCATCTATATCAATATTTGATTTTAATGTAACTTTGAAAGTTAATTTTTCAGTTTCTGAGAATTTGATTTGGTCAACATTCCATGTATAGCCATTTTCTGTTTTTTCCACTGTTCCATTAGTTGCTTTAAAATCTGAAATATCAAAATAATTTAAAAGCTCATTTGAGAAAACATTATTAACATTTATATTTCTTATATTTCTATTTAGTTCATCATATATCAAATTAAAATCTAGTACTTTTGCATTTGTAATTTCTTCTGCTGAAACTTCACTTGGTAAAACATATACTTCTCCTGCTGTTGCTACTCCATTGTTTATGTAAGATGTACTTGTCATATCAATTAAGATTGATATAATTTTTAAGTTTTTATCATTTTCCATTAATTGTTTCATTTTTTCTGAAACTTCATCTGTTGAATCCGTAAAAACAATTATGTACTTATTTACAGTATTTTTTGAATCCAATGGTGTTGTAAATGTCTTATATGCATTATCTAAACCAATGTTACTATCACTACCTTCTCCATCTTTTAAAGCATTTATTTGATTGTTTATGTTGTTTATATTATTCTTAACATCAGTTTTTGTACTAGTCATATTAAGTTTAACGTTATTATTATTTGATACAGAAATTCTAGAATTTTTAACATTATTCAATATACCGCTTGCTAATTCTTTTGCTTTAGTTTTTGCAGTATTTTGTGCATCATTTATTCCCATACTGTATGAAGTGTCTATTACCATAGCAACTTGTGTTTCAAAGTTTTCTTGCATTATGTTTTTTAATTCTACTTCATAGTTTAATTCTTTTGAATCAAAATACTGTTGATTAGCTGGTTTTACAATCTTTTCTGTTATTTGCATTTCTTCATTTTTGCTTGTTGCACTTTCATTTACAACATCAATAACATAATGATTGTCATTTGCTGAATATATTCCTTTCACTAAAATTCCTAAAATTGTTATAACTGAAATCGCTATAGCAATTATTTTCAAAAATGTTTTACGTTTTTCCATTTTGCTTTCTCCTTTGATTTATATATATATATTACTTTTAGTTTAACAAATTTATTTTTTATTTCAAGATGCACTTTTTTCCATTTGTTTTTTTACCTTCAAATGTACTTACGGAAGCTATATTTTTAGTTTTTTTGTTAATTCTTGACATTTTAATTAAACTTTTGTAACAAAAATATTATTTTTCTACTTTCTTCTTACGGCATACTGGATTTTGGGCAAAATAAAAAATCCAGCACTTTATGCTAGATTTTTTATTTTACATATTTTTGTAATAATTTATTTTTTCCTCTTGAAACAGTATATTCATCTATTTTTAGATAAGCTTTATATTTTTCTTCAATGTCTTTTCCACTTCTTCTTAGCTTAGATATTGTTGAATTTTCCAAGTTCATCGTATTTCTTAATTTACTTATATTTCCTATTGCTTTTATAACATATGGCGAACCAATACAATTACTATCTACTAATATATATTCTTTGTTTATGTCCATAAGGTCTGTCATATTAACAATTCTGTTATCATTTATTGATATTGCCTCTGCTCCAGCTGAATTTAAATCATTTATTAATTGTAATAATGTAATCGCTGTTATATCGCTAGTTTTAGATGTATCTATTGTTATTTCTATACCAGAACCAGAAGCATCTAAATTTCCAATCAATCTATCTATCTTTTTCAACTTTTTTACACTATTTGTCTCATTTGTGATATTTTGCATTATTGCTTTATTTGTTTTTGATATTTCTACATTTTCGCTTTTCTGTACATCTACTTGTATTCCATCTTTTGTAAGTGTTGCTACATAACCTTTATTTCTAGTAATTGCCCCATAAATTGTTTCACTGTCTCCTATTGCTTTTATAACAAATGGGTTTCCTATTTTTACTCCATCTATTAATATCACACTTCCATCACAATAAACATATGTATTGCTTATAATTCTTTGTTCATTTACTGATATTGCTTCTGCTCCAGCATTTTTTAATTCATCTAATAATATAACTATATCTTCTTGATGAATCAAATCATTTCCATCATTTATATTTATTATAATTCCTTCTCCATGCACATCTGTAGTTCCTAGTAATACTTCTTTATTTGATATTTGTTCTTCTATATTTGGTGTATTAAAATTTATATATACATTTTCCGCAATTATTATTAATATTGATATAATTAGTAATATTAATATGTTTCGTTTTTCCTTTGTTTTCATATTTTTCCTCTTCTCTATTTGTATTCACATCAATTATATTGTATATTATTTTACTTTAATTATCAAGCTTATATTTTAATAAATTCTTTTATTTTATTAAATTTATTTTCACCTATTCCATTAACATTTTTTATATCTTCTATTTTATTAAATTTTCCTTTTTCTTTTCTATAGTTTATTATTTTTAATGCTGTTGATGGCCCAATTCCTGGTAAGTTTTCTAATTCTGTTTGTGTAGCATTGTTTATATTAACTTTTGAAATTTTGGTATTATTGGATGAATTTAAATTTTCTTTTGTAATATAGCTTTCTGTATTATTGCTAGCCTCATTTGTACTCTCATTTTTTGATGGTATATTTATTTTCATTCCATCCTCTAATACATATGCCAAATTTATTTGTTTTAAATCTGCCTCTTCTTTTAATCCCCCTGCCATTTTTACAGCATCTACTATTCTGGAATTTTCTTCTAATTCGTAAATTCCTTCATTACAGATTGCTCCTGTTATATGTATTACTATTTTTTCTTGATTATTATTTTCTTCTGTAGTATTTTCTGTTTGATTATTGATTATAATATCTTGGCTTATATTTTCTAAATTTTCTTTGTTTTTATTTTGTGTAAAATAGTTAAAAACTCCATATATGATGCCACTTATTATAATTATTATAAATAATATTTTTTTATTTAATTTTTGCATATTTTTTCCTCCTTTTATATTGAAATTTAATGTAAAATAATATAATATATAGTATATAATTTTTTAAATAATGGAGATATAAAAATGAAACTAAAGAAATTACTTTTAACACTAATTGTACTAATACTTTTACTTCCATATCAACAAATAAATGCAGAATCAGAGTCTCCAGATATAACAGCAGGAGCTGCTCTTTTAATGGACAGTAAAACTAGTAAAATTTTGTATTCAAAAAACGAAAATGAAAAAATGTATCCAGCAAGCACTACCAAAATTATGACAGCCATCTTAACAATAGAAAATTGTAATTTAGATGATATTGTAACAGTTCCATATGATGCAATAGCTACAATTCCATCTGGTTATTCAATAGCTGCTTTGCAAACTGGTGAACAACTTACAGTAAATCAATTATTACAATTAATGATGGTACATTCAGCTAATGATGCAGCAAATGTTTTAGCTTTTCATGTTGCTGGTTCACTAGAAAGTTTTGCAACTATGATGAATACTAAAGTTGCAGAATTAGGCTTAGAGCATACTCACTTTTTGAACCCAAGTGGAATGCATAATGAAGACCATTATACAACAGCTTATGATTTAGCTAAATTGATGCAATATTGTATGAAGAATTCAACTTTTAGAACAATCGCAGGTTTAAAATTTTGTACAGTACCAGCAACAAATAAATATGGAGAAAGAATTTTCACTTCTACAAATGAACTTTTGACATTAGTTGATAATAGAAATGTTGCTAGTAATTATTATTATAAATATGCGATTGCTGGCAAAACAGGTTATACAACAGAGGCTAAAAATTGTTTAGTTTCAGTTTCTAATAAAGATGGTTTTGAATTAATTTCTGTTATTCTTTCTGTTGGTTTATACCCTAATAATATAAGTGGAAAATTTGTTGAGACAAAATCATTATTTAACTACGGATATGACAATTACACGCTTCGTAAGCTTAGAGAAAAAGATGCTATTGCAACTCAAGTTGAAGTTGGGAATGGTACAAAAGAAACTAAAAATTTAGACTTATTAATTTCTGATGATATAACTGCTACAATTAAACAATCTGATTTTAATACTGAATTTGAACCTGAAATACAAATTAATGAAAATTTACATGCTCCTATAGCACAAGGTGAAGTTTTAGGAAAAATAACATATAACATTGATGGAATTTCATACTCAGCTGATTTAAAAGCTTCTCATAATGTAGAAAAATCTGGTTTTATCACACTTTTAATTCAAATTGTTATGGCTGTGTTAATACTATTCTTGTTATATAAATTGTTATTTGATGGGAAAAATAAAAGAAAAAAATATAATAAAAAATATAGAAATTATTATTATAGATAAATTTATAGATATAGGCAGATATTAAATATCTGCCTATTTTTTATTCAAAATCTTCTCCAATTACTATAGTTACATCTACTTGACTTGATGCTTGTTTATTTGTTGAAATACTTCCTGCACTAAGAGCCTTTTTCATATTTTTTAATTGCTCTTCTGTTGCGTTCTTTTTATTTGTTATTAATGTTTTTGAAATTGTTTTTTGTTGTTTACCTGTTTTATTTACCTTAAAACCAGCTTCTTCCAACTTTGTTTTAGCTTCTTCTAGTTTTGAAGTATTACCACTTCCATTTATTAATTCTATTTTTAATTCATCGTCTTTTACTGTTGTTGTACTGCTAATAGAATTACTTGATGTATTTATGTTATTTGTAATTGTATTGTCTTCTGTTTCTTCTGTACTATCTACATAGAACATAGATTGTATTAATTCAGTTGATAATTTTTTATTTATTACAAAAATGCTTACATTATTTGTATCTTTCATATCTGGTGTTGTTCCTGGTAATGTGGCAGTTTGTAAATTATCTGTATTGAATTCTACTGCATATGGTATATAGTCTTTTATGTATGAAAGTTCTAAATTTGTTTCAACATTTTTATGAGCTATTTCTAATATTTCTCCAAGTTTAAATATATTTCCTGGTTTTAAGGTTTGTTTTAATAATGCTGAAATAAAATCTCTTTGCGTTCTCATTCTTCCAAAATCATCATTACCATATTCAGATGGATATGTTGACATTTGACCAGTAATTTTATCTGGATTACTATGTCTAAATCTTAAAACTTGCTCTGCTTTTTCTCCATCTAATTTTTGTGTTCCAGCCTTTAAGTCTATATGTAAATCTTGTGTTGGATCATCATATTTCATATCTATTGGAACATTAAATTCTACTCCTCCAATAGCATCTACTAATTGTATTAATGCTTCTGTTTTTACAACTACATAATATTTTATATCCAGCCCTGTTATTTCATTTACTGCTTTTAATGTTTTTTCAGGTGTTTTCTCTATATTATATAATGCATTTATTTTTAATGAAGCAGTTGCCTTTGCTGTGTTTTTACCTGTATAAGAGTCTCTTGGGATTGATAATAAATTTGCTTTTTGTGTATTTGGATTATAAGATGCTACCATTATTGTATCTGTTAGCTGAGAGTCTAAATCTGTGCTTACCCCTAATATTAATACTTTTATTTCTGACAAATTCTTTTTAGTGTTTTCATCATGTCCTACTACTGTTGCAAGCATTCCACTTAATCCCCAGCCATTTTTATATGTTCTGTATGTAAACCATGCTATTCCTAACAATAACACTATTAAAATACCTATTAATATTTTTTTACCTGTTGATTTTTTGGCTTTTGTTTTTCTTCTATTTCTATTATTTCTTTTTTCTTGACGTTTATTATTCAAAATAATCACTCCTAATTTTTTATAGCCTTAGTATAGCAAAAAAAATAAAAAAACGCAATAAATTTGCGCTTTTTTATTTAATTTTTACAACATTATCATAAACCTCTTTAAGCAAATATGTACTCTCAACATTCTTACTTAAAGAACCGTTTGGATTTAATTTTGCAACAGTACCAATTACTAAAATTAAAACAAAGGAAATTATAGCTCCTCTAACTAACCCATATAAAAAACCACCAATTTCATTAAATTGTTTTAATATTGGTAAACTTGCAACAGCATTCGCAAGTGATATAACTATAGAAAGAACTATTTTACTTATTATAAATAATATCAATGCAGTTGCTCCATAAACAACATTAACTGCTATATTTCTAGCTTGCTCTGGTAGCACTTCTTCTTTAACTTGTGAAACTGTATTATCACTGGCATCTTGTATATATTTGTTGTCTGATATTTTTGAATTTTCATCTATAACATTAGTTGTTTTTTCTAATATTGTATTTTCTATTTTTTCATCAATACTTGTATTTTTTATAACTATATTTCCTACAGGCTTATAAATTATTAATGTTATCACAATTGCAATTATTCCTGCAAATAACTTTGCTCCTAATTCAACTAAACCTTTTTTATATCCTAAAAATGCAGAAAGTGCTACTATTAATACTAAAATTATATCTATTACAATTCCCATATTTTACTCCTCCTTATAAATTTATTAATTCAATTTTATCTCTGTAAACTATTCCAGCCATTGAGTTTGATAACACAATATTTGTTATTTCTTGTTCTGCTGTGTATTTTTTTACTAGCCATCCACTGGTATTAATGAACTCTACTTCAGCACCTAAATTTAAGCCTATAATGTTGTCATATGTATAAATTTCTTTTGTAACTGCTTCTGTAGTATATGTTGATATATTTTTATTGTCCGGATTTATAATACTAACAATAGAATCAGCAGTAAATAATCCAGATGATTTTTCTTCTAATGTTACAGCTGAATTTGAAAGTTTAATAGATGTAAAAGAAACTTTCTTATCTTTATTTTCAGAAATGGTCTCAACTGTTTCATCTGTTTTTATCACATCAATCTTATCAGTATACATACATAATAGCTTATCTTTCTCTTGATATTTTATTTCTGTTATTAAATCACCTTTTTCGCTATTATATACTTTTTTTATAGAGTTACTTGGATTATTTTTTCCTTCCTCAATTGACATTACTTTTATACTTGATTGTATTTGTGTTCCTGATGTATCTATTTCAGCTAGTGCAAGATATTTATTATCATTTGATAAAGATGTTGATACAACTCTTGTTGTTGATAGTATGTTATTAAATAGCCAATTTCCTGTATTATCATATACAGCAACTACAGTTTTATTTATTGTATCTACAATTGTTATTGCAACATAACCATTTTTATTAACTTCCACTTGCGATATATTACCTTCTACACATTTTTCCCAAGCTATTCCTTTGTCTGTGATTAAATATACCTTTTGCCCTTTTTCTTCTGCAATTACTAAATGTCTGCCATTTGAATTAAAAATTGGTTTCGTAATTTCAATATTTAATTCATCTTGTTTTTTTCCTGAATTATCATATATAACAAATTGATTTTTACTTAGAACTCCAATATATTTATTAAATGCATATACATTTTGTGTATCACTTTCATTTAATTCAATTGTCGGTAAATTATTTTGGATTACTTCTTTTCTAAAAATATTTTTATCTATCCATACCCTTACATTTTTATTATTTATGTATATAGCACTTATAATAATTAAAAATAATATGATTATACTTACTATTATTGTAATTATTACTTTTTTCTTATTTACCTTTTTTTCCTTAGTTTCTTTTGGTTCTTTCCAGAAATCCTTCATAAATAACTCTCCTATCTTTAGTTATTTATGTTATACCAGTTTTTAACCTTTTTTGCAACATTTTTTAAGTAATATTTGTAAAATTTGAATCAGCCCAATTCCGCCTAATATAGGGTATAATAAAGTCACTAATTTTGAAAAACCTATTTTGGAGAAAAGTATTGCACTTATGCAAATAATTATATTTATTTTATTGAATTGACTTTTACTTTTGGATGTGTTTTTTAAGAAGCTCATTCCAAGCGAAATTGCTGTTGTAAGTATAGAAATTAAAATTATTATTCCATAAATTATTTTTATTTTAGGTGATATTTTCTGTATTACATATATTACTGGCATTTCTAATTGATTTATATCAACATCTATATTAATTAAGAACATATATACAATTGTTAATAATATCATAAAGATAATTGTTGATATTATTGATATGTTTTTAATGTCTTTTTTATCTCTTATATAATCTTTCATTGATATAAGTATCGGTATTAACAAAATACAATTGTAGCTTCCATATATTACACTACTAATTAACCAATTTTCTTGTTTTGATTCTATTATATAATCGTTTATGTTTTTTAAATCCAGCCCTTTTATGTTTAAAATTCCGTACAAATACTATTACCACAATAAGAATTGGTATTAAAAATTGATTTACTTTTACTACACCTTTTAAATTTGATTGAAAAATGAAATAGCAAATTATTGATAAAATTCCACTTCCTAATATGCTATTTATGTGTAATTCTTGTTCTAAATATGCTCCAAATCCAGCTATCATAATATAAAATGATATTAATATAAATATATTTATTAATATATCTGCAAAATCTTTTATCTTTTTATTTCTTATTAAATTTTTCAAAAACTCATCATAATTTTGAATATTTTCATATTTTATTATTTTTAAACTTTTATATATAATTAATCCAATTATAACACTAGAAATAATAATTCCTATTAATCCTTTTATTCCATGAGAAAAAAAGAATATATACACTTCTTGACCAGAAGCAAAGCCAGCTCCTATAATTGTTCCAATTATAACACATACTGTTTTTAATATATTTTTCATAACAAAAAAAGACCCCATAATATTTTATGAAAGTCTTTTTTTCTTATTCCTTATTTTTTTCTTTTTCTAGAAATCCATACAATTATTCCGATTAATATTATTAATAATGGAACTGCTGTTATTATTCCTAAAATAATTCTGCTTTCTTGTTCTGTTGCTGTGTATTTTACTGTTCCTGTTCCTTTTCTTACTGTTATATCTTCTTCTCTATCTGATAAATATGCTATAGAGTTTAAAGCTAAGTCTTTATTTTGTCTGTAAGCTATTATTGGAGTTTGTGATGATTGTGATAATTGAGCATCTGATGCGAAGTAATTTTCTCCATATATTATTAATTTTGATTTTACTTCTTCTGTTCCATTTTCAGAATTTGCTTCTGTTATTGTTTTTTCTAATTCAGCTCCAACTAGATATGCTTGTTTTTCTTCCCCTTCTTGTGGTTCTTCTGATTGTATTTTGAAGTTACTTCTAAAATATGAACCTTCACTTGTTTTTATTAAATCTGTTTTTGTTACTTTTAAATTGCTTAATGCTTCACTATCAACTACATTTATTTTTGTTGCATTTAAGAAAATAACTCCTGTTGAATTATATAGTTTTTTTGTAACATCACTATATTGTATTTCTGGTATTATTAAATCTGGTGATTGTGAAACCATTTTGCTTGTGTCTGTTTCTCTTATTGCTCCAACTTCAAATGGATTTATTCCATATGTTGCTAATATTTTATTTACATTTGTGTAATCAATTTCATTTGCTATTGCTGAGTTTAACCATAGGATATTTCCACCTTTATTTATATAATCCATAATAGCATTTGTTGCTATGTCATCAAAATCTTTATTTGGTGTTGTTATTACTAATGTATTGCAGTCATCTGGTACTTTTCCTGTTGATAATATGTCTAAACTTGCTATTTCATTAATTTCATTTTGTAAATACATATTTAAATATTGCATTCCACTTGTTAATGAAAATTGGCTATACCCTGTTAAAAAATATATTTTTGGAACTGTATCTGCTGTTACTGATTTTATTGCTGATGTTAATTTTTCTTCAGCTATACTAACACTTTCATATGTTTCTGAATCATATGTATATAAATCACTTGAAGATAATACTTTATATTTATCTCCATTTTCTACTATAATTCCTTTGCTTCCACTTTCAATACCGTATTTTTCTACTAAGTCTGGTCTATCATTTGCAGTTACTGCTTCAACTGATATTTTATCTGTTATTTTTGTGTATTGTCTTGCTAAGTCTAATGTAGAATCATCTTCAGAATACCCTACGAAATATATGTTTACATTATTATCATCAAAATTAATATTTCTTATTTGTTCTTTGCTTTCTTCTGTTAATGTAAATAATTTTTGTTCTGTTAAATCAATTGGTGTTAAATTTAATTTTTGCATACACATTGTTATTGCTATAAATATTCCAAGAATTATAACTACTAATAATAAAGTTTTTGAACTATTTATTAGCCATCTCTTTTTTATTATTTCTAAAAATTTATTACTTTTTTCTTCATGCTCTTTTTTAGTCTTTTTTTCTTTTTTATCTTTATTTTTCAACATTAACCCTCCTTTATTATTTTACACTTTTTCTTCTTTGCATAACTACTGCCGTTAATAATAAGCATGTTATTGTAAATGTTATAAATGTTACTGTATCACCTATATCAATTTGACCTTGTGTATATTTATAAAACATATTTATAAATGAATAACTTTCTAAGCTTGTATTAAATTCTGGTAATACCCATGTTATTATGAAAAATCCTATTGATATTATACCTGCTATTATTTGGTTTTCTGTAATGCTTGATGACAACATACCAAATGCTATGTATGCCATAATAAATAATAAAAATCCTAATAATGTTGCAAATGTAGTTGTTAATTTTGGTATTCCATAGTGGCATAATATTCCAAAATACATAAATGTACAAATTTCTGTTATTACAACAATTGCAAGTGCTGCAATAAATTTTCCTATTACTATTTTTGTTATGCTAATAGGAGATGTAAGTAGCAATTGTTCTGTTCCATTTTTTCTTTCTTCTGCAAATGATCTCATTGTTAATAATGGAATAATAAATGCTAATACTAATATTGTTGGTAATGAATAAAATATATTTTCAAAATTTACATTTCCATACCCTATTACGCTAAAATAAAATGATATACTAAATGCAATTAAAAATACTCCTATAAATACATACCCTATTGGTGTGCAAAAATAAGATTTGAATTCTTTTTTAATAACTGCCCACATTATTTTTCTCCTCCTTCTATTAATTGCATAAATGCATCTTCTAATGTTATGTCTGCTTTTTTCATTTCGAAAATTGTTATATTTTCTTTTGCAAATTCTGAGAATATAACTTTTCTTAGGTCTGTATCTCCATTTGCTTCTATTACGTATTGTTTTGTTCCGTCTTCATTTTCTTTTACTAATTTTACATCTTTGATTTCTTCTATTTTATCTTTTATTGAGTCCATTTTTTGTTCTAAATCTTCTACTGTTACATATACAGTGTTGTTGTTATTTACTTTTTTCTCTAAGTTCTCTGGTGTATCTATTGCAACTATTTTTCCTTTATTTATAATTATTACTTTATTACAAATTTGGCTTACTTCAGATAAAATGTGTGAACTAAATATTATTGTATGTGTTTTTCCTAATTCTTTTATTAACTCTCTTATTTCTGTTATTTGCTTTGGGTCTAATCCTACTGTTGGTTCATCTAAAATTAATATTTTTGGTTCTCCAACTAATGCTCCTGCCATACTAACTCTTTGTTTATAACCTCTTGAAAGATTACGGGTTAGCTTGTTTTCTACATTTTTTAGTCCTGTTTGTTCTATTATTTTTTCTACTCTTTCTTTTCTTACTTTTCTATCTACTTTCTTTAATTCTGCCATATATTTTACAAATTCTTTTACTGTTAAATCTGAATATAGTGGCACTCCTTCTGGCATATATCCTATTTGAGATTTTGCTTTTTTAGGTCTTTTTGATATGTCATACCCTTCTACAAGAATTTCTCCTTCTGTTGGTTCAATAAATCCTGTTATCATGTTCATTGTGGTACTTTTTCCTGCACCATTTGGTCCGTAATAGGCCGATTATCTCGCCATCATTAATTTTAAAACTAATATTGTCTACGGCTGTAAAGCTTCCGTATTTTTTTGTGATGTTTTTTACTTCTATCACGAGAATTCCTCCTTACTTTTGTAATTTTTATTATAATATCATTTTCTTTTTTTAAAGTAAAGTAATTCACAAAGATTTCACATTACGGACATAGGAATTAGCTGTTTTTGAAAATTTTTCATTTTTTGTTTATTTTTTCATTGACATTTTATTTTTTTTGTGCTATTATATTTATTGTTCAATGATTTGGGTCAGTAGCTCAGTTGGATAGAGCACGCGCCTTCTAAGCGCGGGGTCGGGGGTTCGAACCCCTCCTGGCCCACCAATGATTGTAACATTGTAAAAAATCGACTTTTAGAGTCGATTTTTTTATTTTGAATAATTTTTTATTTTTTGTGTATAACTAATAATTATACACTATTTTTATTTAATTTTTTCTTAAAGTATTATAGTATGACCTTTTTCGACATTATTTTCATATTTTATTTATCATATTACCAATTGGTTCAAATGCCCTCCAACACTTGTTATACTTATGGTGTTATATCTACATAGGAGGCATATAATGGAAAATATATCAAAAGAAGTTATTAATAAGGCTTTAGGAAAAGTTGTTAAAGAATATCGTTTAAAAAACAAATTAACACAAGAAGAAATCGCAGAAAAATTAGAAATTTCTGCTAAATATATATCAAGAATTGAAAATGGTAGTGGTGGTGTAAAAACTGAAACTTTGGTAAATTATATCAATCTTTTAGGTATATCTCCTAATGTTATATTTAAAGATTTAATAAATAACAAAGATTTAAATTTAGAATTAGAATTATCTGAAAAAGCAAGTAAACTATCAAAAGAAAATGTCCAATTTATAATTTCTGTTATAGATTTATTAGAAAAAGATAAAGAAGACATAAATAAATAAATAAAAAATGGGGCTGTAAAAAGTCCCATTTTTTATTTTTATTCATTCCAAAAAGCTTTATAAGTTTCATATGCTGAGTAAATATCAAATTTACTTGTTACTTCATAAGGAGCGTGCATTGAAAGAACTGGTACACCACAGTCAATTACATCTACACCTTTATTAGCTAAAATGTATGCTATTGTACCGCCTCCTCCTATATCAACTTTTCCAAGTTCTGCAATTTGATATCTAATATCATTTTTTTCTAATAAATTTCTAATCCATGCTACATATTCTGCGTTAGCATCAGAAGCTCCTGATTTTCCTCTTGCTCCTGTGTATTTATTCAAGCTTATTCCTTTACCAATAAATCCTGCATTTGCTTTATCTGAAACAGAGGCATAAATTGGATCAAATCCTGCATCAACATCTGATGATAACATTTTTGAATAGCAAAATACTTTGTCTAATAAGTTTGGTCTATTTATTTTTAATTTATTTAATATTTCAGAGATAAAGAAATCAAACATATGTGATTCCATCCCTGTATTTCCCATACTTCCTATTTCTTCTTTATCAGATAAAATACAAACTGCTGTATTTTTTACATTTTCTAATGTCATCATAGCTGCTAAAGATGAGTACGCACAAACTTTATCATCTTGACCATATGCAGCAACCATACTAGAATCAAATCCTAAACTTCTTGCTTTAAATGCTGGTATTACTTCTATTTCTGAACTTGATAAATCAGCTTCTGTAATTCCATATTTTTGATTTAATATATTTAAAATATTTAACTTAACTTTTTCTTTAGCTTCTTTATCATCATATGGTATACTTCCAATTAATACTCTTAAATCTTCTCCATCTATTCCGTTTTTTAGTTTTTTCTCCATTTGTTCTTGAGCTAAATGTGGTAATAAATCTGTAATTGTAAATATAGGATCATTCTCATCTTCTCCAATATTTACTGTGATTTTTTCTCCATTTGTTTTTACTATAACACCATGTAAGCTAAGTGGTATTGTTGTCCATTGATATTTTTTTATTCCACCATAGTAATGTGTTTTAAAATAAGCAAGTTCTGTATCTTCACAAAGTGGATTTGGTTTTAAATCTAATCTTGGAGAATCAACGTGTGAACCAATAATATGAAGTCCATTTTCAATATTTTCTGTTCCTATAACAGCTAAGTACATACTCTTTCCTCTATTAACAAAAAATACTTTATCTCCAGCTTTTAAATCTTCAAATTCATTAATATCTTCATAGCCATTTTCTTTAGCCATTTTTACTGCCTCAACAATAAATTCTCTTTCTGTTTTAGCTCTGTTTAAATAATTCATATAATCTTTTGTAAAGCTGAATATCGCTTCTTTTTTTCTTGTATCTACTGTGTCCCATCCGTTTTCTCTTTTGTTAAATAATTTTTCTTTTAAATTCTCTTCCATTTTATCCTCCTTAGTTTAATTTTTTTTAGTATATCACTTTACTTTTTATTTTTCCAGTTTTTTTAGTATTTATTATATTTTTTTGCAAATAATAAAATTACTAATTATTTTTGGAGGTTTTTTATGAATTCTTTATGGTTATCAACTGCTAATTCAAAAAATTTTGAAACTTTAAATACTAGTTTGAATGCTGATGTATGTATAATTGGTGCTGGAATATTTGGCCTTTCCTGCGCTTATTATCTTTCAAAAGCTGGTTTAAAAGTTATAGTTTTAGAAAAAGACTCGATAGGAGAAAAAACAACTGGACATACTACTGGAAAAATCACTTCTGCTCATGGAATTTTTTATAACTACTTGGTTAATAATTTTAATGAAACTTTTGCTCATGATTATTTATTTGCAAATGAAGAAGCAATTTCAAATATAAAAAATATTATAGATACAGAAAATATTAAATGTGATTTTGAATATAAATCTAATTTTATATATACAACTAACAAATCAGAAGTAAATCAAATAAAAGCAGAAGTTGAAACTGTTAATTATCTTGGTTTTCCTTCTAACTTTGTTACAAAAACTGGCCTACCTTTTGAAATCGCTGGAGCTATTCAATATAAAAATCAAGCGCAATTTAATGTAATTTCTTATTTAAATGGCTTGTGTAAAGCAATTTTGAATAACAGTGGTAAAATATTCACACATTCTACTGTTATTGATGTAAAAAACACTGGTTCATCTTATGTAACTTCAACTTTAGACGGCACTGTTGAATCAAAATTTGTTGTATTAGCATCTCATTTTCCTTTTTTAAATTTTCCAGGAATGTATTTTACCAAAATGTATCAATCAAGTTCTTATATTATTGGAATTGATACTAAAAAAACATTGTTTAATGGAATGTATATTAGTTCTTCCTCCCCTATTTATTCTTTTAGAACTGCAAAATATAATGGAAGAAATATTTTACTTATATGTGGATCAGAACACAAAACTGGAACAGTCGTAAATTATAACGAAACTTATGGAGCATTAGAAAAGTATGCTAAACAACTCTACCCTAATTGTGAAATTTTATTTAGATGGGATACTAGAGATTGCATTACCTTAGATAAAGTTCCATATATTGGTCCATTTTCTAATGCAATGGAAAATATTTATATTGGAACTGGTTTTAAAAAATGGGGTATGACTACTTCTAATGTTGCGGCAAATATAATTACTGATTATATTTTAGGCAATGAAAACAAATATACTTATTTATTTGACTCAACCCGTATGCAACCAATAAAAAATAGAGTTGAATTTAAAAATATTTTAACCGAATCCGTAAATTCTTTAGTTTTAAATAAGTTTAAAACTCCTAAACTTACTTTTGATAATATATCTAATAATTCTGGTGGAATAATTGAAGTAAATAATCAAAAAGTAGGTATTTACAAAGATACTTCAGGCAATATTTTTGCTGTAAAACCAGTATGTTCTCATTTGGGATGTTTACTATCTTGGAACGATGTTGATAAGACTTGGGACTGCCCTTGCCATGGTTCTAGATTTGACTATATGGGAAAAAATCTTTATGACCCGGCTATTAAAGATTTAGAAAAGTACAATTTATAACAGAATTTTAACTTTTTTAGCATTTTTTGTTGACTTATTTTACTGTTTTTGCTACAATTTGCTTATAAATTCATATATTTATATATTTTTTATTTATGAACTAGATTTCTTCATTCGTGATAATCTAGTTCTTTTTACTATAAACATGTTAAAAGAGGTAAAATTATGAGCAAAAGAAAAAGAAATAATAAAACAAAATATTTAAAATTTATATCATCAATAATATGTTTAGTCTGTATTTTAATTTATGGCTTCATAATACAAAATACAGAAAATACTAATAATGTAAATGAAAATATCTCACAAAATCAAAATGTAACTTTTGACTTATCTTCAATTCCAGAATATTCTTCAAGTCCTTATGTTGAAATAAATAATAATATTCCATACTTTGAAGAAAAAGACTATACTACTAAGAGTTTTGAAAATTATAGTGAATTAGATGTTCTTGGTAGATGTGGAATTGCTTTTGCAAATGTATGCACAGAAATAATGCCACCAGCAGGAGATAAACGTGGAGATATAAGTTCTGTAAAACCATCTGGTTGGAAGCAAAAAAAATATAATGGAGAATATTTATATAATAGATGTCATTTGATTGGTTATCAATTATCTGATGAAGATGCAAATAAACAAAATTTAATTACTGGAACACGTTATTTAAATGTTGAAGGAATGTTGCCTTTTGAAAATAAAGTTGCAGATTATATAAAATCAAATAAAAACAATCATGTTCTTTATAGAGTACATCCAATCTTCAAAGTAAATAACCTTGTAGCTAGTGGTGTTCAAATGGAAGCTTGGTCTGTTGAAGATAATGGACAAGGTATATGTTTTAATATTTACTGCTATAACGTTCAACCCGGAATAGTTATAGATTATTCAACTGGTGAAAGTCAAATTTCTGCTAAATAAAATTTATAAAAATCATTGTAATTTTATGTAAAATGATATATAATCACTTCTAGTTTTATTCTTACTACTATTTTTCAATAGTAGTTTCCCTACACAAAAATTTAAAAAGCGAAGGAGTGATTGCATATTGAATTTATATTTAGTAAATGATTTATTTAATAATTTAAAGGAGAATAAATTTGTGCAAGATTTTATGAAAGAATTATCAAATTATTTAGAAAAAAATCTATCTAATAATAATTTTAGTTCAAATAGTTGGATTGATTTATCAAATGATGATTTAACTATTTTTGATACTAAAATAACTACAAAATTTAGAGATGAAATGTTAGTTGAAAGAAATAATATTTTACAAAATTATGCTAAAAATATTAATGACGCTGATGATATTTTTTACATTTATTCTATTAATTCTAATAATAAAAACTCTTATAATTTATATAATTGTAGAACTAATGATATTGTTACAAAATCTATTGATGATTTACCTAATGGTTCTAAACTTGGAAGTATTTTGTCTTATAAATCTGGAAGTTTTATTTTAGATAATGAAACAACTGAAATGCTTGAAAATGAGATAATTTCTATGATTAAATATAAGATTATTGAGCAAAATGATTTTTTAGCTAATAATAGAATTGAAGGTCATATTTACGAAGTTGGTGAAAAGTCTTCTGGCCGTGTATGGTTATATGATTTGAATAGTGTTAATGGTGGCAGTGAAGGTATTGAAGAAGTTGAGTTTTCTGCAGAATTGTATGATAGAATCGATGAAAATGATAGAGTTGTTTTTAGAGATGGTGAATATAAAATTATGGAAAATTAGTAGATTTGATTTATTTCAAATCTTATGATAATATCTACTCATATTTTTTTACTTCCTTTAGATAAAGGAGTTAATATAGATGTGACTTATTAACAACAGTATGCGTGTCAATTGACAGGAGGAAAAAGTATGTATAAAGATTGTCATGTTCACACCAAAATCAGCCATGATGGAAAATCATCTATGCAAGATTATCTTGATGTTTCAGCTCAAAAAGGAGTTGATGAAATTACTTTTACTGAACATTATGATGTTTATGATGGTTTAAAAACCAATCTCAAAACATTAAATGTCGCCGATTACTTTTCAAGTTATCAAAAGATGAAAGAATCAACTGATACTAAGATTAATTTTGGAATTGAAATTGGCTTACAGCCAGACATTTCTGAGAATATAAAATCTTTAGTATCTAATTATCCTTTTGATTTTATCATAGGCTCTTCTCACATAACTTGTAAAAAAGATATGGCTATGGATAAAAGTTTTTTCGAAGGTTTAACTAGAAAAGAAGCTTATTCAAGATATTTTAATGAAGTCTTGCAAAACATTAAGATTTATGATGAATTTGATGTTTATGGTCATTTAGATTATGTTGTGAGATATGGTGGCTACGGAATAAAAACTATTGAATACTCAGAATTTGCTGATATTCTAGATGCCATTTTATTAGAATTAATCATGAATGACAAAGGAATTGAAATTAATACCTCTGGTCTTCGTTATGGTCTCCCTTACCCACATCCTAATATAGAAATAATTAAAAGATATAAGGAGCTTGGTGGTAAGATTATAACAATTGGTTCTGATGCTCACAATTCAGATGATTTAGCAAAAGATTTTGATTTGGTTTATGATATTTTGCGTTCGCTTAATATTAAGGAAATTGCAGTCTTTCATAACAGAATACCTGATTTTATTTGTATTAAATAATTATTGTATCAGGTAATTGATTTTTAACCGGCTCACTAGAACAGTGGACCGGTTTCTATTTTTCAATTTTAATTTTGATAAAAAAATAAGCAGTAAATTATATTTACTGCTTAAATATGGTCGAGGCGACAGGAAAATAACATGTAACTTTTGCTATTTTCAAGCATCTCGACCATTTTTGAATGTGGTTTGAATGCAGTAAAAATTTTTAATGATTATTTACTAACATTGCAATTCCAACTAATACAGCAAAAGAAAAAATAATACCTAATATTTTCCATAAAATATTTGATGTTATATTAACAAGTACTTGTTTCCAAAATCCATCTGCTTTCTTTTCTTTACTTTCTATTTTTATATCTGCATTTTCTATAAAATTTGTGTTTTTAATTTTGTTATTATCTCCAATTTTTATCCCCATTACTTCTTTCCTCCTAGTTTTTGAAATAAAGTATTTTTTAGTTTATTACCATCTCCTATAGTAACAGAATTATCTTCAAAAATTATGATATTTAATTTATTATTTATTTCTTTTAAATCCTTTGTATTAGTATCAACATCTAAATCATCTAAACATCCAAATTCTTTATCTAATTCTATAAAAACTTTTAATAATTTTGTTCTTATAGTACTCAATAATCCTATAAATATTTCTTTTGGAAATTGCATAGTAATTTTGAGACACAATATAGATGTTTTCTTATGTACAATGCCTGCCAAATCAGTTAAATCTAAACCTATATTACCGTTATCACCAAAGGCAAATTGTTCAATCGTTGCTATATCTTGATCAAAATAATTTACCTTTATATAATCTAAAAGTTCTTTGTCAAATATTGATAATGGCAACGGTTGATTGTTGACTTGCATACGACCGTTGATACCTGAATAAACAATGTGTCCCATTTTTCCTTCTCTATATTTAGGAATTTTTGAATCTTTAGAATATCCATTTAGTTCATTTGTTGCCCAATTTATTAAATCATCATTATTTAAATCAGATGCAATGATTAACAATCTATTAAAAGCAACTTCTAACGAAACTTCTTTGTTTGCTAATTCTTTAATAATTTTACTTTTTGCCATATATTTATTCCTCTATTCTTTATATCCAAACTTTTCCATTCTTTCTTTTTCTTCAGTAGATAAACTTCTTAACCATTCAGCTAAACCTGTACTATCATTGTTCCTTAGAAATTCAAAGTATTTAACTCTTTCTTCTTTACTGATTACAACAGGTGGAATATCATTTTTAAGTAATTCATAATTTAGTAGTAGTCTACCAGTTCTACCATTTCCATCTTCAAAAGGATGGATTTTCTCAAATTCAATATGATATCTTGCAATTTTAGTAAAAATATCTTCTTCATCATGATTATAATTATAAACAAAATAAGTCATTAAATTTGGTATTTTTTCAGGAGCTGGTGGAATATGCTCACTACCTCTAATAAATACTTGAACAGTTCTATATCCTTCAGTATCTTTGATATCTCTATTTATAGTTTCATTTAATTTTTTAATAAATCTTTCATCAAAGCCATCATCATTTTGTAAATTCTTGAAAACTAATTCTAAGGCTTTTTTATGGTTAATAGCTTCGTATATTTCTCTAGGTTCTTTTCCTTCTATTTTAAAGCTATTGTCATTATAAAGAATAGCATAAGTTTCAGCATAAGTAAGTGTACTTCCTTCAATAGCATTTGAATGATAAGTACTTCTTGTAATTAAATCTTCTAAATAATCTTTATTATTTAAAATAAATTCTAAAATAGTCATAATCTTCCTCTTTTCTATAATCTTTTCATTATATATACTCTCCAGCAGTTAAAACTGTTTTAGGCAAATGTAATTAAATATAATAAGTATATTTATTTTTTTATATATAGCATCAATAATTTTACAATTTTGTAAAGTTGTATTTATCTTTAATAGCATATATATTAAGTGTATCTCTATCTGTTTCATCTACAAATACATCTGGTGTTCTTCCAAGTAAATAATCCATCGAAACATTAAAAATTGTAGCTAGTTTTTTTATAGTTTCTATATTGGGCACTCTCATATCTAATTCATATTTTGATATTGCTGCAGATTCTACTCCCAATTTGGTAGCAATATCTTTTTGAGTGAAACCATTTTTTCTCTTAAATACTTTATTCTTTCTCCGTTTGTCATAGTTTTTGCGCCTTCTTAATTTATGTATAAATTTTATCATATCCATTTTAGAAAATCAATAATTGTTGATAATTAAATATTTTCTAAATAAAAATTTTAGTGAAGAACTTAAGAAAGAATTAGTAAAACAAACTATGAAAAAATATGTATTACATAATAAAGATGGTTCAGCAGAAGAATTATTAAAATATAAATTAGATTATATTTTTGAAAATATAAATAAATTAACTGATTATAAAGTTACTATGAATTATCTAGAAAATATTATTTGTATGTTGCTAAAAATATATTATCTCCGGAAAAATGCTCAAGAATACAATCTTATGTAGCTACTACAGGAAACGATTTATGATGAACTTGAATTATAACTGTATAAACTATAATTTGAATACAATATTTAATGCAATAACACAAATATAGAGGATTTTTGAAAAAGTTAGGAAAATAAAAAAAGGCTAAAATTAGCCTAAAAACAAATTAAGGAGCTTGTAAAAAAGCTCCTTTTTATGGTCGAGGCGACAGGGATCGAACCTGCGACCTCATGGTCCCAAACCACGCGCGCTACCAACTGCGCTACGCCTCGAAATATTATTTTTTTGCTCAACACTTATATATAATAGCACATATTTTAGAGATTTGCAACAATTTTTGCAATTTTTTTTGCAAAATCTTCAAAAACATCTTGAAAATTATTCCAAAAGCAATTATAATATTGTGTATGCACCAGTAGCTTAGTTGGATAGAGTGTTCGGCTACGAACCGGAAGGTCGGGGGTTCGAATCCCTCCTGGTGCACCAAATAATAAAAGTCATACAAATATTGAATTATCAATGTTTCGTATGGCTTTATTTGTTTAAAAGACTGCATTAGTACTGCAATATTCACTCTTCTAAAAATCCACTAATTCTAAAATATCTTTTTCTGTTAATTTATCAAACTCAAATGAAAATTCTCTCATTTCATTATACGAATCACTTGATTGAACACTGCATCTAATTGGTAAACCATTATCTTTACTTATATAAATATAATCATTATTTCCAGCTTGATAATTATATAAATTTGTAAATCTATAGCATTTAATTCCATTACATGTTGTTTCTTTAATACTAGCAAATAAATAATTTTTTAAATAATCATATGGAGTCATCAATTTTAAATAATAACTTGTTGGTGTTATTGGTATAACTGCATTCTTTTCTGTTGAAGTACTAACATAATTCTCTCCATTATATATTGTATTTATTTTTGCAACTTGACCATCATAAAATTCTTTTATTATTAATGTATTCTCCCCTGTTTTTCTATTTATATTTTTTAATTTTCTAAAATAAATATTATTATAATTATAAGAATCTATAATAGTAATTTCGTTTTCTGTGTACTGATAATACTTTGAATAATAATTTGTAGATTTTTCATAACTATTTGATTTAGAAATTAAATTATTAATTATTATTGCTTTATTTATTGTTATTACTATTAAAATAAGAACAATTATTATGATTATATATTTTAAAATATTAAATTTTAAATTAAATTTTTTTGCATAGTTAATAAAAATTTTATCATCTTCATTTACTTTATTTTCTGTTTTATAATTTTTTAATAAATCATTACATTCTTCACAGTTTTCAATATGTTTTTCTATAAATTCATTAGTATCATTATTAGTTAATTTTTCTATATAATTTGGTAATAAATCTCTTATAATATTACACTCTTTTTCATTTTTCATAGTAATCCCTCCTTTAAATTTTCCTTACCTCTGAAAAAAGTAGTACGTGCCCAATTTTCGCTTTTATTAAATAAATCGCCAATTTCTTTAAATGATAGATTTCCGTGTATTCTATACAAAATAACTAATCTCGTAGTTTTATCTAATTTTTCAATTTCATTATATAATTTTCTTTTTTCATCATTTAAAATAATATAATCTTCAACAATATAGTAATTTTTTAAATTTTCATTATCGCTTAATGGGATTATATTAATTTTTTTATTATGTCTAACTTCGTTTAATAAAAGATTTTTTGCTATTTGACAAAGCCATGTTGATATTTTAGATTTATTCTTGAAGGTATGTATTTTCGTAATTGCTTTATAGAATGTTTCTTGAGCTAACTCTTCTGAAATATCTGCATTGTTCGTTAAAAATAATAAATACTTATAAACAAGTTTAAAATAGTCATTATAAATTTTTTCAAAATCATTCATTTTCTTCTCCTTTTGTATATTAGACACTTAATAAGACATTTTGTTACAAATTTTTTATAATATTTTATTATACATTAAAACACATTAAAAATGTTGATTTTTCAATATTTTTAATGTGTTTTGAATTTAACCAATTTGATATTCTATTCTCCCTTTTCTTGGAATAAAAAATTTCCATCATACTCATTTTGTTCAACTTCTTGTCCATTTTGACTAAATAAAATTTTGCCTTCTAGTTTATTATATTTACTTTTTAAATTTAAATAAAGTACTATTATTGTGCAAAAAGCAATAGCTAAAACAATACTTAAAGTCAATAAAATTTTATTTAATTTATTCATATGTATTTTCTCCTTTTTTTATATATTTATTTATAAAGTATACTATCTACTTTTTCCATAATTCCACCGTTTCATTCCAATAACAATGTCTTCATTACCACTTCTCTCATGGTATTTTAATATTGTATAATCAGAATATCTATATTGTAGACTTCCTCCATCATCAAATATTTCCTCTGTACATATTTGATTTTGTGAATCTTCTTTAGCTTTATTTAATAATTCATCTATAGTAATAATATTTTTTTCTATAGCTTCTTTAAAATTATATTCTGTGTTATTTACTTTTATCAAAACATTTCCGCCATATGTATATACATTATCTACTATACTTTCTAGTTTAGAATTATTTTGAGTATATAATATTTCAATATTTTTATTTTTCTCAATATTTGTGTCATCTTTTTTTATGTTGATTACTTTGTAAAAAGCTAATATTAATATTATTACTATTAAACAAACAATCACTCTTTTGAAATTTTTCATATAATTCCCCCTTTTTTTAACTTTAACTTTATGATATTTTATCAATCATATAAATTTTTAGCAATAGTTTTGGATCAAATTTTTATATGTTTTTTCAAAAAATTTTATCACCTAAAAAATTTAAAATATATGTGTTACTTTTTTAATTTTATTTTGTATTTATAGTAAATGATGACATATTAATTTTTTTGATATTTACTTATGTTATAATAAAAAATAGTATGTAATCAAAACTTTAAATAATACAAGGAGGGAACTATGTTACAGCCAACAAATTTAGATGCCAAAAGTGATCAAGAATTATATTTATTATTTCTAAAAAATGATAATGAAGCTTTTAATACACTTGTTAAAAAATACAGAAAATTACTAATAGCATTTATCATAAAATACGTTAAAAACATCGAAATTGCTGAAGATTTAGCTCAAGATACATTTGTTTATATGTTAATTAATAAAAAAGAATACGATTTTAAATATACTTTTAAGACTTATTTATATACAATAGCAAAATCTAGAGCTATTAACTATTTAAAAAAAGAAAAAAAAATAATAATATTTGATGAATCTTATATGCTAGATAATGATATCGAATTTTACGAAGAAAATTTAGATGCAACTTTAATAAAAAAAGAAAATTACGAAATATTATATAAAAACTTAAAGCGTTTAAAGCAAGATTATAAATTAGCAATTTATTTAGCAGATTTTCAAGGTTTTAAATATAAAGAAATTAGTAGGATTTTAAATAAAACTTTACCTCAAACCAAAATGTTAATACATAGAGCTAGAAAAGCTTTAGAAAAATCATTAAAAAAGGAGGAAAACTTATGTTGAGTGAAGAAGATTTTATAAATTCCGTTTGGAATAAATATGAAAATTATAAATATACAAGCAAAAATAAAAATAAATTTTTCTCAAAGAAATTATATAGAAATAACAAATACATATTAGCCATAAAATCATTTATTACTTTTTTAATATCGATAACTACCACTATCGGAGCAGTATATGCTGGAGTTGTGACATATAATTATATTCAAAAAAATGGAAAAACTAATTATTATGATGATATGAATTCTTTTTTCGAAATTACTGACCAAGAAATTTATTATAAAAAAATAAATTCATACAATGAATATTTGAAATATAAAGAAAAATGGCCATCTATTATCACTATGACTGAAAACGATTTTAAAGATAATTTTATAGTTGTTTTAGTAGCAACTTGGCGAATGCCTGATATTAATATTTCAGATATAAATACTGATGAAAATACATTATTTATAAATGTTGATAATAATTTAGAAGAAACTGCAATAAAAAACGAAAACTATATGGTTTCAACTTGTTTATCTAATAATTTTGATAGAAAAAATATTGTAGTAAAAATTAAAGAAGAAAAGCTAGAGACATCTAAATTTATTTTATTAGAGAATTTACCTAAAGAATATAGTATTAAAGAAGCAACAAATGATTTATGTGTCGTTGTTCAGGACAATAAAATCCTCGATGAAACAAGAAAATATTTAGATACCTTCATTGATAATACTTCAAATGGTGTAGATGATTATTTAAGAATTGTAAGATATGAAACTACAAACTCGCAAGCAAATATAATAATTAGCGATATTCAATATAAAAATAATGAATATATATTATATACTGATTATACAAGAGATAATTCATCATCTGTAAAAGATATAAGGTATATAGGAAAATACAGAACCTTTTCTAGTAAACCTTTTCTAGATAATCAAACAATGTTTTTCTTGTCTGATATTTTTGGAAATAATGTTCCAGTGCTTATTTTTTCAAATAAGTAATTATAAAAAATTATTTTATGCATTTTTATTTACATATTTAATTTGGTATTATACAATTAAAAAAATAGATTAATCTTTGTTTTGTTTGGAGGAATATATGAAAAAGAAATTAATAATATTAATATTTATTATTTGCATTATATTAATTGGTCTTGCAATAATTTTTAAGAACAAAGGAAACACTTCTAATGTCCGTATTATTTCAAAAAAATCACAAATATATTCAAAAGATGATATTGATAGTGCAATAGCTGTAACTAAAAAATATTTTAAAGAGAATTTTTACAAATGTTCTTTATTGAAAATTGGTTATATAGGAGATGAAAGAAACAATGAATATCTTGATAAAGCTTCATACTATAATAAAGAACAAGTCATTGTGTTAATCTCTAACTTTTATGTTAGTCCATCTGGTGGAGACGGTTCTTTAAACCAAGATTTTCAATATGAAAATTGGATGTGGATTTTAGTAAGAAATAAAAATGAAAATTGGGAACATGTTGATCATGGTTATTAAACACTATTTTTGCTTTTTGAAAAATCGTTTGACAAATTCAATATAATATGTTATTATTTAATTACAAAATAAATGTGTTTGAATGTCGCTTAAATTCAAACAAAACTCGTATGTGTACCCGAGAATACACATACTTTTTTTATATCAAAAAAATAGAGCAGACCGAGAAATCTACTCTACCGACTATGTATTGCTACTTATTAGTCTTTGTTGATTTTTTCATCTTGCACTTGTTGCTGATCTATAGGAAAGAGCTAACCTTTCTTTTATCTAATCTCCGGATTTTCCTCCAAAATTCTCTCTACAATATCATCATTAATACTGAAAGGAACAACATACCCTTCCAATAAATTAGCCTTTTCTTTTAAACTCTCATTAGCAGAATTAACATATATTCTAGATTTTCCCTTACCATTTTTAGCCTCTTGAACCAAATTAGAAACAGGTGAATTTCCATCAAAAGCAATAACTATAGAAGTTCTTCTTTCAAAAATCTCATAATTAAAACTTTTATATATACCAAATTCATCACTTTCTGTAGAAATACAAACTCCATTTAATCTTTTATCTAATAGACGTTCTTTCACTTCTTCAGAAATTGTTTTGGGTATAATTGCATCAACTTCAAACTTTTTATTTATTTCTTTTTCTATATCAAGTATCTCTTTTTCATACCCTTTCATTTGATGGCCAATTACAAAATATACTTTATCACTATCTACATTTTGCATTAATTTCTTTAATAGCTCTCTTCCCTTTTCTTCAACTTTTGTCTCTCTGTTTCTAGCATTAAAGCTTCCCCCAGCTATTATGATTGGCATTTTATCTGTAGGTAATTTTACAATTTTATCTTTTAGGGCTATTTCAGATAATATGTTGTTATTTAATCTTAATTTCATTTTATTAGATTTGCTTTCCTCTTCTATTTCATCTTCTAGTTGTAAAATTGCTTCTCTAATTGTTCTTCCGTTTAAAAATTTTTTAAACTTTTTGCTTTTTTCTTTAAAATATTTCTCTTGATGTTCAATAATTTCATCTTCAACTTTTCTCATTTTCATAAAATCTTCATTTGTTAAACCTAATAAATTTTGCATGGCTAATTGTTCATCAATTGTATCTGTTCCATAAAATCCAAATCCATCTGTTCCTTGTACACATTTAATATCGTTCTCTAAATACCTTTTTAATGGATGTTTTTCAAGCTTACTTAAATTATTTAATCTAACATTTGATGTTAATTGAAATTCAAGTACAGCCCCTGTTTCTTTCATTTCTTCTATTAATTTTTTACCTTCTTCGGTGTCTAAATCTTCAGTATATAAACCATGTCCTAGTCTAAATCTAGGCATCTTTTGCCCTGGCTCTAATCCATCTTTAATACATTGTATTGATTTTTTTACATTATCTCTTAAACTGTCATTTTCTCCTGCATGGATTCTTATGGTATAGCCATTATCTTCTTTTGCTACATATTGTACAATTTCCTTTATTACTGGACTTAATTCTGATATATCATTTATTTCTTCTCCTATAAAATCACTTCCAACAACATAAGGACTTTTTGATACTGCTTTTAATACATTCAAATTTTCTCTTAAATAGTTTTGATTTGTTAAATTGTCTTTTATTATTGTTAATGGTATTCTCCTTATAGCTACTAAAAATCTAATTTTTACACCAGTTTCTTTTTCTATTTGAGGCATAATTTCATCTAATTCTTCTAGTAATTCTATTGCTGGTATTCCTTTTTTAGTTAAAACAGTATCTGCTATTTCAACATAATAAATTCCTTGTCTTTGATATTCTCTTGCAATCCATAAAAGTTTATCTTGTCTTAAATTATTTTTGCAATATGGACTTTCTTTTTGTTTATCTTCTAACATTTTTAATGTAATTGATTTTATATCTTTGTCTGGTATTTGTTTTATTAAATCTGAATTTAATTCTATTTTTTCTTTACTTTCTGTACCCTTTGCAAAAACATATCTATAAATATATAATTTTTCCAAATTTGTAAATACAGCTTGTCCATCTTTTAATATTTCTAGGCTTTTACTTATTTTTTTCAAATTTTCTGTTGCATTTTCTAAATTATTTAATATAAAATCAGCAAAATTTATAAATGTGTTATCATCTATTTTTCTTGTTAAATATTTTCCTTTTAAATCAGAATCAACAAATAATTTTTCAACTTCTTCTCTTTGTTTGTAAATCTCTTCTTCTTGTTTTTTACTTAAAGTTAATCCTAATTTTTTTATATAATATAATGGGTATCTAACTTGATGCACAAGTCCTAATGCAATTAAACAATCAGATGGTAACATTGCATTCATATGTGTATGTAAATCTGTTCTAAATTTTGCTTTTTTTAATATATAAGATTTTACTAATGTTTCGTTTATACTAAAATTATAGTTTTTTGTTTGTGACATCAATGTTTTGCTAATTGCCGGAATTGTAGCTTTTATTGCTACTCTTCCATCTTTATAAATATTTGCAACTTTTATTCCACCCATTCTAAAAATATAAACTTCTTCATTGTCTCCATTTATGCTTGCTGGTATTGTTCCTTTTATTATTTTCATATCTTTTTCATTTTTTATAGTTTTCAAGCCACAAATTCTTGCTAAGTTTGTTATTAAATTTCCTGTATTATGGTTTGGTGTCTCTAATATATAAGTTAATTCATCCTCTTTTTCTTCAATTAAATTTACAACTATATCTTTTTCTTTATCTAAATAAAATCTACTTGCAATCTTTGATTTTTCCATTTTTCCCTCCTCATTAATATATTGTTCCATTTTCTTCACTATATCTTTTAAAGGTTTCCAGACATTCTTCTCTATCTAATTGTTTTAAACAAATCAAATCTTTATTATTTCCCTTTAAATAATCATAAATAATATCATCTCTAAAGCCAATATTTCCTGCATCTTCTTTAGTACAACCATAATATACTTCTTTAATATTAGCCCAAATTATTGCAGATAAACACATTGGACAAGGTTCGCAAGAAGTATATAAAATATAATTTGATAAATCGTAAGTATTTAACTTTTTACAAGCTTCTCTTATTGCAACAACTTCAGCGTGTGCAGTCGGGTCATTATTTTTTATTACTTTATTATTTCCGTTTGAAATAATATTTCCTTCTTTATCAGTAATTATAGCACCGAAAGGCCCTCCCTCTTTATTTTTTATTCCATTATCAGCATTTTGCTTTGCTTTTTCCATATATATATTCATAATTTTTCCTTCTTTCTATTAAAATTATATTATATTTTTGTAAATCCATCAATTAAAATCATAAAATTATTTTTATTTAATATATTTTTATGAGGTGTTTTTGATGATTATTAAATCTTATAAAATAAATAAAAAACTCACTTCTATTACTTTTTTATTAATAATTGCTGTAACTTTTGTAAGTTATTATTTTTTTAACTCAAAATCTGCTACATCTAGTTCTTATATTTTTTGGAATGATGAACAAAATAAGGTTTCAGAAAATAATAATTTTATAAAATGGGTAGATTTTAAAATAACTTATGAAGCTTTAGATAAAACTTCTAAATTAGATATAAAATCTCATAATTCAGAGTCTACTATTAAATATAATTGGATTGAATTATTAGCTTATTTGGCTTGTAAAAATGGTGGTAATTTTAAAAACTTTAAGCAAAATGATTTAACCAAATTAATAAATCAATTAGATAGTGGTTCCACAATGGAAGATTTAACAAAAAATATGAAATATTATTCTTACTATTATGAAAGTTATTCTGCTGTTTTAGGTGGATTTATTGGTAATTATTCAATAGAAGTTCCTGATGAAAATGGAACTACTCATTTTGAAAACAAGTATGGAATTAAAGCATTCTTACCTATCGCAAAAAATTATAGTTTCAGTCATTATGATGATTTTGGAGCTTCTAGGTCATATGGTTTTAAAAGAACTCACCTAGGAAATGATTTAATGGGAAATATTGGTACTCCAATAATTGCTGTAGAGTCTGGTACTGTTGAACATTTGGGTTGGAATCAATATGGCGGTTGGCGTGTGGGTATTCGAAGTCTTGATGGAAAAAGATATTATTATTATGCTCATTTGAGAAAAAATCATCCTTTTGTTAATGGTCTATGTGAAGGTGCTAAAATTAATGCCGGTGATGTTATTGGTTATTTGGGTATGACAGGTTACAGCACTAAGGAAAATGTTAATAATATTAATATTCCTCATCTTCATTTTGGTATGCAATTAATTTTTGATGAGTCTCAGGTTGATGGCAATAATGAGATTTGGATTGATGTTTATAATATTATTGAGTTTTTGAGGAAAAATACTTCTTCTGTTTTTATGAATAATGATGAAACTAAGGATTTTTCTAGGAAGTATAATTTTAGGGATTTAGATGTTATTATGTAAGGTGTATTTTACTTTTTTCCGTAAAACCACCTTAATTACTTTATTAACTTTTCCTCTAGTAATATTAAGTTCTACAATATCTCCTACATTTTTTGTATAAATGTACTCCCTCAAATCATTCATAGTATTAATTTCTTTATTATCAACAGTATTAATAATATCTCCCTCTTTTAACTCAGTATTGTATGCAGGTCCATTTTTATTAATTTGAGCAACATAAATTCCTTTTGTAAATGTAATAATATTATTATCTAAATATGGTATAACATCTTTATCATACACATAAATTCCTAAAGTTGGTTGTTCAAATTTTCCTGTATTTTTAAAACTCTCAATCACACCTTTAACAACATTTATTGGAATAGCAAAACCAATTCCATCAGCTGAAGAGATCTTTACTGTATTAATTCCTATAACTTCCCCATTTGGATTTATTAGAGGACCTCCACTATTTCCAGGATTAATTGTTGCATCTGTTTGTATTAAATCTGACATATATGATGTACTATTATTTTCCTCTAATTTTATACTTCTATTTTTGGCACTTATAATTCCTGATGTAACTGTTCTTCTAAACTCAAATCCTATAGGATTTCCTATTGCATATACACTTTCCCCTACTTTTATTTTACTTGAATCTCCTAAGTTAATAGTCGAAAGATTTTTTGAATCAATTTTTGTTAATGATAAATCTAAGTCAGAATCACTCCATACAACTTTTCCCTCTTGTTTTTTTCCACTTTCCAAAGTTATATAGCAGGTACTAAACTTACTCCCTGTTACGTGTTCATTGCTAAGAATGTAGCCATCTTCTGTTACTATAATTCCTGTTCCTATTCCTAATGCATCTTCATTGCTAGTTGAAAATATTGAGTTTCCATTACTTTTTAATTTTGATATTCCTACAACACTTCCCATTGCTTTTTCTAACATAGTTGAAATTTTTTCGCTGTTTTCTATTACGTTTTCCACAGTTTGTTCATTTGCTGTGGAAATTGTTCTTTCTGTTTTGTAATCTGCTTGATTTATTTCTATATTTGCATATGTATTGTATAAAAATATTATTATTATAAATGTAATTACTATAATAAGTGTTGATTTTATTATTTTTTTAGCTTTGTTTTTCTTTTTTCTTTTTGACATTTTTATCACCTTATTTTTATTTTTGACGTATTTTATTATTTTAAACAAACATTTATTATTTTCATAAAATATTTTGTGTCAAATATCTACTTTTTATTACGTTTTTCTTGCTTTTTCTATTTTTTAATTATATAATCGTTTTGTATAATTAAAATTTTTTATAAAAGGGTGAAATTATGGAAAATAAGGACGTTTATGAATTAACAAATCCACAAAAATCTATATGGCTTACAGAGCAATTTTATGCTGGATCAACAGTTAATAATATTTGTGGAACTGCTAATATAAATAATAAAATTGACTTTAATCAATTAGAAAAAGCAATTAATATTGTTATTAAAAATAACTCTAGTTTTTTGATTAATTTTTCATACAAAGATGGAAATTTAATGCAATATATTACAGAATATAAATATTTTAAAATAGAAATTATTGATATAAAAAATATAGATGAAGTAAAAGATATTGAAAATTCACTTATGAAAAAAGTATTCAATATTCAAGATAGTTATTTATTTGAATTTAAAATCTTTAGATTGCCTAACTCTCATGGTGGATTTATATTAAATATTCATCATCTTTTAGCTGATTCATGGACATTAGGCTTAACTTGCAAAAAAATAATTAATGCTTATCTAGCTTTAATTAATAATGATACTCCATCAAATTCAGATTATTCAGATTATTTTGAATTTTACAATAATGAAAAAAATTATCTTAATAGTACAAAATTTGAAAAAGATAAAGAATATTGGCAATCTGTTTTCTCATCAGTTCCAGAAGTTGCCCGTATTCCTTCCGAAAATAAAAATTTGTGTGATGACATAGAATGTTTAGCCAAAAGAAATACTTATAAAATTAATAACGAAACAATGAATTCAATAAATGCTTTTTGTAAACAAAATAAAATTTCTGTTTTTAATTTTATGACCGCAATATATTCATTATATATTAGTAGGACTACCGGTTTAAAAAATTTTGTGTTAGGAACCCCTATATTAAATAGAACTAATTTTATAGAAAAAAATACTACTGGTATGTTTGTTAGTACAGTTCCATTACGTATAAATTTAGAAAATGTTGATTCTTTCACCGAATTAACAAAAGATATAGCTACTAACAATATGTCTATGCTTAGACATCAAAAATATCCATATGAATTAATTTTAAAAGATTTACGTAATAAACAACCAAACTTACCTAATTTATATAATATTTTAATTTCTTACCAAATAACAAAAGCTGTTACTGAATGTGAATTAAATTATACTACAAATTGGGCTTTTAATGGTAATTGTGCTGATGATTTACAAATTCATATTTTAGACATAAACAGCACTGGTGAATTAAATATATTTTATGATTATAAATCTGCATTATATACCTCTAAAGAAATTGATGATATTCATAATCGTATATTATATATAATTAACCAAATTTTAAGCAATGATAACTCATTGTTAAATAATATTGAAATTGTTACAAATGAAGATAAACAAACTTTATTATATGAATACAATAAAAAACTAGAATACAATATTCCAAATTCTATTATATCTTTAATAGAGGATGTCGCTAATAAAAATCCTAATAGTATAGCAATTGAAACAGATACGGAATCAATAACATTTAAAGACTTATTGCAAAAAGTAAATAAAACTGCAAATTACCTTTTAAACAACTATAATTTATCAGAAAATTCTAATATTGGTGTATTTACTTTTAGAGAAATAGATACAATTATATCTATATTAGCAATTCTAAAAATTAATTGTACATTTATACCTATTGATCCTGAATATCCAATTGAAAGAATTAAATATATGATAGAAACATCAGAATTAGATTATATCATTTGTACTAAAAAATTTAATAAAATTTCTTTTGATAAAATCTCTTTGATAAATATAAATTCTGATTTAATTGATAACTATAGTACAGATATAATAAAAACATTTAATTATAACAAAGAAAATAATTTATATATAGTTTTTACTTCAGGTTCAACAGGCAAACCTAAAGGAATTGGACTAAAACATAAAAATATGATAAATCTTATTTTTGATGAACTTTATAATAGTAATACTTTCGAAAATATACAAAATAAAAAAATATTACAATTTGCTACTATGAGTTTTGACGTTAGCTACCAAGAAATATTCACATCATTGTTAAGTGGTGGCACTTTAGTTTTAATTAGTGATTCAACCCGAAAAAACATGAATGAATTAACAAAATATATAGCTGATAAAAAAATAAGTATTCTTTTTATACCGCCTGCTTATCTAAGACTTTTGGCAGAAAGTAATTCTAATATTGAGTTAATCTTAAAATCAGTAAAAGTAATAATTACAGCTGGTGAGGCACTTGTTATAACAAATGGTATTAGAAAATTATTATATAACGGAATAAAATTATATAACCACTATGGACCTGCAGAGACTCATGTTGCAACTACATTTTTAGTAGATAAAAACTATACAAATTCAACAGTTCCTATTGGGAAAGCTATTTCAAATTCAAGAATTTATATTTTAGATTATACTAATAATCTTTTACCTAAAAATTCGATAGGACAAATCGTAATTTCTGGAGATTGTGTTGGAAATGGGTACTGGAAAAATGAAAATTTAACTAACGAAAAATTTTTAAATGATAAATACTTTGAAAAGAATATAATGTATTTAACTGGTGATTTAGGTTATATTGATCATTTAGGGCTTATTCATTACATAGGTCGTTCAGATTTTCAAGTAAAAATTAATGGTTTTAGAATAGAACCTGATGGAATAACAAATGTTTTATTAAAATATCCTTATATAAAAACAGCAGCAACTACAATAAAAGAACATTTAGGTAAAAAATATATTGTATGTTATTACACTAGTACAAACAAAAATTTAAATAACGAAGATTTAATTAACTATTTAAAAAAATCATTACCAGATTATATGATACCTGCAAAATTAGTTGAATTAAATTCTCTTCCATTAACAATAAATGGAAAAATTGATAGAAAAAAATTACCTGATGTAGATTTTTCTATGTCTACACAAAAAATAGAATTAGCTAAAACAAGTACAGAAAAAGAGCTCATAAAAATATGGAAAAATATTTTTAAAATAGAAGAAATAGGTACCAATTTCAGTTTCTTTGAACTAGGTGGTGACTCTTTGCTGGCAATAAAATTACTTTCTGATATAAAAGATATATTTAATGTTGATTTGAATATATCCATAATATATTCAAATACAACAATTAGAGAATTGGGTAAAATTATAGATTCTTCTATAAAAAATTCAGTAAAAATAACAAAAAAACCAAAAAAAGATTATTATCCATTATCTAATGCCCAAAAAAGAATTTACTACGCAAGTAAAAGTTCTGTAAATCCTCTATTATATAATATCTCTGGTGGCTTGTTAATAAAATCATTATTAAATGAAGAAAAAATTAAACAAATCTTTAATATTTTAATTAAAAAACATAGTGCATTTAGAACATATTTTAAAATTGTAAATGATGAACCAGCTCAGTTTGTATTGGATTCTTTAAATTTACAAATAAAAACTTTTATAGATGGAGATATAAATATAGAAACTTTAATCAACTCTTTTCCTAAAAAATTCGAGTTTGAAACAGCTCCTTTACTTAGAGTTGAAATACATTATATAAACAATAAACAAACATTATTATTAATTGATTCACATCATATAATCTTAGATGGATTATCTTTAAACATTTTAGTATCTGAATTTTGTAAACTATATAATGATGAGTCAATTGAAGATGAAAAAATAGAATATACAGATTATACTTTATTTGAATGTGAATTTAATAAAAGTAAAAGATTTGAAAATATCGAAAATAATTGGTTAAATACTTTTAAAGATGTAGATATTCCCGTAATTAATTTACCTTATGATTTTCCAGTATCTCAACAAAAAAACTATAACGGTGACACTTTAAATGCAAAAATTTCAAAAGAATTATTTGAATCTCTAGAAAATATTGCAAAGGAAAATTCAGTATCCACATATACATTATTTTTAAGTGCGTTTTATGTATTGCTTTATAGATATACAGGTCAAAATCAAATAATAGTTGGAAGTCCTATTTCAGGAAGATTTGACTCCTCAATAAGTAATACTATTGGTATGTTTGTTAATAATATTCCTTTACTAACAAATATAGATAATGATATTAAATTTATTGATTTTATGAATATAGTTAAAGATACTGTTTTAAAAGCTATGGATAATCAACCTTATCCATATGACATTTTAGTAAAAGCATTAAAATTAAATGCTAATACATCTTTATTTGATGTAATGTTTACATATCAAAATGAATTTGAAGATACTCCAAAAATAGGAAATAATTCTTTAGATGTAATATATTCAAATACTAAAACATCAAAATATAATCTATCTTTGGAATTTATTCCAAAAAGTAATACTTTAAATTTGGAATATAATACTGATTTATTTAAAAAAATCACTGTTACTAATATTTTAGAACATTACATATCAATTTTAAAACAAATATCAAATATGCCTGATATATTAATTTCTAAAGTTAATATGATAACAGAAAAAGAAAAAAAATTACTATCAGATTTCAACAAAACTGATGGAGAAATTAATAACGATACTGTTGCAGATTTAATTGAACGCCAAGCAAAACTTCATCCTGATAATATTGCGATAATTTGTGAAGACAAATTTATGACATACTCAGAACTTGATAAAAAATCTAATAGTTTAGCTAATTATCTGGTTAATAATGGTATTAAAGCAAACGATATTATATGTATAATGACAAACCGCTCTTTTGAAACAATTGTAGCAATGGTTGCAATTCTTAAAGCTGGTGGCGCATTTTTAAATATTGACCCTACTTATCCGCTTGATAGAACTAAATATTATATTGAAAGTAGTAAAACTCAATATGTACTTACTCAAAAATCACTAAAAGATAAAGTAAAAGAAATTCCTAATTGTGTTGAAATAGATTTACAAGATAATCCTATATATGATGATAATTTTAATAGACCTAAAGTTAATATAAATATGCAAGATTTATCTTATATCATTTACACATCTGGATCTACTGGTATACCAAAAGGTGTAATGCTAAATCAAGTTGGACTTACAAATATGGCAAAAGCAATGACTAAAGCCTTAGACTATCTTCATGATGGAAAAGTCCATACACTTCTTTCTGTTACATCAACACCATTTGACATATTTGTATATGAAATAATAGTTTCTTTAACACATGGTCAAAGAATAGTTATGGCTAATAATGCTGAACATAGAAATCCAAAATTACTTGATAAGCTTATAAAAAAATACAATACTGATGTTATGACTGTAACACCAAGTCTTATGAAAATTTTATATGATAATAGAGAACCTGATTCATCTTTATATTTAGTTAAAAATATGGTATTTGGAGGAGAACCTTTACCCGAAAAATTTGTTAAAGATTTAAAAGCCTTAGCAGATGATATAACTGTATTTAATATATATGGGCCTAGTGAAATCACTGTATTATCAAACGTTCAAAATTTAAATGGTGAAACTGAAATTACAACAGGTCCCCCTATTATGAATACCCAAATTCATATTCTTGATAATAATTTAGAGCCTCTTCCAATTGGGGTTGTTGGCGAAATTTATATATCTGGTATACAAGTTGGAATGGGATATTTAGGTAATCCAGAACTTACTCAACAAAGATTTCTTCCAAATAAATTTGGAAATGGAAAAATGTATAAATCAGGAGATATTGGTAGATGGACTTTTGATGGAAAAGTTCAATGTTTGGGCAGAGTTGACCATCAAATAAAATTACGTGGTTTAAGAATAGAATTAGGCGAAATAGAAAATAAAATCGAACAAGTTCCTGGAGTATCTGCATCTGTAGTTAATAAATTTTCTATAGATAACAACGAATTCCTATGTGGTTATTATGTGACAGATGGATCTATTGATGTAAATGAACTAGATGTAAAAAATTATCTAAAAAAATTTTTACCTCATTATATGGTTCCTAGCTACATAGTACATTTAGATAAAATGCCATATACAATAAATAGAAAAATTGATAGAAAAGCATTACCAATACCAACTTTAAAAGATAATAACTTTAAGGAAGAAAATCCTGATAATTTTTCATCAGATGAAATGAAGTTATTACAAATTTGGAAGAACATACTAAAATTAGATAATATTTCTTTAACAGATGATTTCTTTGATATAGGTGGAGATTCTATTTCAGCAATAAAAATGCAAATTGAAGCCTTAAAATATAATTTTAATTTTGAATACTCTGATATTTTTGCACATCCTACAATTAAAGAATTATCTTCACTAAAACATACTGAAACAGTTATTGATAATTCTTTTATGGCAAATTATGACTATTCAAAGATTAACTCTGTGTTAGAAAGAAATAAATTAGAAAATATATCAACTATAAGTAAATATGATGTAAAAAATATTTTATTAATTGGTTCTACTGGATATCTTGGAATTCATATATTAGATTCTTTCCTAAAAAATGAATCTGGTATAGCATATTGTTTAGTTAGAAGAAAAGATAATATAGATCCTTTAAATAGATTATTTAAAAAAATAATTTTCTACTTTGGAGAAAATTATTGGAATACCTATAAAAACAGAATTAAAGTTATTGAGGGAGATATAACTCAAAAAAATTTAGATTTAAATACTAATGATTATAATCTTCTTAAAGCATCTATTTCAACAGTTATTAATGCTGGAGCACTTGTAAAACATTTTGGAAATGCTGAATTATTTAACTCTATAAATGTTATTGGAACACAAAATGTTGTAGATTTTTGTAAATTAGAATCAAAAAGATTAATACATATATCAACAATTAGTGTCTCTGGAAATGGTGAAAAAGATGAAACAATAATAGAAACTCCTGAAAATATCAATAATAAAAAAATATTTAAAGAAACATCTTTATATATTAATCAAAATATATCTGGTGTTTATACTGTTAGTAAATACAAAGCAGAATTAATAGTCTTAGAAGCAATATATGATGGTTTAGATGCTCAAATTTTAAGAATGGGAAATATAACTAACCGTTATTCAGATGGCTTATTTCAACAAAATGTTGAAGAAAATGCATTTGCTAAAAGATTAAAATCATTTATTGAAATTGGAGCTTTTCCTGATTATTTATTACCACACTCATTAGAATTAAGTCCTGTTGACTTATGTGCTGATGCTGTAATAAAAATATTAGAATATAACAGTTTCTGTAATGTTTTTCATATTTATAATTCAAAATTAATGCCTATAAAACTTTTAATAAAATGCTTAAAAAATATGAATATAACATTAACAGCTGTAACTGATGAATTAATGTCTAAAATTTTAAATGGAATTTTAAATGATGATTCAAAAAAAGACACTTTATCTGGAATAATTCACGATATTGATTCTAATATGAATTTAATATATACTTCAAATATAAGAATCAATTTTGATTTTTCAGAAAAATATTTAAATAAACTCGGTTTTTACTGGAAAGATATTGATAAAGACTATATTATTAAATATATGAATTATTTTAGAAAAATCGGTTTTATTAAATAAATTATATGGAGGTTATAATTATGCAAACAATTAACTTATCATTTATATTATTATTAATATCTACATTTTTATTAATATTTATACTTAATTTTATACTTAGAAAAAAACCATTAACACAATTACAAATTTCATTTTCTTCTGTATTATTTTGTGCATTAATTTTAGATATAGGTGTACTTGTGCAAAATGTATGTTATAAATATTTTCAAATGGACCCAAGTCCATTTGAAAATTTCATATATATAGGAACTTGCTTTTTACCAGTTTGTCTTTTTTTTACAGCTCTTATTTTTACAAAAACAAAAATATACTTTAAAAAATCCTATTTATTATTATTTATTATTCCTATTTTAACTTTAATTATGGTTTGGACAAATAATTACCATCATTTATTTTATAAAAACTACTCATTAAATTTAAGTGAGCAAACATATGGAATATACTTTACTGTTCATACTATTTATACATATGGTCTATTATTTATAAGTATGGCGATTATTCTTAATGCATCCAAAAAGAATTCTGGATTCTTTTCCAAGCAATCTCTTTTAATTCTTATTGGAATATCTATTCCATTATTAGTTAATTTGCTTGGTTATTTTGGAATAATTGATATAACAGTATTTGTTACTCCAATATCTTTTACAGTAGGAATATTATTTTTTGCTATTTCTATATTAAAATTTAATTTTTTAAGTATTGCTCCAATAGCAATTCAAAAAATAGTAGATAGAATTTCAGATAGCTATGTGGTACTAAATGATGAAGGAACCATAACAGACTTTAACCAAACCTTCTTAACATCATTCCACATCAAGACATCAAAAGACTTAAGAGGGCAAAACTTTGAATACTTTCTAAAAGAACATGACCTATATTTAAATTTAAAAGAAATAAAAAAGGCATTACCAAAAGTCAAAAACTCAGAAAAAACTGTATCATTTGACTTATACATAAAAAAAATCAAAAAACACTTTCACATAGAAATAAACTCAATATTATCAGAAGGCACATCTTTAGGAACACTAATACTATTTAAAGACATAACACAACATATAGAAGATATGCAAAAAATAAAAGATGCCCAAGAAACCCTAATGGAAAGTGAAAGACTATCATCATTAGGACAACTAATTGGAGGAATAGCACACAACCTAAAAACACCAATAATGTCAATATCAGGTGCAGCTGAAGGATTAACAGACTTGGTAAAAGAATATGATTCATCAATAGATGACCCAGAAGTAAATAGCCAAGACCACCATGACATAGCAAAAGATATGTTCTCATGGATTGAAAAAATAAAAGAATACACTGAATATATGTCTGATATCATAACAGCGGTAAAAGGACAAGCTGTTACACTATCAGAAACAGAAAATGTATCATTTGATTTGGATGAACTTGTAAAAAGAGTTACTATTTTAATGAAGCACGAATTAAAAAGTGCAGTTGTATATTTAAATATTCATATGAATGTAGATAGCAAAACAACTATTCATGGAGACGTCAATAGCTTAGTACAAGTTATTAATAATATGATTTCAAATGCAATCCAAGCATATAATGGTAAAGAAGGAGAAAATATAGATTTAATATTAGAAAAACAAAATAATAATCTAATTATTTCAGTTAAAGACTATGGCTCTGGATTACCAGAAAAGGTTAAGAATAAGTTATTTAAAGAAATGATTACAACAAAAGGAAAAAACGGTACTGGTTTAGGATTATATATGTCATATTCAACAATAAAAGCTCATTTTAACGGAGATATCACATTTGAATCAGAAGCAAATAAAGGTACAACTTTTAATATAACATTACCATTATAAGGTATTTTATAAACAACAAAATTAATAATATTTTGTTGTTTATTTTATTTAAAACACTTGATTTTTATTAAATTTATTAATATAATGGGAGCACAATTAAATATATTATAGTAACCACAGAGGTGATTAAATGAGAAAAGGATTACAAAATTTACAAACTGAAGAAGAAAAAGCAAATTCACAATATAGAATACTTGCTGTTGATGATGAAGAAGGAATTATAGATTCTTTATCAATCTTTTTAAAGAGGTCTGGTTATAATTTTACAGGTGTTACAGACCCATTAGAAGCTATTGAAAAAGTCAAAACAGAACATTTTGACATGTTAATCTTGGACTTTATTATGACTCCTCTTCATGGAGATCAAGTCGTAGAAGAAATAAGAAAATTTAACAAAGAATTATATATTTTATTACTTACTGGTCATAAGGACTTAGCTCCACCATTAGAAACTATAAGAAGATTAGATATTCAAGGTTATTGTGAAAAAAGTGATAAATTTGATCAATTGTTATTATTAATAGAATCTGGTATAAAATCAATTGCTCAAATGAATGAAATAAAAAATATAAATTCTCAATTGTCAGAAACATATGAGAAATTAGAACAAGCATATCTTGAAAGTATTCAAACTTTAAGATATACAGTTGAAGCAAAAGACCCTTATACAAGAGGTCATTCAGACAGAGTTGCAGAATATTCTGTTTTAATTGGAAAACATTTAGGATTATCTGATGCTGATTTAAAAACACTTCAAATCGGTGGATTATTCCATGATATCGGAAAAATCGGTGTACCTGATGCAATTCTTAGAAAAGAATCAAAATTAACTGATGATGAATATTCTGAAATTAAGAATCATCCATCTATTGGTGCACATATACTTTCAACTGCAACAATTTTCCAAGATATTATTCCAATAGTTAAACATCATCATGAAAAATATGATGGCAATGGCTACCCAGGAAGATTAAAAGGTGAAGAAATACCTTATTTTGCAAGAATTGCAGCAATTGCTGATACTTTTGATGCAATGACTTCAAAAAGAACTTATAGAGATGCTTTGCCTTTAGATGTTGTAATAGCTGAATTCGAAAGATGCAAAGGTACTCAATTTGATCCAGCATTAGATGATGTATTTTTAGATATATTAAAAAATCATTATGATGAAATTAAAGAAATTCAAGAAAAATATAAAAGTTAAAAATAAGGATGACCTTTTTTATAAGTCATCCTTGTTTCACTTTTTATACCTTCATTGATAATCCAACTTTTTTTCTTTCTCTATCAATTTTAATAACTTTTACCTTTACAATATCTCCTACAGAAACTAAATCTGATGGATTTTTTATAAATTTATCACTCATTTCTGATATATGTACTAAACCATCATATTTAACACCAATATCAACAAATGCTCCAAAATCTATAACATTTCTAACTGTTCCTGTTAATATCATTCCTTCTTGTAAATCTTCTAACTTTAATACATCTTGACGTAGTATTGGCTTAGGCATATCTTCACGAGGATCTCTTCCTGGCTTACTTAATTCTTCTATAATATCTTTTAATGTCATCTCCCCTATTTCTAATTCTTTAGCCATTTTTGTAACATCTACTGTCTTTAATTTTTGTCTCAAATCATCTGTTTTTATTCTATCCCTTAAATCTTCTTTATCAAATCCTAAATTTTTTAATAATTTTTCTGTTGCTTCATAACTTTCTGGGTGAACCGCAGTAATTTCTAATGGATTTTTCCCATCAATTATTCTTAAGAAACCTGCACATTGCTCAAATGCAACTTTACCTAGCTTAGGAACTTTTAAAAGTTCTTTTCTTTCTTTTAATTTTCCGTTTTCATCTCTATATTTTACAATATTTTTTGCAATTGTATTATTAATTCCAGAAACATATGCTAAAAGTGATGGTGTTGCAGTATTAACATCAACTCCAACTTTATTAACACTGTCTTCTACAACACCTGTTAAACTCTCTGCTAAATTCTTTTGATTAACATCGTGTTGGTATTGTCCTACACCTATTGCTTTTGGATCTATCTTTACAAGTTCTGCAAGTGGATCTTGTAATCTTCTAGCTATTGAAATTGCTCCTCTTATAGAAACATTTATATCTGGGTATTCTTCTGTTGCTAATTTTGATGCTGAATAAACAGATGCTCCTGCTTCACTTACTATTACATAATGAACTGGTCTTGCTGTATCTTTTATCATATCTGCTACAAACATTTCTGATTCTCTTGATGCAGTACCATTTCCTATTGCAATCATGTCAACTTTATCTTTCTCTATTAATTTTAATAATTCTTTTTTCGCTCCAACTACATCATTTTGTGGTTCTGTTGGATATACTGTTGTATAATCTAATACTTTTCCAGTTTCATCAATAACAGCAATTTTACATCCAGTTCTATATGCTGGGTCAAATCCCATAACTGTTTTTCCTTTAATAGGAGCTCCTAAAAGTAATTGTTTTGCATTTTTTCCAAAAACTTTTATGGCTTTTTCTTCTGCCTTTTCTGTTAAGTCTGAACGAATTTCTCTGTCTATAGATGGTTCTATTAATCTTTTAAAAGCATCTAATATTGTGTCTTTTAACATTTGTGTAAATTGTGTTTCACCTTTTATTATATCTTTTTCCATATATAATAATATTTTATCTTCTGGCTTTTCTATTTTTACTTTTAAAAATTCCTCTTTTTCTCCCCTATTGATTGCTAATATTCTGTGGCTTGGAATAAATTTTAAAGCCTCTTGATATTCATAATACATTTCATAATTAGATTGCTCTTCTTTGCTAGCTTTTGTTACTATCAATGCTTCTCTATAGCAAATTCTTTTTATTTCTTTTCTATATTTTGCATTATCAGATATATTTTCTGCAATAATATCTAATGCGCCTTGAATTGCTTCTTCTTCATTTGCAACAACTTTGTCTTTATTTTTCTTATCTTCTTCACTTAATTTTTCAATATTTACAAATTCTTTTGCAATTTCATTTATATCTTTTTTCTCTTTTTGTTCTAAAATAATTTCAGCTAATGGTTCTAATCCTTTTGCTTTTGCTACTGTTGCTCTTGTTTTCTTTTTTGGTTTATAAGGTCTATAAATATCTTCTACTTCTGCCAAAGTTTTAGCTATTGCTACTGCTTGTAATATTTCATCAGTTAACTTTCCTTGTTCCTCAATAGATTTTACAATTTCCTCTTTTCTAGTTTCTAAATTTCTTAAATAAGTTAATCTTTCCCCTAAATTTCTTAAAATCTCATCACTTAAACCACCTGTTACTTCTTTTCTATAACGTGCTATAAATGGTATAGTATTTCCTTCATCAATCAATTTAATAGTATTTTCTACTTGTGATGGTTTGATGCCTAACTCTTCAGCTATTGTTTTTACAATTTTATCCATATTAATTTCCTTTCTTTTTTGAATTTTTTATATTGTTACGAATATATTTATTATAACAAATTACTATTATAATAAGTCAATATAATTTTCGATTTTTGTTGTTTTTTCTGTTTCTTTATTGACTTTTTATATTGTTTAATATATCATAAAATCAAATAAAATAAAAGGGGGAATTGAAATGATTTCATCAGATTTCAGAACAGAAGCTCGTAGAAAATTAGCTGGAAAGTGGGGAAAAACAGCTTTAATTATTTTAGCATATTTCGCAGTATTTTTCGTAATTAATTTTGTAGAAGGATTTTTCCCAGATTCTACAAAAGGATTATTTTCAATTATTAATGCTGTAATTGAAATACCTTTAGGATTCGGTCTTATTATTACACTTTTTAAAGTTTATAATGATGAAGAAGTAAAATCTTTTGACTTTTTAGAATTAGGTTTTAGCAATTTTAAAAAATCTTGGGGAATAACATTACAAACAGTTTTAAAAATGATAGTACCTATAATTTTAGTTGTAGTTGCCTATATAATTCTTATTGTAGGAACAGCTGGAGCAGTTACATCAACAATGTTTTCATCATCTAGTGCATCAGCAGGTTTTACACTTTTAACTGTTGTTGGATTTATTCTTCTAATAGCATCTATGATTTGGGCTATAACAAAATCTTTCTACTACCAATTAGCTTATTTAGTAGCAGTAGAAAATCCTGATATGTCTGCAAAAGATGCTGTTTTAAAAAGTGAAGAATTAATGCAAGGTAATCGTGCTAAATTATTCTACTTACAACTTTCATTTATTGGATGGGCAATTTTATCAGCATTTACATTTGGAATTGGTATATTATGGCTTGCTCCATATATGCAATTTGCTGTTATAACTTTCTACAAATATGTTAGCGGAAACACTCAAAAAGTTGAAGCTACAGTTGAAGAGCCATCAAAAGATAATGACGAACCAATTAAATAAGATTAATTATAAAAAAAATAGAGAATTTTACTTCTCTATTTTTTTTATTTTTATTCAATTCCTAAATATTCATTATATGTAACTTCTCTATCAATTACATTTCCATCTGCTTTAATATCAATAATTCTATTTGCAACAGTTTGAGTTAATTCGTGGTCATGTGATGTAAATAAAATATTTCCTATAAATTTTTTCATTCCTTCGTTTACTGAAGTAATACTTTCCATATCTAAATGGTTTGTAGGTTCATCAAAAATTAAGAAATTTGCTCCTGAGAGCATCATTTTTGAAAGAACACATCTAACTTTTTCTCCTCCTGATAAAACTTTTACTTGTTTTAAAGCCTCATCTCCAGAGAATAACATTCTGCCTAAAAATCCTCTTACATATGTTTCATCTGGGTCTTTTGAATATTTTCTAAGCCATTCTGTTATATTTTCATCTGTTTCAAATAAATAATTATTGTCTTTAGGAAAATAAGATTTTGTTATTGTTGTTCCCCATACTAATTCTCCCTCATCTGGTTCTAATTCACCAGCAATTATTTGGAATAAAATAGTTTTTGCTATTTCATTATCTGCTAAAAATGCAATTTTATCATCTTGTTTTACAGTAAATGATACATTGTCTAATACTTTTACCCCCTCATATGTTTTTGAAATATTTTTTACTTGTAATATTTCTTTTCCTGGCTCTCTATCTGGTTTAAAGTCTACATATGGGTATTTTCTATTTGATGGTTTTATTTCATCTAATTCAATTTTTTCAAGTGTTTTCTTTCTTGATGTAGCTTGTTTAGATTTAGAAGCATTAGCACTAAACCTTGCAATAAAGTCTTGTAATTCTTTGATTTTTTCTTCTTTCTTTTTATTTTGTTCTCTCATTTGTTTTAAAGCTAATTGACTTGATTCATACCAGAAATCGTAGTTTCCTGGATAAACTTTAATTTTTCCAAAATCAACATCTGCAATATGTGTACAAACTTTATTTAAGAAATATCTATCGTGTGATACTACAATAACTGTATTTTCAAAATTTATTAAAAATTCTTGTAACCAATTTATGCTTTTTAAATCTAAGTCGTTTGTAGGCTCATCTAATAATAAAACATCTGGATTTCCAAACAAACTTTGAGCTAATAATACTTTTACTTTTTCTCTTGCTTCTATTTCCTTCATACATTTATAATGATTTTCTGGAACTATTCCTAAATCATTTAAAAGCATTGCTGCATCAGACTCTGCATTCCAACCATCTAATTCCGCAAATCTTTCTTCTAGTTTTGCAGCTTTCATTCCATCTTCTTCTGAAAAATCTGGTTTTGCATAAATTTCTTCTTTTTGTTTCATTATGTCATATAATTCTTTATTTCCCATCATTACTGTATCTATAACAGTGTTTTCTTCATATGCAAAGTGATCTTGTTTTAAAACTGATAGTCTTTCTCCTTTTTCTAAGCTTACATCACCTTTGCTAGGTTCTATTTCCCCTGATAATACTTTTAGAAATGTTGATTTTCCAGCACCATTTGCTCCTATAATACCATAGCAATTTCCTTTTCCAAATTTTATATTTACATCTTCAAATAGAACTCTTTTACCAAATCTTACGGTTACTCCATTTGCACTTAACATTTTATTCCTCCTAAATTTGTTTTCTCTTTTTATATCTGTTATAGTATAACATCTTTTGGAAATAATTTCAAATTTTTACACAAAAAAACTCAGATGTGACAATGCCACATCTGAGAAACAAGATTTTATTTTTCTTTTTCTACTATAATAGGTCTTTGTGAACTGTAAATGATTTCATCATTCACTGTTCTAAACGCATAAATGCTAAGTCCATTCGGTGCAGTTCCACTGTCCGCATTCGAACTAAGAAAATCAGGAATGTCTGTTATTTCTTGCGTACAGTATATGTCCTTATAGAACTTCACTTTGTTATCACTCCTGACAGAGTAAGTTTTTCCTTCAGTTTTTGGAAATTTCACATTTACATATTGCTCATATGAATCTTCCTGTTCGTTTTGACTGCCTCTTTGTTGGCTGCTGCTATTGCTATTTTCAACCTTAGCTATAGTTCCATTAACAATATCCTGCATATCCTTGACTGCTATTTTTAAGTCAGCCACTTGCTGAGAAAGCTGTTCTATCTCAGAGTCTCTTCCCTGCAGATCTACTGTTTCATCTGAAGTTTTTGTTGTTTCTTTGTATGTTGCTTTCTTTCCACAACCAATGCAACAAATCATAACACTAATAACAAATAAAAAAATAAATTTTCTTTTCATAAAGCCATCCTCCATTGTCTTAATTTTATCTTGTTTTTACAGTTGTTATGTTAATTATACTACACTTTTATTAATTTGTCCAATTTTAGTCATCAAATAATAATTTAATTCCCCATAATCCAGAAATACCAACTAATGCATAAATTATTCTTGTTAAAACTGTCATACTTCCAAAAATAGTATCGACTAAATTAAATTTAAAAAATCCTATTAATCCCCAGTTGATTGCACCTATTATAATAAGTACTAATGCAATTTTATCTATTACCTTCATATTTCCCCTCCAATTTCACTTAAATTTTCGATATTATTATATGTATTGTTATTGAAAATTATTCTTTTTTGTGATAATTTTATATTATAAATTATTTAAAAAGGGGATTACTATATATGAAACATACTAAAAAAAACAATAAAAAATTATTGTTAATTTTATTTATTATTTTATTTATTTTTTTTATATTTATTTTAAATAAATTTAATAAAAATTTAAGAACAAATATAAATACTGAAAATAACTCTGCTGAAACTACTTTATCAAATAAAAACACAAAACAAGATACAGCAGAACCAATAACTTTTACTCTTACCTCATTAGGAGATACTTTATGTCATAATACCCAATATTGGGATGCCTATAATTCTAAAACAGATGAATATGATTTTTCTTATGTTTATGAAGATATAAAAAATTATACTTTATCATCTGATATAACTATTGGAAGCCTTGAAACTACATTTGCAGGAAAAGAAAAGGGATACAGTAATTACCCAACATTTAATACTCCAGATAGTTTGGCAACAGCACTCAAAGATATTGGTGTTGATGTTGTTTCACTTGCTGGAAATCATGCTTTAGATTACGGCTACACTGGTTTATGCAGAACAATTGATGTGTTTAATAATATTGGTCTTTCTCATTTAGGAACTTATAAAACTGCTGAAGATCAAGAAAAAATATTAATTAAAGATGTTAAAGGTGTTAAAATTGCCTTTATAAATTATACATATGGTACAAATGGAATTGCACTTCCATCTGGCAAAGATTTTTGTGTAAATCTTATTGATAAAGATTTTATAAAAAAACAAATTAATCAAGCTAAAGAACAAAATGTTGATATGATAGTTGCTTGTATGCATTGGGGAACTGAATACAGAACAACTGCTAATTCTGAACAAAAAGATTTAGCCAATTTTCTTTTTGAAAATGGTGTTGATGTAATTCTTGGAAATCATCCTCATGTATTGGAGCCAATGGAAAAGAAAACAATTACTTTACAAGATGGTACTACTAAAGATGTTTTTGTCGTTTATGCTTTGGGCAATTTTACAGCAGATCAAAGGGATGAAATTACTAGGGATTCAGCAATTTTAAATTTAACAATTACTAAAAATTCTGATGGTAAAATTTCTATAGATAAAGTTAATTACGTTCCAATTTATATGTATAAAAACACAAATGTATCTACACATAAATTTAAAATACTTGATATAGAAAAAACTATAAAAGATTATGAAGAAGGAAAAAACACTTCAATTAATTCTACTGTTTACAATAATCTAAAAAAACAATTAGAAAAAATTAAAAGCATTTTAGGTGATGAACTAAATTAAAAACTAGCAAGTAACTGCTAGTTTTTTAATTTTGGTGCACCATCTCGGTTTCGAACCGAGGACCTTCAGATTAAGAGTCTGCTGCTCTACCAGCTGAGCTAATGGTGCAAAACTACTTTCTAATTATATTATTTTTTAATAGTGATGTCAATAGTTTTTAAACAAATTAAACACAAAACAAAATTATGTAAATTAATTAAATTTCATTGACAACTGCTAAATAAAAGGTTAAAATAAATAGAATAATAAAAAAGAGGTGGGAAAAATGCTAAAAATATATAATACAGATATAGAAACAAATAAATTAGAAGAAATAAAAGAATTTAAAAAAGGTAGTTGGATTAATTTAGTAAACCCATCAGAACAAGAAATTAAAAAAGTATGTGAAAGTGCAAATATTCAAGAAGATTTCATAAGAGATGCTTTAGACTTTGAAGAAAAAGCCAGAATTGATAGAGAAGAAGATGATGGTACAACTTTATTTGTAGTTGATGTTCCTATAGTGGAAAAAAATGAAGAAAATGATGTATATACTACAATGCCATTAGGAATGATTGTTGTTAGAGATGACTTTTTCATTACAGTATCCCTAAGAAAAAATAAAGTAATAGAAGATTTTGAAAAAAGAAAAATTAAAGATTTTCAAACATATAAAAAATCAAAATTAATATTCCAAATATTATATTTAAATTCATCTTATTATTTAAGTTATTTAAAGTTAATAAATAAAGAAACTGAAATTGCAGAATATATTTTAAAAAATTCAATGAAAAATAAAGAATTATTAAAATTATTAAGTTTGGAAAAGAGTTTGGTTTATTTTACTACATCATTAAAATCAAATGAGCTTGTTATGGAAAGAACTTTAAGAGGGAAAATCATTAAATTGTATGAAGATGATGAAGATATACTAGAAGATGCTATTACTGAAAACAAACAAGCTATAGAAATGGCTAAAATATATAGTGATATTTTGAATGGAACTATGGAGGCTTATGCATCAATTATTTCTAATAACTTAAATGGTGTTATGAAATTTTTGACTTCTATTACAATTGTTTTAGCAATTCCAACAATGATATCTAGTTTTTGGGGAATGAATGTTAATTTACCATTTCAGGATAGTAAATTAGGATTTGTTATTATGATTGCAATATCAGCTATTTTGACTTTAGTGGTTACATGGTGGTTAAAAAAGAAAGATATGTTAGATTAAAATAAAAAAGATTATCTATTGATAATCTTTTTTATTTTAATTAGTTTTATTTCCAACTACATTACTTTCTTTTTGTTTATTTGTAGTATTAGTTGGTTTTGATGTTTCATTCTTTATTTCATTACTTTCATTAGTTTTATTATCACTTGCTGGCTTTGTATTAACTGTTGTTGTATCATTTTTATTATTATTATTGTTATTATTTGTATTTGAATTATTAGTAGTAGGATTGTTTGCTGCTCCTTTAGTTCCTTTTAATATTATTTTTTGCATTGCACTATATGTATCTCTTGAAAGCAATTCTCTTGAAACCACTTTTCCATTCAAACTTTTTATCATATAAGTTTCTGATATTAATCCATTTGCACCTTTTTGTTTAACCTTTTCAGTTCCCGTACTTAATGTCGCATCATCAACATATTTTACAGTAAATGGTATTGAAGAAATTGTTTTTGTTTCAAAAGAAGTTGTATACTCATTTTCTTCTTTTATACCATATATTGATATTGTTGCAATTCCATTTGAAACACCTGCTTTTATTTTTATAGCATATGTTCTTGTATTTTTAAATTTAAAATCTGTTAATCCATAAACAACAGTTGCATCTCTTCCTGCTGGAACATATGATGTTACAAATTGATGATTTCTTCTTTCTGTTACTTTCATGTTTGCCATTAAAACTGCATTATACAATGTAGATGATATTTGGCAAATTCCTCCACCAATTCCATCTACAACTTCTCCATTTTCATATATTTTTCCATTTTTGTATCCTGCTGCAACAGTTCTCTCTCCTAAAGTTTGATTATATGAAAATGTATCTCCTGCCAATACTACTTTTTCATTAAGCTTTTGACAAGCTATTCTTAAATTTGTAGTTCTATCTGTATTACTGGCATCATATCTAGTTGTAAAAGTTGCTAATACATCAGGAAAAGCCTCTGAACCAATTTGAGCTGTTGTAACTTTTGGCTTTGTTATTGTTAATGGGATTGTGTATTCTTCCTTATCTTCTGCTGAAATTATATTTTTAGCATCTTCTACATTAAAATCTATTCCTTCAACTTCTGGATGAATTGTGAAAGGATCTTTTGTATAATAAGCATCTTGTACTTCTTTATATATTTCATCATGTATTTTTTGAATATCGATATCTTGAGGCTTTTCGTTTATTACCGGTATTTCTATAATATCGTTTGTTTCGTTTATATTTCCTAATTTATCTTTTATTTTTTGTAAAAGATTTTCTGTATCAACTTTTATACCATCTTTGCCTTTTGTTATTATTAAATTACTTCCCTCTATATAATAATCTGGTTCTTCTAATGCTCCAGGAAGATTTGTTCCAATATCTTCTATTTTTTGTTTAGCATTTTCTTCATTTATTGACATATTCACATTAATATCTTTTTTTCCTATTAGAGCAAATAAAATATTATAATTATTAACAAATATATTATTTGATTTTCCCACAGAAATAGCTTCTTTTACGGCATTTTCTATTTCATAATTTATTTCTAATAATTCAGAATTTATGCTTGCTTCATAATCTTCATATTTTAATTCAATATCTCTACTATTTTTTTCTTGATAAATTAATTCTATTTTACTCTTAGCCTCGTCTTCTGTTAATCCTGAAACATCTATTCCTTTAATTTTAACTCCACTTACGATTTTATCATTATTAATATTCATAATAGCAAATACCGTAGATAAAGCTAATATAGCAACAAGTATAATCGAAATTATAACAGCCAATATTATTATTTTTTTCTTTTTATTGCTTTCTTTCACTTTTATTTCTTTATTGTTTCCATCTGTATTTTTCATTTTCTCTTCAGTTTCTTTTTCTTTTAAATTTGTTTCTTCCATAACTTTTTTCTCCTTTTATCATCTATATTTATACTACCATATTATTAATTTTTTGACAATATTTTTTCTAACTTACTATTAGTTTTTATAAATTTATATTCAAAAATATTTAAAATATGTTTGAATTAAAAATATTATATTTAAAATATTACATTTTTCAAAAAAATTTTGCAAAATTTTCAAAAAATACTTGAACAATATTTAATTTAATATTATAATGTTGAGAGCAAAAGATAAATAAGGAGATATTATAATGGAGTTAACAAAAAATATATTTTTTAATACAGATAAATTAATAGAAAATACAGATGTAAAAATCTCATATACAGGAAAATTTTTTCAAGACAATTCTGAAGAAGTTTTTATTCATTATGGCTTTGGACTTAACTGGGACAACATAAATGATATGAAAATGGAAAAAACAGAATTAGGATTTCAAGCAGAAATACATTTATGTGAAGGAGAAACATTTAATTTCTGTTTTAGAAATAATAATAACGAATGGGATAATAATGAAGCCAAAAATTATATCTTCAATTTAGAGAAAAAACAAACAGAACTATTAGTATTAGATGATGAACCAGTTTCTTTAGGTTCTGCTAGAAAATTAAGAAAATCTTATTTATGGAGCAAAAAAATTCGTTTAGCTGTTTATAAAATTATTACATATTTCCCTAAAATAATTTCTGGAAATTATAGAAGAAGAACAAGTGAAAATTAATTATATAAAACAAAAAAGAGTATTTTTTCAATACTCTTTTTTGTTTTATATTGACCATCCTCCATTTATAGAAATAATTTGTCCTGTTATATAATCATCTTCAATTAACCATTCTACACATTTTTCAATATCATTTACATTTCCTATTCTTTGAAGAGGAATTTCTTCTTTTATATATTCCAAATCTTCTGAACTTAAATGTTTATTCATTTCTGTATCTATTATTCCTGGAGCAATTGAATTTACTCTTATATTTGATGGCCCTAGCTCTTTTGCTAAAGATTTTGTCATTGCATCAATCCCAGCTTTGCTAACGCTATAATGTGATTCGCATGAAGCGCCTATTTGCCCCCATATTGAAGACATATTTATTATACAACCATTTTTATTGTGTATCATATTTGGTATAACTTCTTGTGTCATATAAAAAACAGAATTCAAATTTACATTAATCATATTATTCCAATCTTCATCTGTTATTTGCGTAAATTCTTTTATTTGTGATATTCCTGCATTATTTATTAAAATATCAATTTTATTATATTTTTCAAGAACATATTTTACTAATTCTTTTGCTTCACTTCTTTTTGATATGTCTGCTTTAAAAATATCTATATTTACATTTCTTTCTAATAATTCTTTTTGTAATTCTTTTATTTGGTTTTCAGATTTGTTATAATTTGCAACAACTGTATAGCCTTTTATTGCTAATTTTTTCGCTATTTCTCTTCCTATTCCTCTTGATGCTCCTGTTACTATTACTATTTTATTCATAAAATCACCTTATTAAATTAATATAAAAAAGCCAGTAATTAAGCTTATGCAAAACTACTGACAATTGTGGAGCCACTTCTCAGATTCGAACTGAGGACCCCCGCATTACAAGTGCGGTGCTCTGGCCAACTGAGCTAAAGTGGCATTCTTGGTGACCCCTACGGGAATCGAACCCATGTCTCCGCCGTGAAAGGGCGATGTCTTAACCGCTTGACCACGGGGCCTTAAATAAACAAATACTAATTCTAAAATTAGTATTTGCTTTTGGTGAGCTATCCGCGACTCGAACGCGGGACAACTTGATTAAAAGTCAAGTGCTCTACCACCTGAGCTAATAGCCCGTTTCTTTGTTCTAAGTTCAACTCAGAACGCTTTTATATATTACACCATTTTTTTCGATATGTCAATACATTTATCAAAAAAATTTAAAAATTTTTAAAATTTTGTTATTTTTTGACAAATATACTAACCTATGCGTTTAATTTTGCTATAACTTCTTGTACATCTATACCATGTACACCACAAGCTTCTTCTAATGTTTCCATTTGTGAAGCTGGACATCCTAAACAATGCATACCAATTTCTAATAAAATTTCTGCTTTTTCTGGTGCTTTTTCTAAAATTTCACCTATTGTAGTGTCTTTATCAAATTCCATTACCTTTTCCCTCCTTTTAATATCATCTTTTTAATTTTACCATAAATTTCATTAAAAGTATAGACAAAACTTAAAATTTGTTGTATTATAATAAAAATTGTAAGGTGGTGATATTATTTATAACCTAATCAATTTATTTTTTATCATTTTTATTATTAATCTTTTTATCACATTATATTCATTTTATATGTTTTTTGAAATAAAATTTTTTCACACAATTCAAGGTTCCAAATTAAAAATCAAAAAAAATAATAACAAGGAGGTCTTTTAAATTTATAATAAAAAAAGAAAATTATTTTTTATTATTTTATTTTTATTAATTTCTATATATTGGTCAATTAAAAAATTTTATCCAATTTTTATCGCAACAGAAATTATTATTCCATATGGAATTCACCCATTTGATATTTGCTCAAAAAATCCTTTATTATGGAAATATATTAAAATTTTATTTTTATTTACATATATTTTTTCGAATATAATTATTTTAAATTCTTTTTATAATAAATTTATTTTTAATTTATTTAATAAAAAAAATACTCCCAAAAAAAATAATAATAAATATGATATAAATAAATTACATTTATTTATTGGAAATGATTTTAATACAAAAGAAAAAATAATTATTCCCGAATCTGGTTTATATCAAAATTTTTTAATAACTGGTACCATTGGCTCTGGAAAAACATCTTCTGCTATGTACCCATTTACTAAACAATTAATGGAATATAATAATAAAAATCCAAATGATAAAATTTCTATGTTAATTTTAGATGTAAAAGGCAATTATTCTAATCAAATAAAAAAATTTGCAAAAAAATATAATTTAGAAAATGATTTATTAATTATTGGTTTATCTTCTAATATTTATTTTAATCCTCTGCACAAGCCTAATTTAAAACCTCAAGTTTTAGCAAATAGAATAAAAACTATTTTAACATTATTTTCAGAAAATAATTCAGAATCATATTGGTTAGACAAAGCAGAACAAGTAATTTCTGAAGCAATTAAACTTTGCAGATTATATAATAATGGGTATGTTACATTTTTAGAATTACATAAATTAATAACAATTCCAAATTATTATAAAGAAAAAATAAATATTATTAGAAATTTATTTACATCTTCAAAATTAAATTTAAAACAAATATATGAATTAAATGCAAGTCTCGATTTTTTTCAAAAAGAATTTGAAAATTTAGATTCTAGAACAAAAGGTATTTTAATTTCAGAAATTACAAGAATAACAAATACATTTATTTCAGATTATGATGTTTATTCTAAATTTTGTCCACAAATTGAAAAATTAAATTTTTTAGGATTTGAAGAAATAATTAATTCGGGAAAAATAGTTTTACTAGATATGAATATTTCTGAATATTCTATACTTTCTAAAATTATTGCAGCATATTTAAAATTAGATTTTCAATCTGAAATACTTTCTTCTTTATCAAAAAATAATATTAAGAAAACTGCTTTTATTTGTGATGAGTATGATAAATATTGCACAAAAACTGACAGTGATTTCTTTTCTTTAAGTAGAGAAGCTAAATGTATAAATATAATTAGTACCCAAAGTTATTCTTCATTAAAAAATACATTAAAAGATGATTCTGCTGTAAAAGTAATTACTCAAAATTTAGTTAATAAAATTTGGTTTAGAACAGATGATATTTTTACAATAGAAGAAGCACAAAAACAATTAGGAAAAGAAGAAAAAGAAAAAATATCAACAACAATTTCTGAAGGTGCTAAAGAAACAAATTTTAATTATATAACTAATAGCTTAACCTCTCTTAATTCTAATATTTCCGAATCCTATAATTCTTATTTTCAAACTGATTTTATTTTTGACACAAATTTTTTTACTAGAAATTTAGAAACATTCACTTCCCTTACATTTTTATCTGATGGATTAATTATTTATCCACCAAGAAAAACACAAATGATACCTTATTTTAAATAATTTTATTTTGAAAGGAGTTTTTTATATATGAAAAAAAATAAAAAAATATTATTTTATTTTTCTTATACTTTATTTTTATTTTTTATTTTATCTATTTTATTTTTTAATTTTTCTTTTGCTTTTGGAGAACCCAAACTAGTTTCAAAAATAAATTCTGCTTTTGAAAGCATTGAAAGTTGGTTATTAAAACTTTCAACGCCTGCGGCTGCAGTTGCTGTGGGTACTGGTGTTTTTATGAAAAAATTTAGTTTTGGTGATGAAGAAAGAATTAGATTAGGTAAAAAAATTATTAAAGGTTCCTTATTTTCATATGCATTTATTCTTGCAATTGATCTAATATTATCAGCAATAAAATCTTTAATTAGTTAGGAGGTTTTTTCAAATTTGAATGAAAACAATATTACTCAAATAATAATAGATACAATAAATACAATTTTAGGAAATTTATTTAGTTCAATTGATAATAATTTATATTCTATTTTAGATGATATTACTTTTATAAATTCTGATATTTTAAAAGATAAAAATTTTGAAAATATTTTTGGTACTTCAACCTCAAATGGAATATTATTAATTGCTAATTCATTACTTTTAGGATTTTTATTATATTTTGCAATTAAATATTTAATTTCTCATTTCACATTTTCTAATGTTGAACAACCTCATAGCTTTTTAATTAAATTAATTATTTGTGGAATTTGTATGAATTTTTCTTATTTTTTATTAACTTATTTTTTAGATATTTTTTCAAATATAACCTTAGCAATAAGAAACTTAGGAGAAACTTTATTTAATAAAGAAATTTGTTTTTCAGAATTAATTTTAACAATTAATTCTAATATTTCTGTAAATACCACTTCTGTAGATGTTTTTTCTTTAGATGGTTTAATAAAAAGTATTCTTAGCTTTTCTTTATTAAATTTAGTTTTTTCTTATTCTTTTAGATATATTTTAATAAAAGTTTTTGTATTAATAGCGCCTTTTGCAATATTATCAAATTGTTTAAATTCCACTTCTTGGTTCTTTAAGTCCTGGATTAAAAATTTATTTTCTTTATTATTTATTCAAATTATTGTATCAATAATTTTATTAATATTATTTTCAATGAATTTTTCCTCAGGAAATTTAGCTATTAAATTTATTTATGTAGGTGGTTTATTCGCACTTATAAAAGCAAATTCATTTGTACGTGATTTAGTCGGTGGAGTTTCCACAACTATTTCACAAAATGTGCATAACTTTTCAAAAATTAAGTAAGGAAGTGAATTTATGAAATTTATTTTTCCGCAAAATTATAATTTTAAAAATAAATTATTTGGTTTTTTAGATTATTCAACTATTTTTTTAAATTTAATTTGGTTTTTATTTATTTTTTTATTTATTAATTTATTTTTTAATAATATTAATATAAAAATATTTTTATTTATTATTTTTTGTTTTCCAGTTTTTCTTTTAAGTCTTTTTGGATTTAATGGTGAAAATATTGTTTATGTTATTTTTTATATTTTTAAATTTTTAATTAAAAATAAAATATTATTATTTATAAAATAATATTTTTAGAATTCACTTTAAAAAATTTGCATTTTGTGATACAATTTTGGAAAAGTGTTAAACAATATGTCATTTATTAGGATAGGAGATTTTTATAATGAAATTAGAACAAAACGAAAAACAATTATTATTTTCAGAAACAGTAGTACCAGATATATTCTTTGCAGAATATTTACCTCAATTACCAGGTGATTACATGAAAATATATTTTTATATGGTATTTTTGTCAAAATATAAAAAAGATATCAAAATAAATGATATGTCTAAAAAACTATCTTTACCTTTAAAAACAATTAATGATGGATTGAAATTTTTAGAAGAAAATAAATTAATATTAAAAAAGACTACAGGCTATATTATTATTGATTTACAAGAAGCAACTTTAAATAATTTATATAAACCCAATCTTACTCAATCAAAAGAAACTGTTGAACAAATTTCTAAAAATAAATCTAGAGCAAAAGCAATTGAACATATTAACAATATGTATTTTCAAGGAATTATGGGGCCATCATGGTATAATGATATTGATTTATGGTTTAGAAAATATAATTTTGATGAGCAAGTTATGATTGCCTTATTTGATTATTGCTATAACCGTTCTGCCTTACATAAAAATTATGTACAAGCAGTTGCAGAAGCTTGGGGGGCTAATAAAATTCAAACATGGAATGACTTAGATATATATGACCAAAAACAAGAAAAATTAAAGAAAATTAAAAATACAATTGCTAAAAAATTAGGAAAATATAATGGTTTAACACAATATGAAGAAGCATATATAGAAAATTGGGTTTTAGATTTTGGCTATGATATGAATATTATAGAAATAGCTTTAAAAAGAACAACTTTTAAACAAAACCCAACTTTTGAATATATAAACAATATAATTACAGATTGGCATGAAAGAAGTTTAAAAACACCAGATGAAATTACTGCTTTTATTGAACAAAGAAAGAAACAATCAAAAGATTTAAAAGAAATGAAAGCACAAGTATCAAAAGCTAATTATGAACAAAGAAAATATAACAATTTAGACTTTTTATATGCAAATAATACTAATGATGATAATTCTAATAATTAAAAAAGGAGATAATTAATGTCTAATGATATTTTAAATTCTTTATTAAAAGAATATGACCAAAAGAAATTAAAAGCTGAATTAGAATGTGATGAAAGAAAAAATAATTTATATCGTTTAATTCCTAGACTTCAAGAAATTGATAATGAATTAAACAGTTTTGCATTTAAAACAGCAAAAAATATATTGAATAATTCTTTACTTTCAGATAATTCAAATAATTCTTATACAGTTGAAAATTTAGAAGAAAAAATAAAAAATTTAAAAAAAGAAAAAGAAAAAATATTAAATGAAAATAATTTGACTTTGGATTATTTAAAACCTTTTTATGAATGTAAAATTTGTAATGATACAGGATATGTTTTAGATAATAATTATAAAACAACAATGTGTAATTGTCTAAAGCAAAAATTATTAAATATTTCTTTTAATAAATCAAATATTTATAATATTAAAAAAGAAAATTTTAATAATTTTAATGAATTACTTTTTTCTGATGAAGTTGATTTTGCAAAATATAAATTTAATATTTCTCCAAGAAAAAATATTACAAATATTAAAAATAAATGTATTGAATTTATAGAAAATTTTGAAAATCCAGATTACAAAAATTTACTATTTGTTGGTTCAACAGGTTTACGGTAAGACTTTTATGTCAAATTGTATTGCCTCAGAATTATTAAAAAAAGGAAAAACTGTTATTTATCAAACAGCTCCGGTATTACTTGAAACCGTAATAGATTACAAGATGAATAAACAAAAAAATCCTCAAGATAATTTCTATAAATCTGTTTTAGAGGCCGATTTATTAATTATAGATGATCTTGGAACTGAGAGTTTAAATAGTATGAAATTAAGTGAATTATTTACAATTATAAATACTAGAATTTTAAATTTAAATAATAAAATAACAAAAACAATTATTTCTACAAATTTAAATATTAATGAAATTTTTAATAATTATGAAGAAAGAATTGGTTCAAGAATTGCTGGTTATTATAATATTTATTATTTTTTCGGAGACGATTTAAGATTTAAAAAATAATTTATTTTATTATTTAAATTAATTAAAATAATAATTTTATTTAATAAATATTAATTATAAAAAATGAAAAATAAAAAATAAAAAATAAAAAATAAAAAATAAAAAATGAAAAATAATAAATAATAAATGATTAATAATTAATAATTAATTAATTTATAAAAAAATAAAAATAGAAAATATAATTAAATATTTTCTATTTTTTTATTTTTATTTTTCTTCTGGATTTTCCATATCTGGTGTTAATGTTTCTATACTTACAACTTTTCCACCATCACTTGTTCTCATTAAAGTAACACCTTGTGTTGATCTTCCAAGAACACTAATATCTTTTACTTGAAGTCTTATAATTGTACCTGTATCTGTAATTAACATTACATCATCATCTTCTGTTGCAATTTTAACTCCAACTAATTTTCCTGTTTTTGGTGTAATTTTATAAGTAATAACTCCTTTTCCACCTCTTATTTGAACTCTATATTCATCTAATTCTGTTCTCTTACCAAATCCATTTTCAGTAATAGCAAGTAATGTAGCTTTTCCTCCAGCTATAACAGATTCCATTCCTATAACTTCATCTTCATCACTTAGTCTTATTCCTATAACACCTTGTGCAACTCTTCCTATTGGTCTTACATCTTTTTCATCAAATGTTATACACATACCTTCTCTTGTAACAAGTACAACATTATCTTCTCCATCTGTAAGTCTTACAGTTATAAGTTCATCATCATCTTTAAGTGTTATACCTTGTAATCCTGTAGTTCTTGAAGAATTATATTCTGTTAATGCTGTTTTCTTAATTAAACCATTCTTTGTTGCCATTAACAAATATTTTCCTTCTGCAAAGTTCTGAATTGGTATAACTGCAGATATTTTTTCTCCTGGGTCTAAACTTAATAAATTAACTATTGCTGTTCCTTTAGCTGTTCTACCTGCTTCTGGAACTTCATAACCTTTTAATTTATATAATTTACCTTTATTTGAGAAGAATAAAATTGTATCATGAGTAGAAGCTGTAAATATTTGTTTAACAAAATCTTCTTCTCTTGTTGCAATTCCAGTAATACCTTTTCCACCTCTTCTTTGGCTTCTATATGTATCTATAGGCATTCTTTTAATATAACCAAAGTGTGTTAAAGCAACTACTGTTTGTTCTTCTTTAATTAAATCTTCTGCAACGAATTCACCTTCTGCAGCAACAATTTTTGTTAATCTATCATCACCATATTTGTCTTTAATTTCTAATAACTCTTCTTTTATAATATCATATACTAAAGTTTCACTTGATAATATATCTCTTAAGTGAGCTATTAATTTCATTAATTCATTGTATTCTTCTTCTATTTTCTCTCTTTGCAATCCAGATAATGTTTTTAATCTCATGTCCAAAATTGCTTGAGCTTGAATATCAGATAAACCAAATCTTTCCATTAATCTTTCTTTTGGATTATCATAAGATGAACGAATTATAGAAATTACTTCATCAATATTATCAAGAGCTATTTTTAATCCCTCTAATATGTGAGCTCTAGCTAATGCTTTATCTAATTCAAATTTTGTTTTTCTTAAGATTACTACTTTTCTATGATTAATATAGCAATCTAAGCATTGTCTTAATGTTAATATTTTAGGTTCTCCATCAACTAATGCTAACATAATAGCACCAAAAGTTTCTTGAAGTTGAGTATGTTTATATAATTGATTTAATATAATTCTTGCATTTGCATCTCTTCTTAATTCAATTACAACTCTTGTCTTTTCTTTTCTATCAGATTCATCTCTAACTTCTGAAATACCTTCTATTTTCTTTTCTTTTACTAAGTCTGAAATAGTTTTAACTAATTTAGCTTTATTTACTTGATATGGTAAAGATGTTATAATAATTTTTTGTCTATTACCACTCATTTCTTCTATTTCAGCTTCACCTCTCATTGTGATTTTTCCTCTACCTGTTGTGTAAGCTTCTTTAATTCCTTGTTTTCCTAATATTGTTGCACCTGTTGGGAAATCTGGTCCTTTTATAGTTTCCATTAATTCTTCTATTGTTATTTCTGGATTATCTATTACTTTTATAATTCCATCTATAACTTCAGATAAGTTGTGTGGTGGTATATTAGTTGCCATACCTACGGCGATACCTGATGAACCATTTACTAATAATGCAGGTATTCTTGCAGGTAAAACTGTTGGCTCTTGTAATCTATCATCATAGTTTGGCATAAAATCAACAGTATTTTTTTCAATATCTGTTAACATTGATTCAGCAATTTTTGACATTCTTGCTTCTGTATACCTCATAGCTGCTGGGCTATCTCCATCTACAGAACCAAAATTTCCATGTCCATCTACTAATGGATATCTCATTGTAAAGTCTTGTGCTAATCTTACCATTGCATCATAAACTGAACTATCTCCGTGTGGATGGTATCTACCAAGAACAGAACCTACGGTATTAGCACATTTACGATATGGTTTATCTGATGTAATTCCGTCTTCATGCATAGCATATAAAATTCTTCTATGTACTGGTTTTAAACCATCTCTTGCATCTGGAAGTGCACGAGATACAATAACACTCATTGCATAATCAATATATGCTGTTCTCATTTCTTTGTCTATATCTCTTTCGATTATTTTTCCGTCTCTTCTTTGTGGTGTTTCTTCCATTATTTCTCCCTCTTTTCATTGTTTTTTCTACATTTGTATTATACTAAACCATACTCAAATTTGCAAGTGATTTCGCCAAAAAAATGCTTTTTTTCTTAGGGATTTCTATTGTTTTTGTATTTTTATTTTTTTACTGATTTTGGCATAAAATTATTAAATTTATTCCATCTTTTAATCCTTGTTTATACATTTCTTCTTTTATAATTGCATTTTTTATATTATTGTTTTCTTCTATATTTTTTATTTGTTCTTCTATTTGTTTTTTTGTTTTTAAATCTTTAATTTCTATTTCATTTATTTTTATTTTTTCTATTTTTTATATTATCATAAAAAAAGTAAAAATCATAAGATAAATACTTACAATTTTTACTTTATATTTTCATAAAATCTTTTTTTGTTTATTCCCAAACTTTCTTAAATTGAAAATCCTGGAGCTACACCGTAAGAATTAGATGCGTAGCCACCATTAGAAAAACATCCTCCGTCTTGTATACAAACCACTAAAAAAACCGCTACCATTATGTGAAGGTGATCGAAGCCACCATGCATTTGAACTTTCTATACTTGGTTTTTTTGTGATATCATTTGAATCTAAATAATTTGTACTTCCTAAATTTATTTTATAATATTTATATTGTTTTCCTTCTGTATCTACTGCTAACCCTCTTGTTGTGCCTCCATTATAACCATTGTCCCAGATTTCTCCACATGATAATAACCATAGATAATCATCTGTTGTTGGCATTTGTGCTGGAACTTTATTATATTCTGGTATATACTCTTTTTTTACTTTCTTTATATTATTTTTTATACTTAACGAATTATATGTTGTTCCATTTAATGTTCCCCTTAATTCTGTATTTGCCCATCCTCCTGAATTTGTATTTCTGCTATTCATTCCTGTTGATGTTAAGAAATCTACGTATTCAAAACTTATTCCTGCTTTTCCTGTTGCTGTTGATGAACCATATGCTGTGTTTGGTTCTGATAATGTATCGTGATTAAATCCTAATATTCTTACTCTTTTTCCGTCTAAATTTTTCATTTGTCCTACTTTTAATGTTTTTCCATTTACTGTTGCTGTATCTGAATCATCTGTTATTGATGTATCATTTGATATTGCTTTTGCCATTTCTGCTATTTCTTCCCAAGAATAAGCTATTCTGTCTTTTAAGTCCGTTGTTACCTTTTCAACATTACTTACTTTATTTACACTATTTATATATGCTGTTACTTGTATATTATTGTATTCTGTTAACTCTTCTAATCCTGTTACCGTATAGTTTTTATCTGTTGTTCCCTGTTTCTTTACTGTTCCTCCTACTGAATATCTATATTCTGTTATTGCTCCTTCTGGATAATCATTTTCTACATTTATTCTAAAACTATTCCATGTTACATTATCTATCTTTATTTGTGGTGCACTTAATATATTATTTACTGTTGCTTTTATATTTTTTGTTTTTCCACTATCTGTTGTTACTTTAAATATATATGTTCCACTTTTGCTTACTGTATATACTTTTTCTGTTGTACTTGTATCTGTTTTTAGTGTTGCTCCTTCTGGTGCTACTATTCCTGTTATTGTTCCTTCTGTTACACTTGCTGTGACTTTTACATCTACTGTTGTTCCTTCAAATACATAGCCTGATGTTTGTACTTCTGCTGTTCCAGATATTTTTGCTCCGCTTACTTCTCCATTTATTGTTACTTTTAAGTTTGAGTCTATTGTATATGCATAATTTTTATATTCTCCGTTTATTTCATCTCCATCCAATTCTGCTGTTATGTCTGTTAGTGCTTCTTCTAATTGTCCTCCTGCTAAAGTTTCTAATGTTACACTATTTCCTTTATAAATTTCTTCTGTTTGTATTGATTGAATTGCTAAACTTATTTCTTCCTGTAATTGTCCTTTTATTGACTCATCCTTTGCTCTTTTTGCATTTGCAAATAGCCCTGTATTTGATATAGCTTGTATACTAATTCCTGCTAAAATTAAAAGAATTATTATTGTTATTACTAAAGCTACTAATGTAATACCATTGTTTCTTTTTTTTTTCATTATTTTCCTCCTTAGTTATTATTATTAATCTTTATTATTTGTACTTTTTTTACTTTTAATACTTTTTATGTTATTCTTTTGCAAAATATATATTTCAATAAACAATGTTCTATCGAATATCTTTTACAATGGTATTTATTTTTCAATGTACTTATTATTTACTTTCATAAATATTTTACAAAAATATTTTATTATAACTTTGTGAAATTTTCAATACTTTTGTTGTTTTTTCTTATGCATTTTACATATATTTTTTATTTTCTTTTTGTATATTTAGTATATTATTATTTTTATAATATAATTAAATTAATCTGGAGGAAATAATGGAATAAAGTATTATAATAGAAGAAAAAATTAGAAAAATACATGAAGATTTAAAAATGAATAGAGAAAGGTTTTCAGAAATGATTGATATTTCTGATGTTTTTTTAGGACAAATTGAAAGAGGTGAACGTTCTTTGAGTACAAAAACTCTTGTTAAAATTGTAATATTCACAGGAGTTTCTGCTGATTTTATTTTATTTGGAAATGAAGAATCTAATACTACTCTTTCTGAAATTAATCGAATTTTAAATAAATGTTCCGAAGATTTATTAAATTATATTTATGATTTAATTCATACAACTTTTAATTATGCAAAAAAATTAAAATAATTTTTATTTTTATATAATTTTTTAAAAATTATTATTTTATAGAAATATAAATAATCATTTTAATTTTTCAGCTAATTCTATCTCCTCCTGTGTTAAATTAAAATCTTGTCCATTATTTTTTATTAGTGTATGTAAATTTTCTATAGTTTTTACATTATCCATTATTTTTTCAATTGGAGCTAAATTTTTTATTTCTTTTTCTATTTTATTATATTCTTTTTCCATTCCATTAAAATCTTTATTTTTATAAAATTCTTTCCAATTATTAATATATTTTTCTGTATACTTTAAAGATTTTATTTGATTATTAAAATTATTTTCTATATTTTTTTCTACATTATTTAATATTGAATTTTTTCCTTTTTTTATTGTATTTGCTATTGTTGAATTTATTAATCCTGCATTTTTTACTTTATTTATTACATCATCTAATAAATATGAAACATTATCTATGATACCACCATTCTTTACTGCTTCTTGCATTTGAGATATATTATCGAACTTTCCTGTTACTATTCCAATAGCACTTTTACCAACATTTATAGCATCATCTATACTCTTTTTTATTCCATCTTTTAATCCATATTTCATTAAATTATCTTTTAAATCTATTATTTGTTCTTCTATATAATCTGGTAATAATGCTCTTATTCCAATATCAATTCCTGTATTAATTGTTTTTCCTAATGTTGTTTCTAAAAAATTATTTTGCTCTTTTTCGTTTACTAAATTATTTTCTAATTTTATTTCATTTTCTAAAATATTTTCCATAATTAATTCTCCTTTTAATTAAATTTTATTTTATTATTTTTATTATTAAATTTTTCATCTTTATTTAATTCTAACAATTTTTATATAGATGAAAATTTATATATTTTTTTGAAAAATTTTATTTTACTTTATATAGATTTTTTGTTTGTTATATTATTAAATAATTACTATACTGTAAATTTAATATTTCTTTTTATTTTTAATTTATACTACGGACTACTACTCATACAGTTTTCTTATATTAGAAATTTTTTCAATCATCTTTTCCTGTTTTTATTAATTATGTTCACTAGTTTTTTGCAAGTTTTTTATAATTTTTTCAGTTTCTTTTTTTAACATTTTTTCTTCTAATAAAATATTATTTTCAAAATTACTATTAATCAATAAATTATATATATCTGTATATTTTATTTTTCCAATTATTTCTAAATTATTAAAAATATTTTTTATTATATTTTCATCAATAGAAAATTTATTATTTTTATTTATTATTATTTTTGTTTTTTTTAAATTATTATTATAATTTTTTTCTATTATTTTTTTTAATTTATCTATTCCTAAAATATTATCTTCTAATATTAATAAATTTAAGTTCGAATTTTCTATTATTTTTTTATTAATATTATTTTTATTATTCTCTGATAAAACTATAAAAATAAAATTATAATATTTTTCGATATTTTTTATTCTTTTTATTTTTATTAATTTATTATATGTTATTAAAGAAATATTTTTATTAATTATTATTTTATTTTTTAATATTATTTTGTTTCCTATTTTTTTATTTTCATATTTCAAATTTTGATTTTTTAAATTATTTACTATATTCTTTATTTTTTTTATATTATTTTTCTTTAATGTTTTAGAATTCTCTTTTTTGTTAAAAATTGTACTTAGCGTTTTGTGACTTTTTGTATTTAAATCTATTATTAAAATTTTATTATTATATTTATTTAAGTACAAGCTTAGCCTTAATGTTGTCATCTTTTTTCCTACGGCTGAGTCGCCATTGACACTTATTATAATATTTTGATTTTTAACATATTTTTCTATTTTCTCGTTAATTATGTCAATTCTATTTGTATAATTTTCTTCATATTCTTTTCCTAATATTTCTTCTCCATATAATATAAAATTTAAAAAACTTTCTATTTTTATTTCTTTTTCGTAATCAACTATTTTAATTTTTGATTTTATTTTTTCATCTTTAATTATTTTTTTTTCATTTATTATTGCATTTTTTTTATTTTCTTTTTTAATAAAAAATATTATTTCTATATTTTTATTTATTTTTTTTATTTTATTAATTAATTCGTCATTTTTTATTTCACCAGGTAATTTTTCATCAATTAATATAAAATTAATTTCTTTATTATTTTCTAATATTTCTAAAATTCCTTCTTTATATTGAATGTCTTTTCCTATTACTTCTATTTTTTCTTTTTTTAATTTTTCATTAATTATAGGATTATTAATAGCTGTTATTATTTTTTTCAATTTTATTTTCTCCTTCAATTATTTTCTTTTCTAAATCAGAAGCTTCTATTTTGGTTAATATATGGTCATCTCCGACAAACATTAAACATTCTCCTCTTTTTAAGGATTTTATTTCTACCTTCTCTTTTTCAGATAAATTAGTATATTCTTCTAATATTTTTATATTTTCTTCTTCTAATGCAAAAAATGTTTTTATACTTGAATTATTTAAAATACTTCTTCCATAAGTACCATTTTCTAAACTAAATATATCAGATATATCTTGCGTTATAGCTACTCCACTTCCTCCATATTTTCTTATTGTTTTAAATATTTTATAGATAAAACTTGCTACATTTTTATTTGAAGTGACTCCTATTAATCTCCAAATTTCATCCAAATAAATTGCTTTTTTCTCTTCTCTATTTTCTTTTATTTTGTCCCAAAAAATATCTGTAAATAAATACATTCCATATTTTATATTTTCTTCTCCTAAATCATAAATATCTGCAACTATTAATTCATTATTTAATTCTATATTTGTATAATTATTAAAAAATTTCATTGAACCATGAACAAATGGAATTAATTTTGTTTTAAATCTTTTTGTTTTTTCATCTTGTGCTAAAATATTATATAAATCTTCTAAAATTGGCATTTGCATTTTATTTTTAAATTTATTATTTTCATTAAATAAACTTTTATCATCAAATGTTATATTTTTTTCTTTATATGTTAATATTATTTTTTCTTCTAAAATTGCTTTTTCTTCTTCGTCCATTTCTCCAAATATTAAATTAAAAAATCCAATTAATTTACTTATTTTAATTGCTAAATATCCATTTTCTCCTTCTTCTATACTTTCTTGTCTTATTTCTAAAATATTAATATATGTATTAGATGTTGGTCCTATTTTTATTAATACCCCATCTAATTTTTCACAAATTTTATTATATTCTCTGTCTGGATCAATAATATATTGTTTTATTCCTAATAATTTATATCTTAAAATTAATAATTTTGTATAAAAAGATTTTCCTGCTCCACTAGTACCAAAAATACAAATATTTGCATTTTTATATTTCTTTGTATCATATCTGTCTATAAAAACTAATGAATCATTATATATATTTGTTCCAATAAATATTCCATTTTTATCAAATATTGTTGATGATATAAAAGGATATGTTGATAATAATCCACTTGTTAAAATATTTCTTCTAGCTGCATCTTTTATTATTTCTTTATTTTCCATTAATGGTAAACACGCTAAAAAACATTCTTCTTGTCTAAAATTTGCTCTTCTGCTTTGCATTCCTTTACTTTGTGAAATTCCTTCTATTTTATTTAAATTATATTCTAATTCATTTATATTATCTGAATATAAATTTATATAAATATATAAAAAATATAAATCTTCGTTATTAACTTGCATCTCTTTTCTTATATATTTTGCGTCATTATATGTATAAGCAGCTATATCAATATCTTGTCTATTATCATTTGATGATTTTAATTCTACCCCTACATTCCCTATGTGATAAGTTAAATCTTTTATGGTTTTATATGGATCTTGTTTTTCATAAAATACAGAAATATTCATATTTATATTAGTTTCAATTAAATTTTTTAATAATAAATCTGTTTGTTCTCTATAATAATTTACTATAATTAATGATGCATAAAATAAATTATCAATTTCTAAATATTTGGGATTTTGCATATTTATGTATGCTGGTGAAATTAAATCTTTTTTTGAAAAAATTCCTGAATTAAAATTTTTATTATTTTTATTTTTTTTATTTTTTTTAATTATTTTTATTCCTCCTTTTTATATTTAATTTATTTTTTTATTTAATTAATTTTTATTTTAAATTTATTAATTAATAAATTTAATTATTTTCAAAATATTTTCTAGTATTTAAAAAAGAATAAAAAACATTAATAATATCATCTTTTTTATTTATTTCTATTACATCATTTCCACATCTAGATAAACATTCTTTTATTTTAAAATATTTTTCTTTTAAATCATTTTCTATTATTTCCAATGTGTTAAAATATTCTTTTGATTTTTCTGTAGAAATTATTAAATAAAAATCTTTTGTTGATGATTTTTTTGAATTATTAAATTTTTTAATAAATTGAATATAATCTTTTGATAAATCTTCTAAATTTGAATTTTCTTTTTCTTGGATATTTTTTTGAATATTTAAAATATTTTGAGTTAAATCAACTTTATTACTTTGAATTAAAATTTGAATATTAAAGTTACAAGTTTTTAAAAATATTTTGTAGGAATTTAAAATTGTCTTTTTTTCTAAATCTGATTTTAAATTATAATTAATTGGATTTATTTTTAATATTTTTATATATTTATTTTTATTGGTCTTTATAATTCCACTTTCATAAATATTTTCTATTGGCAACCATTGCTGTACTTTTTTTATTTTTCCTCACCTCCAATTTTAAAATATTTTATACCGCATTTATTGGTTTGTCAAGAAAAACATTTTGACATTTTTCGACATTAAAATTTTTTTTAAAAATTTTTTATTTTTTTGTATATATTTTTTTTATTTACCCATAATAAGATTGTAAGGTTGATAATAGTTGAGCAAAGAATAATAATAGATTACAACTTAGTTTATTATTACTTGAGCAAAGATGTGTAATGGTGTTTTTAATATTATTACATGTCGGCGATAAGAATATATTATTTGTATGTAGGCTATTTAATATATTTTAATTTTTAAATTTTATAATTTTTTATAATTTTATAATATTTTAAAATTTAAAATATTATATGGTCAAATTATAGGTACTATATTCGAGCTAAGATTATTCTTTTATCTCTAAATGGTTATTATTAGTCCCTCGTTTTGGATGAATATAGTTATTTATGGTGGATTAATAGTCGAACGACTGATTAATATATTTGGTATGGGGCTTATTTATATAGCAATATATATTAGGTTTAAATATTAGGTATATTAGTCTGAGTGTAGATTATTATCAGCTTTATAGATTAATGGCAGGTAATTTATATAATTACCTGCCATTAAATTTTTATTATATATCTAAGTTTTGAACATATTTTGCATTTTGTTGTATAAATTCTCTTCTAGGTTCAACTTCATCACCCATTAATAAAGTAAATGTTTCATCTGCTTTTATTGCATCATCCATTGTTACTTTTACAAGAATTCTTGTTTCTGGGTTCATTGTTGTTTCCCATAATTGTTCTGGGTTCATTTCTCCTAGACCTTTATATCTTTGTAATCCTAATTGGTCTCTAGAAATACCTTTTTTCTCTAAATCGCTATATGATTTTGCTAAATCTTCATCTGTATAGCAATAAATATCTTCCATTCCTTTTTTAGATAATTTATATAGTGGTGGTTGTGCTAAAAATACATTTCCATTTTCTATTAATGGTCTCATGTATCTAAAGAAGAATGTTAATAATAATGTTCTGATATGTGCACCATCAACATCGGCATCTGCCATGATTATTACTTTTCCATATCTTATTTTTGTTATATCAAAGTCATTTCCAATTCCAGCTCCAACGGCTAAAATAACTGGATTTAATTTATCATTTCCATATATTTTATCAGCTCTTGCTTTTTCAACATTAAGCATTTTTCCCCATAATGGTAATATTGCTTGGAATTTTCTATCTCTTCCTTGTTTTGCACTTCCTCCAGCAGAGTCTCCTTCGACTATGTATACTTCACATTCTTCTGGATTTTTACTACTACAATCAGCTAATTTTCCTGGTAATGTTGATGTTTCTAGTGAACTTTTCTTTCTTACTAATTCCCTAGCTTTTCTTGCTGCTTCTCTTGCTCTTGACGCACTTACACATTTTTCTAATATTGCTTTTGCTACTTGAGGATTTTCTTCTAAGAATGTTGCTAATGCATCATTTACCATACTTTGAACAACACCTGTAACTTCACTGTTTCCTAATTTTGTTTTAGTTTGTCCTTCAAATTGTGGTTCTTTAACTTTAACAGAAACAACCGCTGTTATTCCTTCTCTTATATCTTCGCCTTGTAAATTTGCTTCTTTTTCTTTTATTATATTATGACTTCTTGCATAATCATTAAATACTTTTGTTAATGCTCTTTTAAATCCTTCTAAGTGAGTTCCACCTTCTATTGTGTTTATATTATTAACAAATGTATATATATTTTCTGAATAACTTGTTGTATATTGAATTGCTATTTCAACTGGAACTTCTCCAGCTCTTTCTATATAAATTGGTGTTGGATGTATTTTTTCTTTGTTTTTATTTAAAAATTCAACAAATGAAATTAATCCACCTTCATAACAAAAATCTGCTTTTTTGATGTTTTCTGGGTCTCTTTTATCTTCTAATGTTATTTTTAAACCTTTTGTTAAAAATGCTATTTCTCTTAATCTTTTTTCAAGAACTTCATATTCATAATCTAAGCTTTCAAAAATTGTATCATCTGCTAAAAATCTTACTTTTGTCCCAGTTTTCTTTGATTCACCTATTTTTTCAAGTTTTTTAACAGTTTTTCCTTTTTCAAAACTCATTTGGTAAATTCCGCCATCTCTTTCAATTGTGACTTCTGTCCATGCGGATAGAGCATTTACAACTGAAGCACCTACTCCGTGAAGACCTCCAGAAACTTTATAACCACTATCTCCACCAAATTTTCCTCCAGCATGTAGAACTGTATATACTGTTTCCGCAGTAGATATATGTGTTTTTGGATGTATTTCTACAGGAATTCCTCTACCATTATCTTGAACTGATATTATATTTCCTGGTTCGATTTCAACATTTATTTCTGTACAATATCCTGCTAAAGCTTCATCTACACCATTATCAACTATTTCATAAACCATATGATGTAAACCTCTTACTGATGTACTTCCTATGTACATACCTGGTCTCTTTCTTACAGCCTCTAAACCTTCTAAGACTTGGATTTGCTCTGCACCATATTTGTGATTGTATTTTTCCATACTTTGTTTTCCTCCTATTTCTGTTTAAATATTTTTCCATTAGACACATTATATTCCAAATATTCTAAATTTTCAATATCTAATTTTTCAGTTCCCGTAATTATTACTTGTGTATCTTTTATATTTTCTAAAAAATTTTTTCTTCTTGTACTATCCAATTCAGACATAAAATCATCTAATAATAAAATTGGGTATTCCCCTATTTCATCTTTTATTACTTGTAATTCAGATAACTTCAAAGAAAGCATTGCTGTTCTGTTTTGTCCTTGGGAACCATATATATTTATTTCTTTCTTATTTATATATATCACAAAATCGTCTCGATGTACACCCTTTGTTGTAAAACCTTTTATTATGTCTAATTTTCTTCTTTCTTTTAATAATTTTAAATAATTTTCTTTATTATTACATTCTGTAATATATTCAATTTCTATTTTTTCTTTTTCATCTGTTATATTATTATGTATTTTTTCTATTTTATTAGTTATTTTTTCTATAAACTCTTGTCTATATTCACAAATTTTTATTGCATATTCTGCTAACTTTTCATCCCAAATATCTAATAAATTCTCATCTTTTCTTTCTTCTTTTATTTGTCTTAAATATTTATTTCTTTGCTCTATTGTTTTTAAATAAGAATTTAAAATGTGCATATAATTTGGTCTTAATTGGCTTATCATAATATCTAAAAATCTTCTTCTATTTTGTGGTCCGCCTTTTAAGATATTAATATCATCTGGTGTAAAAATTACAGTATTTATATTTCCTAATAATTCACTTAATTTTTTAATTTTTATTCCATTAATAAATATATTTTTTTTATCACATAATTCTATTTTAATTTTTCCATCTCTATCTGATTTTTCATATTCTATTTCTATTAATGAATTCTTTTCATTTAATTTTATCATTTCAGAATCTTTTTTTGCTCTAAATGATTTTCCTAAACTACATAAAAAAATTGCTTCTATTATATTAGTTTTTCCCTGTGCATTTTCTCCATAAAAAATATTTATATTTTTTTCAAAATTAATTTCTTGTTCTTGATAATTCCTAAAATTATTTAATTTTATTTTTTTTATCCACATTTTGTACCCCATTTTTATAATTTAAAACTATTTTTATCTTTTTTTTTCTAATTTATTCTATTTTTTTCTAATTTTTCCTATTTTTTATAATTTTAATTTATTTTATTTTTTTATTTTTAATATTAAATTATATTTATAAAAAATTAAATCGTCTTATTTTGGATTCTCGTGCTTCGTTTTTTTCCTATTTTTATTTTTTTAATATTTATTTTTCTATTTTTTTCTATTTTTTTTTAATTTATTCTATTTTTTTCTATTTTTTTCATAATTATTTTTATTTTTTAGTAATTAAATTATATTATAAAAAAATTAAATTGTTTTATTTTGGATTTTCGCATGTTGTTTTTTCTAGTTTTTATATTTTTATCTATTTTTTTCTAATTTATTCTATTTTTTTCTATTTTTTATAAATTACTTTTTTTGATAAATAATCCACAATTTATTAAAAGTTTGTGGAAAACTTTTTCTTTAAAAGAACAAAAAGTAAGAATAATATCTTACTTTTTATTCTTCTTTAAGTCTAATTGGTAAAATCATATAAACATAGTCTTTGTTTTCAGCAGATTTAATTAAGCATGGAGATATACTTGTTCCAAATTCAACAAAAACATCTTCATCATCAATAGCTTTTAAACTATCTAAGAAATATTTTGGATTAAATCCTGCTTCTAAGTTTTTACCTTCTGTTGAAACAAATAATTCTTCTTTTGCATCTCCAGTTTGATTTGTACAAGAAATTGTCACTTTTCCAATATCTACATTTACTTTTACTGGATATTTTTTCTCTTTTTCAACAGATGAAGCTGATATTAAACTAACTCTTTCAAAACTATTTTGTAAATTATTTTTATTTACTTTTATTCTTGTTTCCCAATTTTCTGGAATTACATTTTTGTAATTTAAAAATTCTCCATCTAATATTCTAGTTACAATTTTGCAATTATCCATTTCAAATAATGCTTGATTTTTTGCAACTCCTATTTTTATTGTTTCAAAAGAATCTAATAAAATTTTATTTACTTCATTTAAAGTTTTTCCTGGTATTACAGCACTAAAGTCGTTTGTTTGTTTATTTAAATACATACTTCTTAAAGCTAATCTAAAACCATCTACAGCAACAATATTTAATTTATTAGATTTTATTTCAAATAGACATCCGGTAAATATTGGTCTATTTTCTTCTGTGCTTACTGCAAATATTGTTTTTCTAATCATATTTTTTAAAGTATTTTGTTCTAATTCTATTGAATTTTCAACTTCAATTTTTGGAAGTTCTGGAAATTCATCAGGATTCATTGTTGCTAATTTATATAAAGAACCTTCACATTCTATTTCTAATAGATTTTTTTCATTTAAAGTAATTGAAATTTCAGTATCTGGTAATTTTCTAATAATTTCACTAAACATTATAGCATTTACTACTGTACTTCCTTGTTCTTTTACTTCACATTCCATTACATATTCTATTCCAATTTCTAAATCATAAGTTGTTAATTTAACCTCGTTATCATTTGTTTGAATAAGTATACCTTCTAGTATAGGCATTGTTGTTTTTGATGCTACACCTTTAACTACGGAATTAAGAGCTTTTAATATTTTATCTTTGTAACATACAATTTTCATTTTGAAAACCTCCTCTATATATTTTTAATAATAATATAATATTTTTAGTAGTATTAGTATTAGGTCCTGTGGAAACTGTGGAAAACTATGTTGAAAGTTGAAATCCCTAACAAAATTGTTGTGAATAACTTAGTGGAAAAGTTGTCGAAATTTCCACACTTAAAAATTTAAGTTGTGTAAAACTGAGATATTCACAGTTTATAAACAGGTTATTAACATGTGGCTGTGGATATCAAATGTGTTGCTTCCGTAAGAAGAATTTCGAAAATTTTTTCCAAACAATAATTTTTCCAAACATAAATTTTAAAAAATTCCTAAAAAACTTGGTATTATTATTTTTGATTATTTTTTATCATTTACAATTATGTTTTTCACACTTTCCACAATTAGCTTTGTACTATTCTTATCTTTTATTTCTTTTGCTATTTTATTATAACCATGCATTACTGTTGAGTGGTCTCTATTACCAAATTCAACACCAATTTGAGGAAATGACATTCCAGCAATTTCTCTACATAGGTACATTGCAATTTGTCTTGGAAATGCAATATCGTTTGATCTTTTACTTCCAGCTAACTCTTCTTTATCAATACTAAAATATTTTGATACGGTTTCTTTAATGAAATCAGAAGAAATAACCTTTTCGCTTTCGTATTTAAATTCGTTTATAATGTTTTCGGCTAATTCTATTGTTATTGGGCTGTGAGTTAAAGAGGCTCTTGCAACTATTTTGTTGAATACTCCCTCCAACTCCCTAATATTAGAATCAATTTTTGTTGCTATATCTGATAATATAGAATCATCAATAATTATGTTTTCATCTTGAGCTTTTTTTCTTAATATAGCTAAACGAGTTTCATAATCAGGACAAGAAATATCGGCTAAAAGCCCCCATTCAAATCTTGATTTTAATCTGTCTTCAAGAAATTCAATATCCCTTGGTGGTTTATCACTTGAGATAATTATTTGTTTTCCATTTTCTCTTAAAGTATTAAAAGTATGGAAAAATTCTTCTTGAACTCTGTCTTTACCTGCAATAAATTGAATATCATCGATTAATAAAACATCTATATTTCTATATTTATTTCTAAATATTTCTGTTTTATTGTCTTTAATAGCATTTATTAGTTGGTTTGTAAATTTTTCTGATGTAACATATAGAACGTTAGAAGCTGTATTATCTTCAACTATTCTGTTCCCTATTGCATGCATTAAGTGGGTTTTTCCTAAACCAACACCACCGTATAGGAATAAAGGATTATATGATTTTCCAGGTTCATTCCCTACTGCTAATGCAGCTGCATGTGCAAATCTATTATTATTTCCAACAACGAAAGTTTCAAAAGTATATTTTGGATTTAATGTTGAATGATTACTTTCAAGTTCTGCTTCAGGAACATTTGATTTTTTGTCTGTTATAATATTATTGTTTTCTTCAGTTTCTTTTGATAAATCAATAACAGAAAAAGTCCAATCTTTATTTGTTATATATCTTAAAGTATTGAAAATTAAGCTATTAAATTTATTTTCAATGAAATCTTTTTGATATTCAGATACTGTTGTAAAAACAATATTGTCTTTTTCGATTGCTCTTATTCCTAAAGGTTTAATCCAGGTCTCAAATGAAATTTTTGAAACTTCATCTTCTAACAATTCTTTTAGTTTGTTTAAAAGTTCGTCCTTATCGATTGACATTTTATTCATCCTTTCTAACAAAATTATCCACAATGTTTTCCACAACTGTTGATAAGTCTGTAATATTTTTGTAAAAAAACATTAAAAATTGCGAACAGAATTTTAGTTGATATCTGGGCAAAAATCTTAATTTTTTTTCGTAATTTATATAATAGCAAATTTTATATAAATTAGTCAATAGGGTTGTGGAAAATTTTTTTGAATTGTGGAAAAGAATGTATTTTTTTGTGGAAAAAGTTATAATATTACAAAAATGTTATAAAAATTTAATTTAAAATAATAAAAATCAATTTACATAAGGTAATATTAAGTGAAAATTAAAAATTTTAAAAAACACTTGACAAAACTCTAAAATCTACGGTATAATCGATATACTTATTATTTTGCAAAAATTTCCGAAAAAGGAATTTAATAAAGATAAAAACAGTAGGAGGTGCTATTATGAAAAGAACATTTCAACCAAAAACAAGACAAGAACAAAGAGAACACGGATTTATGAAAAGAATGAAAACTAGAGCTGGCAGAAACGTTTTAAAAGCTAGAAGAGCAAAAGGTAGAAAAAAATTAAGTGCTTAATTTTATATTAAATTTGGCATGAATCTTTTAATGATTCTTGCCTTTTAATATAAAGTTTTTTCATTTGCCTTTTAAGAAAGGGACGAACATAATGAAAAAAACTAAAATGCTAAAAAAAAATTATGAATTTAGAAAAGTTTTATCAAAAGGAAAATATTATTCAGGAAAAAATATAGAAGCATATGTACTAGAAAATAACAAAAAAGATTGCAATTTTTTAGGACTAGCAATAAGTGTCAAAACCGCTAAAGCCGTAAAGAGAAATATGATAAAAAGACTACTTAGAGAAAATTATAAAATACTTGAAAACGATATTATCAATGGAGTAAGTATAGTATTTTTATGGAAAAAGGGAATAGATACAAAGAATGCTCTATTTAATAACATAAAAGATGATATGAATTATATTTTTGATAAAGCAAATTTAAAAATAGATAAAGCTCAGCAAATTTAGTTAATTAGGGAAAAATGAATGAAAAAAATATTGATTAAAATAATTAATTTTTATCAAAAACATATTTCTTTATGGTTGCAAACCAAAAATATAAATTGTAAATTTTATCCGACTTGCTCTGAATATACAAAGCAAGCTATTGAAAAATATGGTGGAATAAAAGGTACATTTTTAGGAATTTGTAGAATTTTAAGATGCAATCCTTTTTCAAAAGGAGGGTATGACCCGTTAAAATGAGCTAGGAGGAGTTAGGATGTTTCAATTTTTTGCAAACATTTTTGGCTATTTATTAGATATTATAAATCAATTTGTAAATAATTATGGTTTAGCTATAATTTTATTTACAGCTATAATAAAATTAATAATGTTGCCACTATCTATCAAACAACAACGATCTATGAAGAAAAATGTAGAACTTCAAGAAAAATTGAAAGTAATACAATTTAAATATAAAAATGATCCAGAAAAACTAAATAAAGAAACAATGGATTTATATAAACAAGAAAAAATGAGTCCATTTAGTGGATGTTTTAGTGCAATAATACAATTTATTTTATTAATATCAATTTTCTATATGGTTAGATTCCCATTAACATATATGGAAAAAGTGGATAAAACCCAAATAGATACATATACACAACAAATAAAAGATGCTGGAATGGACGTAAGTCAAGCATATTCTGAAATTGATATAATAAGAGAAATTGATTTTCTAAGAGAAAATAATCCAGAAGATGAAACATTAAAAAATATTAATATAAATATGAATTTCTTAGGATTAGATTTAAGTAAAATACCACAACAAAATTTAGCAGATTGGACAGTTTATATAATACCAATTTTATATATTTTATCAACATTTGTATCAATGAGGTTAACAACTTCAATGCAAAATGCAAATAAAGATAAGAAAGAATTAACAGATGGCGAAAATAAAGAGACAGAAAGAAATGAAATGGAAGATGCTATGGCTCAATCAAACAAAATGATGTCTTGGATGATGCCAATAATGTCTGTTTCAATATCATTAGTAGCACCATTAGGACTAGCTTTATATTGGCTTGTAAATAATATATTAATGATAGGTGAAAGATTGGTTTTAAATAAAGTTGTAAAAGATTAAAATATTATTTTTATATTGTTTTTCATGGAAAGGGATGGAAAGATGGAGAAAAGTATTATTTCAGAAGGAAAAACAACAAATGAAGCAATAGAAAAAGGTTTAAAAATTTTAAATGTATCAAAAAATAAAGTTGATATAAAAGTGTTAGAAAATGAAGAAAAAAGAAGTTTTTTCAGTATTTTAACACCTAGAATAGTAAAAGTTCAACTAACATTAAAAGATGTAGAAGAAGAACATAAAATTGTTAAAAAAGAAATTAATTTAAGCCAAGAAGAACAAGATATTGCAGTAAAAAATGTAGAAGAATTCTTAAAAGAATTTTTAAATAAATTAGAAAAAGATGAAAAAATAGAATACTCTATAAAAGCTGATAAATCAGGAGTATATGTAAATATTAATGATAAAAATTTAGGCTATTTAATAGGGTATAGGGGAGAAACATTATATGCTTTACAAAATGTTTTATCAGCAATAGCTGGTAAAAAAATAGAAAATAAAGTTAGAGTTTTTCTTGATATAGAGAGCTATAGAGCAAAAAGAGAAAAAACATTAGAAGAATTAGCTGAAAAAATATCAAAAACAGTTATAAAAACTAAAAAATCTATTACTTTAGAGCCAATGCAAGCATATGAAAGAAAAATTATACACAGTAAGTTACAAAATAATGAATTAGTAACAACTAAAAGTATAGGAGAAGAACCACGTAGAAGAGTGGTAATATCATTAAAAAATAAATAAAATAATAAAAATCAGAGGTCAAAGGTCGATTTTTACTTTAAAAGTAATTTTCTATCTTTGGCTTTTATTTTGTTAAAAGGCTTTTCAAAAGTTACATAATGTGGTAAAATATTTGAAGTGAAAAATAAAAAAGGAGAAAATAAATAATGAGTACAATAGCATCAATATCTACGGCTCCACGGAATTGGTGGAATTGGTATTGTTAGAATAAGTGGTGAAAGCTGCTTTGAAGTTTTAAGAAAAATTTTTGTTCCAAAAAAAGATGAACCTATTGAAAATATAAAAGGTTATACCATGAAATATGGACATATTGTTGATAATAATGAAATTATAGATGAAGTATTAGTTACATATTTTAAAAAGCCAAAGAGTTATACTACAGAAGATATGTGCGAAATAAATACTCATGGCGGAAATATTGTAACTAGAAAAATATTAGAACTTTGCTTAAAGAACGGCGCAAACCTTGCGGAACCGGGTGAATTCACAAAAAGAGCATTTTTAAATGGAAGAATAGATTTGTTACAAGCAGAATCAGTTATAGACGTAATTAATGCAAAATCAGAAAGAGAAGCAAAGACTGGAATTAAGCAATTAGAAGGAATATTATCTAAAAAAATAAATGAAATAAAGCAAGAAATATTAAATGTAATGGTAAATGTAGATGTAAGTATAGATTATCCAGAATATGATGTTGAAGAAGTTACATATCAAGAAATATCTAATATGCTTACTAGTGTAAAAGAAAAATTAGAAAAATTAGAAAAAAGCTTTGATAATGGTAAATTAATAAAAGAAGGAATAAAAACAGCTATTATAGGGAAGCCAAATGCTGGAAAATCTTCATTATTAAATGCTATTTTAAAAGAAGACAGAGCCATTGTTACTGAATATGAAGGTACAACAAGAGATACAATTGAGGAATTTGTTAATATCGAGGGGATTCCTTTAAAACTTATAGATACAGCAGGAATAAGAAATGCAAAAGATGAAGTTGAAAAAATAGGAATAGCAAAATCTAGAGAAATAGCAAAAGAGGCAGATTTAATTATAGCAATATTTGATAGTACTAAAGAATTGTCGCCAGAAGACCTTGAAATCCTTAATTTAATAAAAGGTAAGAAATCTATAGTAATATTAAATAAAATTGATTTAAATGCTATTTTGAGCGAAAATGACGATAGATTTACAAATGTAAGTGATAATATTTTGAAATTATCTGCACTAAATGGGGAAGGATTAGAAAAATTATATGAAACTATTTCTAAAATGTTTAGTTTAAATGAAATAAATTTGGATAATGAAATAGTTATAACAAATTTAAGACATAAGAATTTAATTTCAAAAGCATTAATCAATGTAAAAAAATCTGAAGAAGCAATAGAACAAAATATGCCTGTTGATATTATTGCAATATTTATAAAAGATATTTTAGAAGATTTAGGAAATATAACAGGAGATGTTGTAACAGATGATATTATTAATGAAATTTTTTCTAAGTTTTGTTTAGGAAAATAGATAATAAAATTAATCGCGAGAATCGAAAATAAGCTATTTTTAATATAAAACAATGTAATTTTATATCAAAAATATAAAAAATAAAATATAAACAAAATAATGCCAAATTTAATTATAGTTATAAGAAATTGGAAAAAACGTAATACAATCAGTAGAAAAAGTTATTAATAGTGAAACAAATTAAGAAATAAATTTAAAAATAAGCATACAAAAAATAAAATAGTTAACGTAAAATAAATAAATAAACTAAAAAGTAAATATGAAACTAAATTACTTAACCTATGATTTAACTTAATTTGGATTAAAAAACACATAAAAAATGTATTAACTATTAAGTAAATATTGCTTCAAAGTGCTGGTAGAACGGGATTTCCTGTTTCATATGAAAAGGAGAAAAAGATGAGTTATTATGCAGGAGATTATGATATAGCAGTTATAGGTGCTGGTCATGCTGGATGTGAAGCTGGATTAGCAGCTGCTAGATTAGGAATGAAAACATTAGTATTTTCTATTAGTTTGGAGGCTGTGGCAAATATGCCATGTAATCCACATATAGGAGGAAGTTCAAAAGGACATTTAGTTAGAGAAATAGATGCACTTGGGGGTGAAATGGGGAAAAACATAGACAAAACTATGATTCAAATTAAAATGTTAAATACATCAAAAGGACCAGCTGTACATTCTCTAAGAGCACAAGCAGATAGAAAAAGATATCATATGGAAATGAAACATACTTTAGAGAAACAAGAGAACCTATATTTAAAACAGGGAGAAATTGTGGATATTAAAGTCGAAAATGGCAAAGTAACGGCGGTTGAAACTAGTGTTGGTGCAATTTATGGAGTAAAAGCTGTTATTGTTGCAACAGGAACATATCTAAAAGGAAAAATATTTATGGGAGAATTTTCACAAGAAAGTGGACCAGATGGTGTTTCTGCTGCAAATAAATTATCTGATGCTTTAAAAAGAATAGGTGTTGATTTAGTTAGATTTAAGACAGGGACACCTGCAAGAATAAATAAGAGAAGCATTGACTTTAGTAAAATGGAAGTTCAAAAAGGCGATACAGAGATAGTTCCGTTTTCTTTTGAGGATGAAGTGAAAGATTTAAAACAAGTAGATTGTTATCTAACTTATACAAATGAAGAAACACATAAAATAATTAGAGATAATCTACATAGATCACCATTATATGCCGGTAAAATAGAAGGAACAGGGCCTAGATATTGCCCATCTATAGAAGATAAAGTTGTTAGATTTAGTGATAAACCAAGACATCAAGCATTTGTTGAACCAGTAGGAATGGACACAGATGAAATGTATATACAAGGACTAAGCTCTTCTTTACCAGAAGAAGTACAAATTGCTTTTTATAGAACAATACCAGGACTAGAAAATGCTGAATTTACGAGGTCTGCATATGCAATTGAATACGATTGTATAAATCCATCAAATTTAAAGCTTTCCTTAGAATATAAAGGAATTGACGGTTTATTTATGGCAGGTCAAACAAATGGAACATCTGGCTATGAAGAGGCTGCTTGTCAAGGATTAATTGCAGGAATAAATGCTTCACAAAAAATAAAAGGAAAAGAACCAGTAATTTTAGATAGAAGTCAAGGTTATATAGGTGTATTAATAGATGATATTGTAACAAAAGGAACAAATGAACCATATAGAATGATGACTTCTAGAGCAGAATATAGGCTACTTTTAAGACAAGATAATGCAGATTTGAGATTAACAGAGATAGGGCATGAAGTTGGATTGATTTCAGATGAAAGATATCAAAAATTTTTAAATAAAAAAGCAAATATAGAAAAGGAAATTCAAAGGTTAAAAGAAGAAACTGTAAAGCCAACAGAAAAAGTAAATGAGTTACTAAAAAAATACGGAACTACAGAATTATCAACAGGTACAAAGATGTCAGAATTGTTAAAAAGAACAGAATTAGACTATAATAAACTTGCTCCAATAGATGAAAATAGACCAGAATTAACGCTACAAGAGAAAGAAGAAGTAGAAATTCAAATAAAATATGAAGGTTATATAAAAATGCAAGAAGCTCAAGTAGAAAAATTCAAGAAATTAGAAACAAAATTATTACCAGAAGACTTAGACTATGAACAAATAAAGGGATTAAGTTTAGAAGCAAGGCAAAAACTAAATAAATTCAAACCACGTTCTATAGGCCAAGCTTCAAGAATTTCAGGGGTTTCTCCTGCTGATATATCTGTATTATTAATATATTTACAAGTAAATAAAAATAATTAAAGGATTGAAAAGAATGGAAATAAATGAATTTAAAGAAAAAATGAATGAAAATGCAAAAAAAATTAATATAGAGTTTAATGACAAACAATTAGAGCAATTTTTTGAATATATGAACTTATTAATAGAATGGAACGAAAAAATAAACTTAACAGCTATAACAGAACCAAAAGAAATAATAATAAAGCATTTTATTGATTCATTAACAATAAATAAATACATAGAGAAAAACAATAAAATAGTAGATGTTGGTACAGGAGCTGGTTTCCCTGGAATTCCAATAAAAATATATAGACCAGAGGTAGAAGTAACATTAGTAGATTCCTTAAATAAAAGAATAAACTTTTTAAATGAAGTTATTTCAAAATTAGGACTAGAAAAAATAAATACTATTCATGCAAGGGTAGAAGAATTTGCAAGAAATAAAAAATATAGAGAAAAATTTGATATTGTAACAGCGAGAGCTGTAGCAAATTTAACAGTGCTTTCTGAATATTTATTACCATTAACTAAAAATAATGGAAAATGTATATGTATGAAAGGAAGCAATATAGAAGAAGAGTGCAAAGAAAGCAAAAAAGCAATAGAAATACTAGGTGGAAAAATTGTTGAAATAGAAGAATTTTATTTACCAGATTCAGATATAAAACGTAATATAATAAATATAAAAAAAGTAAAAGCGACACCTGCAAAATACCCAAGAAAGCCAGGAACACCTGCAAAAGAGCCATTAAGATAGACTTGAAAAAGTCTATCTTTTTTTCATACAAAACAAAAAATAAAAATAATGAAAAAAATTAATATAAATTCGTAAAATTCATTGACTTTTTTTCTAATATTTTATATTATATATGTAGATAACAAATGTAACAAATAAATTAATATTTACTATAAAATGGAGGCGAGCTTTGTGGGAAAAATAATTGCGGTAGCAAATCAAAAAGGTGGAGTAGGAAAAACAACCACAACAATAAACTTAAGTACAATTTTAGCGAAAAAAGGTAAAAAAGTATTACTAATAGATGCAGACCCTCAAGGGAATGCTACAAGCGGAGTTGGAGCAGAAAAAGATGTAGAATTTTCTACATATGATGTATTAGTTGGAGAAACAGAGATAGAAGAAGCAATAGAAGGAACAATAATAAAAAATTTATCTGTATGTCCATCAAACATCAACTTAGCAGGAGCAGAAGTAGAGCTAGTTTCAATGATGTCAAGAGAACAAAGATTAAAAGAAAAATTAGAAGAAGTAAAAAGTAAATTTGACTACATTTTAATCGATTGTCCACCATCATTAGGACTAATTACATTAAATGCTTTTACAGCAGCAAACAGTGTATTAATACCAGTTCAATGTGAGTATTATGCATTAGAAGGATTGGGACAACTTATAAACACAATCAACTTAGTAAAAAAACATTTAAATAAAAACATAGAAATAGAAGGGGCATTACTTACAATGTATGATGCAAGAACAAACCTATCTAACCAAGTTGTAAAAGAAGTAAAAAAATACTTTGATAATAAAGTATATAAAACAGTAATACCTAGAAACGTAAGACTTAGTGAAGCACCAAGTTATGGAATGCCAATAACAGAATATGATGCAAGATCAAAAGGTGCTAAAAGTTATGAAAAATTTACAAAAGAATTTTTAAAAATAAATGAAGTCGAAAGAAAAGCTAAACATATGTTATAAAATATGAAAGGAATGTGATAAAAATGCCTAAGAAAACAGGATTAGGAAAAGGATTAGATGCCTTATTTGGACCAGTTCCAGAAGAAGAAAAAGCACAAGAAACAGATATATTAAAAAACTTAAAAATAATAGAAGTAGAACCAAATAGAGAACAACCAAGAAAAAACTTTAATCAAGAAGCATTAGAAGAATTAGCAGAATCAATAAAAGAATATGGATTAATACAACCAATAGTTGTAACAAAAAAAGACGGGTATTATAGTATAATTGCAGGAGAAAGAAGATGGAGAGCAAGTAAAATTGCAGGACTTACAGAAATACCAGCAATTGTAAGAGAAGATGATGAAAGAAAAAATAATGAAATAGCATTAATAGAAAATATGCAAAGAGAGGACTTAAACCCATATGAAAAAGCTTTAGGAATTAAAAATTTAATGACAACATATGGATTTACACAAGAAGAAATAGCAAAAAAATTAGGAAAAAGTAGAAGTGCAATTGCAAACACAGTAAGAACGCTAAACTTAGAGCCACGTGTATTAGAAATGGCAAAAGAAGGAAAATTAACAGAAGGACATTGTAGAGCATTACTTTCTATAACAGATCCAGAAAAACAATATCTAACAGCAATAAATATGTTAGAAAGAGGAGCAACTGTTAGAGAAGTTGAGCAAACAGGAAAAGAAATAAACAAAAAACAAGTATCAAAAGAACAATTAAAAAGAAATGCTATATTATACAAAGATATAGAAAACACATTCCAAGGCTTTTTTGGAACAAAAGTAAAACTAAATCCTGGTAAAAAAAGAGGAAAAATAATAATAGAATACGCATCAAATGATGATTTAGAAAGAATATTAAATCTAATGAAATAAACAGAAGAAAGAGGGACGTAAATGCAAGAAATAATAGATTTTTTAAGAACAGATAATTTTTTATTAATGTTATCAATAATGGTAGGAATTCTTACTATAGGATTTATTTCTATATTATATAGTAATATAAAACTAAAAAATAAATACAATAAATTTATTAAAAAAATAGGAAATGGAAAGAATATAGAAGAAGACCTAGAAAACTATATGTATAGAGTTGAAAGAGTAGAAAGACAAAATGCAGAAATAATATCATATTGCAAAAATTTAGATGAAGAAGTATCAAAGTGTATTCAAAAAATAGGTATAGTTAGATATAGTGCATTTAAAGATACAGGAAGTGATTTAAGCTTTGCAGTAGCTATGTTAGATGAAAATAATGATGGAGTTGTATTTAATGGTATATATTCTAGAGAAATGTCTAATATATATGCTAAACCTGTAAAAAATGGTGTTTCTGAGTATACTTTGTCTGAAGAAGAAAAAGAGGCAATTAGGAGAGCTATAGAGGCTAATAATTTAATAAATATAAAATAAAAAACAGCTATCTTTAGTATAAGATAGCTGTAGTTCATTTTTAATACTTATTTAAATATTATTATTAAAAATATAACTGTTGGAATTGCCCACAATATACCTGAACCAACTTTTCCATCTTTAAAAGAAGAAATTGAGGCCAGTAAGCAAGCAATAGTAAGTATTGCAAAAAAAATTCCAACGATTGAAATTATCGAAAATTTAAATAATAGTACTAAAATAAGTAAAACAATAATAGTAGAAAAAATTTTCATTTTATATCCTCCTGCATGAACTGTATAAGTTTGATTATGTTAATTATATCAGAGATTATAAAAAAAGTCAAAATTATTAAAAAATTCTATTGACAAACATTTTAAAAAATGCTAATATATATACTGTCGCTGGACATAGCGATAACTAATGGAGAGGTGGTCGAGTTGGTTTATGGCACCAGTCTTGAAAATTGGCGTAGGTTAATAGCCTACCGTGGGTTCGAATCCCACCCTCTCCGCCAAGTATTATAAAGATATAAAAGCCCATAAATTTATATTAATAAATTTAAACTTTTATATCTTTATTTTTAATTAAATATTATTATGTAGGTGTACCCAAGTGGTGAAGGGGGCAGTTTGCTAAACTGCTAGGTCTCGTAAGGGGCGCGGAGGTTCGAACCCTCTCACCTACGCCAAAAAGATATAAAGAATAATCCTTTATATCTTTTTTTATAAAAATATTGTAAAAAAAAAGTATATAAGGTATAATAAAAGTAGATTAGGAGGTAGCTTATGAGAAGAAATAGATATATAAAAGTTATTATAATGGCAATTTTATCGATTTTTTTGTTTTTTTGTTTGATAATGATTAATAATAATAGTTATGCTAGTTATGGAGAAGAATTTAAAACTTTTTTGGTAAAAAATGATGATGGAACTCTAAAAAATGGAAAAACAACAGCAACAGACGATTTTGATAATACATATGAAATACCTTTCGCATTGAATTTTAGTGCTATTGACGAATATATAAATAATAATTGTAAAGATAAAAAGGGAAAGATAGATAATAGCAAAATTGATAGTGAATTTAAAAAATATTGTAGTAATAGATTGGATGTGGAAAAATATTCTGAAGCACAAAGTGATGAAGAACAAAAAAATTATGATAACTTGTTTGGAATTATAGGGTTGGTAAATACTGCTGTTCAAAATAGGAGAATTGACAGTAATGAAAGTATTGAAGATGTTTTAAAGAGAAAGAATATATATTCTGAATTTTATAATGATGATGGTTCAGTAAATACGAGTGATTCAAGTAATGCACTACCAACAAAAGAAGAACTTTTAAATTATAATTATACAAATATATATAATTGCTTAAACAATAAAAAAGAAGTTAAAAATGAAGATGGTAAAGTAGTAGGAATTAAAGATGTTGAAAATATGTACTGGGATGGAAAAAATAAAGCATGTAGAATAATAGATGACAATAGTAGTTTATCTGATAGCGATAAAAAAGAGATAAAAGAAAAATGGGCAGAAGAAGCAGTAAAGAATAGTTCTAAAAATATAGATGCCAATGTGAAAGATTATTTATCTTCAGAAATAAAAGCGGTTAAAGATAAGAGATATTATAGAAACCCTGTCGTAAATACTGAAGATTCATCTAGTGGATTAGATGATGCTATATCTGATGCAGATTCATTTATAGAAACTGGCGATAATGATAAATTACAAATATCATCATTACAGGCATTTTCTAGAAATATTTATAATATTCTTTTAACTATAGGTATAGTGGTTGCAGTTTTAACAGGAGCGATAATAGGAATAAAATATATGCTAGGAAGTGTAGAAGAAAAAGCTGATATAAAAGGATTATTAATACCATATATTGCTGGATGTGTAATTATATTTGGTTCATTTGCTATATGGAAGTTAGTTGTAACCCTTTTACAGGGAATTTAAGAATAGGAGATTTAGGATGAAAAATAAATTGAGTTTTATATTTATAATAGCAATAGTTTGTGTTATGGTTTTTCCTTATATAGTATCAGCAACAGAGATTGTTGTTACTCAAGAAATAACAAAAGTTTCCACTGATTTAGGATTAGGGGATTTAAATAATTATAAGGGTGATGGAGAAAATGCAACTAAATTTATAAGCAAGGTCGAAGGAATTTTATCAATAATACAAATGGTTGGAGTGATATTATCTGTTATTATATTAGTTATGATAGGAATAAAATATATGTTGGGAAGTGTAGAAGAAAAGGCCGATTATAAAAAATCAATGATACCGTATTTGATTGGTGCTTTAATGGTATTTTCAGTAACAACATTACCACAACTAATATATAAATTTATACAAAATTTCTAAAAAAGTTGCATAAAAAAATAAAATATGATATACTAAAAACAATGTTATTAAAATTCTCATTTGATGAGGTTTGATATAGAAAATAAGGAGGAAAGGTAAAATGAACAAAAAAACAACAAAAATATTAGCAACAATTTTAATGATTGCTATGATTGTATCAGTAGCAGCAACATGCTTTGCAATTACACCTAGTGATATAAAAGGAGATACAACTACAAAAGGAGCAACAGAAATTTCTAATGTAGGTAAATCTATAGTTGGAATTTTACAAACAGTTGGTATTATATTATCAGTTATTGTTTTAATTATCTTAGGTATTAAATATATGATGGGTAGTGCAGAAGAAAAAGCAGATTATAAAAAATCTATGATACCATATTTAGTTGGTGCAATATTAATATTTGCAGCATCTGCATTAGCACAAGTTGTTTACCAATTTGTTACAGGAATACAATCTTAATTATTAAAAAGAGTAGGAAACTACTCTTTTTTTGTATGAAAATATAATATAAAAGTATATAATTTGTTACAATTTTGTTACAATAGTATTAAAAGTATATTAAATTTACCTTTTTTGCCTAAAAATATTACATTTTACGAGTTTTTATGTTATAATTATACTTAGTAAAAATGTAATTTTTTGTTACTGAGGAGGAAGAAATATTGGGTACATATAATTTACCAAGAAATGTAAAAGGAGAAGGAAGAATTTTATTTGTATTTTCAACTAAAGCTTTGATTTATACAATGGGAGGAGCTGGAATAGGATTTATTTTTTATTTAATTTTCAGCATTGTAAAATTAAACATAGTTGGAATTATATTAATGTTGCTTTTTGCAGTGATTGGATTTGCTATAGGAACACTTAAAGTTCCAGAGACAAATGCATTTGAAATAACCAGAAAAACAGGCGGAGAAAATATTGATGATGTAATAAAAAGAGCAATTAGATTTAAGATGAATAGAAATAGAATATATGTGTATGACAATGATAATACAAACAAGAAAAAAATAACAAATGAAAAAGGAGGAGAAGAATAATGGACTCAAATGCAATTTCTAATATTTTAGGAGTAATACTTATTCTTTTAATAGCATTACTAATGATATTATCTGTTGTGTTTTTAATATTAAAGGGCAAGGAAAGTGCTAATAAAAGAAAAGAAAAGAATACTTCAAATAAAACAAATTCAAATAATGGTGTGAAGAAAACAGACACAAAAGCTGCAATTACATATAATAAAAAATCAATATTTGATTTTATGGAATTTGATTCTATAACAGATAACATGATTGTTCAAAAAGATGGTAGAAGATATCTTATGGTTGTAGAATGCCAGGGTGTAAATTATGATTTAATGTCTCAAATGGAAAAAGTATCTGTTGAAGAAGGATTTCAACAATTCTTAAATACATTAAGACATCCAATTCAAATATATATACAAACTAGAACGGTAAATTTAGAGAGTAGTGTTAATACATATAAGGCTAAAGTGAAAGAAATACAGGAAAATTATAATAGAATGAAAATTAGATATGACCAAATGAAACAATCAGAAACATTTTCACAAGAAGAGTTACAAAAATATTTTTATGAGTTAACAAAACAAAGAAATTTAGTAGAATATGGATTAGATATTATTTCTAATACTGAAAAAATGAGTTTAAATAAAAATGTTTTAAATCAAAAATATTATATTGTAATTCCATATTTTTCAGAAGAAAATACTGACGAAAAATATGACAAAGAAGAAATAACAAATATGGCATTTTCGGAGTTATATACAAAAGCTCAATCAATAATAAGAGCGATATCAGCATGTTCTGTTAAAGGAAAAATTTTAAATTCATCAGAATTAGTTGAATTATTATATATGGCATACAATAGAGAAGATGCGGAAATTTATAATTTAGAAAGAGCAATGAAGGCTCAATATGATAATTTATATTCAACAGCACCAGATGTATTTGAAAAGAAATTAAAAACTTTAGATGAAGAAATTGATAGACAAGCAATTGATTTAGCTAATAATACAATAGAAAAAGTAAAAACAAAAATACAAGAACAAGTAGAGGAAAAAGAAGACAATATGGAGGAATTAATAAGCAAAATGGCACAAGTTATATTGTCTGAAAATAAACAATATGTAGGAGAACAAGTTGCAGAAGCAGCAATTAAAGAAATACAGGAAGGAGGAAATGAAAATGAAACAAAAGTTAAAAAGACAACAAGAGGAAGAAAAAAACAATCAATTAATTAATGATAATGAAGAACCAGAAATATTAAGAAGAAAAACAGTAAAAGAATTAATAGCTCCTTCTGGAATAGATGCATCACATATAGACCATCTAGAAATAATAGCAAGTGTAAAAAGATATGCAAGAAGTTTCTTTATTTCTGCTCTTCCACGTATGTGTACATTCCCAGAATTATTTAGGGATTTATACTTTTTTGGCGATATAAATACTTCAATATATATTACACCAATAGCAGAATCTAGATCACAAAGTGAATTGAATAAAACAATAAATGAACTAGAAACTGAAAGAATTGTAGCCGCAGATAGAGGAAATATAAATAGAGAAAGTACATTAGCACAAAAAAGATATGAAGCAGAACAATTAAGAGATGAAATTGCAGCAGGATTTAATAAAATGTATGAAGCTTCTATTGTTTCTACATTATTTGCTTATAGTCAAGAAGATTTAGACAGATTAACAAAATTACTTTCAACCGAAATGTCCAAATCACTAGTAGGAATAAAAAGTGCATGGGGAATGCAAGAAGAAGCATTTAAAAGTAATTTGCCATTTGCAACTGATAAAGTAAAAAAATCACATGATTTTGATAGTAGATCAATGGGAACAGTATTTCCATTTACTACAACGGAAGTAGGACATTCAACAGGTGTACCAATAGGATTTAATAAACAAACAGGAACACCGATTTTATTTGATAACTTCCATCCATCACTTACAAATTATAATATGGTTATATTTGCTAAGTCTGGTGCTGGTAAATCAGTTACAATGAAAACTTTAATTTCACGTTCTTCAGTTCTTATGGGAATAGAAAGTTTAGCATTAGACGCTGAAGGTGAATATAGTATAGTCGCTGAAAGTTTGGGCGGAATTAATGTTGTATTGAGTCCAAATTCAAAAACTGTAATTAATTTATTTGATATAGAACCTGAAAATGTAAAAGATGAAATAACGGGAAGAGAAAGAACAGTTTTAAACGTAGAGAGTAAAGTAGAAGATGTTACACAAGCTTTGCTTACTATGGCTAGAGGTAGTACAAGAAGTTCTGAAGTAAATGAGTTAACAAAACAAGTAATTGCAGAAACAGTTGCGGAAGAATATGCAAGGCTTGGAATTAATAATAATCCAAGTAGCTTATATAGTGGACAAACTTTTCAACAAGGAGATAAACTTTATAATCAAAAAAAGGAAATGCCTACAATAGGAAGTTGGTATAAGAGCCTAGAGAAAAAAGCTCAGGCAAATACAAATAAAGATTATAGTTATCATTATAGTTATTTGCTAAAAGTAATGAAACAATATATAAGAGAATTTAACGGACAAATGGCATATTTTGATGGTCAATCAACATTTGACTTACTAGATGGAGCACCATTTATTAATTTAGATATTTCTCAATTAGAGGAAAGATTTGCAAGACCATTAGCACAACAAATATTACTTTCTTGGATATGGGAAAAGTTTGTAAAGAAAAATAGTGAAGATAGAACAAGAGCAAGACAAAAGAGGGTTATAGTCGATGAGGCTTGGATGTTATTACCATACCCAGAAGCTGTAGACTTTTTAAATACAATGGCTAGACGTGCAAGAAAAAGAAATGTATCTTTAGCAATTATTTCTCAAAGATTCCAAGACTTTTATGAAAAGCCAGAAGCTCAAGCTGTTTTGACTTCTTCTGATACAAAGTTGTTTTTAGCACAAGATAAATCAGAAATTCAATATTTAAAAGAAGTATTTAAGTTAAGTGAAGGTGAAGCTGGATTTTTAACAACTTGTTTAAAAGGTGAAGGATTATTAAAAGTAGGTTCAGAAACAGCAATAATTCAAATAGTTCCTACAGAAAAAGAATTTGAATTTGTTGAAACTAATATTAATAAACTGGTACAAATGAGAAGTAGAAAAACAGGAAATCTAGGGTAGTAAAGGAGGAAAATATGAAATTTTTTACAAAAAAGAGTACTATACAAAAGATTATATTAGCATTAGTTGTAATTATACTTTTTAACTTTGCTATTCCAGTTAAGGCTCAAGCAGATATTTGGGATGATATGGGAGGAAAAATTTTAAAAGAACTTTTAAAATTGGTTGATGCTCTTCGGAGATGTAGTTATGGGGGTTCTTAACAAAACAATGTTAGGAACTGATAAAATTTATGACTCGGTATTATTAGACACAGATGATGCAAGTGTAATTAATAAAGATGGTTCTCTTTATTCCAATGGAAATGAAACTCCAAGAAAAAAACTAACTGGTGGAGATTTTGGAGGAAATGGACTTATATTTGGAGGAGCATGGAAGATACCAAATATGTTATATTGTCCTGAAAATATATTCGCTAATAAAATTCCTGCATTTGATGTTAATTTTATACATCCAAATAAATATACAGGAGTTTATGGATCAACAGAGAAAAGCTATGCTGCGAGATTAGCTCCAACAATTGCTACTTGGTATAAAGCATTTAGAAATATTTCTGTTGTTGGGTTACTATGTGTTTTAGTTTATTTAGGTATAAGAATATTAATAGAAACCTCTGCTCAAGGAAAGGCTAAATATAAAGAATCATTAAAAAATTGGTTTGTTGCATTGTGTTTGGTTTTTGCAATTCATTTTATTATGGCAGGAACATTAATGATAATAGATAAAGTTACAGAATTGCTAAAAACATCTTTGGGTGATTCTACAATATATGTTGATGTCTCTACAGGAATAGATTCAAAAGTAAGTTTTAAAACAAATTTAACAGGATATGTTAGATTTTTGGCACAAAGTAGAGCATGGGGAGATGCAACAGCCTATACACTAATCTATGCAGTTTTGGTTATATATACAATAATGTTTACATTTACATATTTTAAAAGATTTTTATGGATGGCATTTCTTACTATGATAGCACCTTTGGTTTCATTAACATATCCGATTGATAAAGCTGGAGATGGTAAAGCTCAAGCATTTAATATGTGGTTTAAAGAATATATTATGAATGCAATATTGCAACCAGTGCATTTGTTGCTATATTCTGTAATGGTTTCATCAGCTATTGATTTAGCAACTGATAATCCAATATATGCATTAGTTACTATTGGATTTTTAATACCAGCAGAGAAATTTATTAAGAAAATGTTTGGATTAGATAAAGGTGAAACTGCTGGAGGATTAGGTTCTTTTGCAGGAGGAGCAATGACAATGAAAGCATTAGAAGGGCTTGGAAAAAAAGCTCCACCACCACTAGGAAAAGGAGGACCTGGAAAAGGTCAAGGACAACAAGAGGCATCTGAAAATGGAAATTATAAAATTAGACAAAATAAGAGAAGTACTTTAGAAGGTTTTAATGGAGAAGAAAACAATTTAGGAATTGAAACTTCAAAAAAAGATACTACTTTGGCAGAAGGCTCAGAATCAGATGGTATACTTAAGAATAAAATGACAGAGGATGACTCTGTAAATTATTCAGATGTTGATAAAAGTTTAGATGATAATTTTACAAAACGAAATATTGATTCAATGGAACAAATTAAAAATAATACCTTAGAACAAAATGAAGGAAGAAGAGTTCCAGTAAATTATAATAAAGAAAAAAATAATAAAATAGGAGTATCAACAGGTACTGCATTAAAGAGAACAGCAATAAGAGGCATAAAAAGAGGAGTAAATGGAAGTAAATTTGTTGCAAAAAAAGCATTGAGAACAGGACTAAAAGCTTCTGGTTCAGTAATGGGGGGAGCTATAGGTTTGGCTGCTGGAATTGCAAGTGGAGATCCATCAAAAGCTTTTCAATATGGTATGGCTGGTATAGCTGCTGGAAATAAAATAGGAGAAGGAGCATTTAATGGTGCAGAAAGAATAGGACATGGAGTAAAAAATGGTGTAAGTAATGCAGCAAATACTATAAAAAATGATTACAGAGAAGAAAAATATGGTTTAGCAGGAGCTCGTCAAAAACAAATATTTGAACAAAATCAAAAAGCTAAAAAAGCTTTTATGAAAGATGAAGAAGAAAAAAGAAAATATAAAGAAATGGCAGCTACATTAGAAGAAAAAAATGGAAGAGCTTATGACGTGGAAGAGCTTATGAATTCTGCTTTTGACTATAAAGTAGCAGGATTAGATGATAAACAAATTGAAACTGGATTAGAACTTGAAAGCAAGTATGGTGGAATTGGCGGTAAAAACCATGACCAAATGATGGATATAGTAGGATTAACAGGAAAATATAGTCAAGATTATATTTTAGATGATAAGAAGAGAAGTGCTATGGAAGGTTTTGTTGCAAGTAAAGTAAGTAATCCAAAACAACAACAACAAGTTATGCAATTATTTGCTGAAGCACATGGACAAGGTAATTATTATAAAAATATAAAGAAAAGTGAAAAAAATCAACAAAATCAAAAAACAAAAAGACGGAAATACAGCAAAAAATAAATAGTGATGATATTAGGAGGAAAATAATAAATGCATAATTTGATTAGAATGTATAATCAAAATAGAATAAAAATATGGATTATAGTGATTGGAATTATTATTGCAATCACTTTAGTTCAAATTATAAATAATGCTGTAAAAGAGAATAATATAGAAAAAAATAGAAATTTAATTGCTCAAGAACAGGAAAAATATAATAATCAAAAATATACAAATGAAAGTAAATCAATGGTATCTGGTGGAGTAGTGTCAGAAAGCAAGCAAAATACATATGGAAATTTAATAGACGAATTTTTTACTTATTGTATTAACAAAGAACCAGAAAAAGCATATGATTTACTTTCTTCTGATTGTAAAAAAGTATTATATCCTTCAGAAAAAATATTTGAAGAATTATATTATAATGAAAAATTTAATGGTAATAAAAAATATAGTTTTCAATCTTGGTCTTCTAGTAGTGAATATATATATTTAGTAAAAATTTACGATAATATGCTGGCGACAGGAAAAGATAATACATCTAATTATTTACAAGATTATGTAACAATAGTAGATGAAGGTAATAGTAATTATAAAATTAGTATAAGTAGTTTTATAGAAATAGAACCAATTGAAAAGAGTGTAAGTAAAGATGGAATTTCTATATTAATAAAAGAATCATATGTATATATGGATTATCAAGTTTTTAATATAGAAGTAAGCAATACAACTAATAATACTATTAGTTTGGTGGATTATAGTAACAACAAATCATTATGTGCAACAGATATTAATGGAATTGAATTTAATGCTTTATTAAATGAAAATACAGAAGAAGATTTTATAATTTCTAGTCAAAAAAAGAAAAATATTAAAATTAAATTTAGCAATTCATATAGAGTTGGTAATGGTATACAAAAAATTAAATTCTCTAATATAATAAAAGATTATAATTCATATTTAAATAATAAAGAAAGTTATAATGGTATAATAAATATAGAATTTTAAATGTAAAAAAATAATAAAAAAGAGGTGATAGTTTTGGAAAAAAATGATGAAAAAAAAGAAAATGATGTTGCACAAGATGTTGCAAGAGCTGTTAAAAAGAAAGCAATGAATAAAGTAAAAAGTGCTATTGTGACGAAACTTGCAATAATATATGCATTTATTTTTGCAAAACTAATGCCTATAATACTTTTGGTTTCAGTAATTGTAGTAGTTTTTAATTGGCTTATAGAATTATTTCAAGGAGAAGATACAACACAAATTATTTATGCGTCATTATTAAATTCAGGTGTAATTTCAGATACAATGTCACAAGATTTTACTTCTTTAGTTGAAATTAAAGGAGATGAAAAAAATGGTTATTATTTAGCATTTAAAGATGATGCTGATGAAAAATTTGACAATGTAATTAAAGAATTAAATTCTACGCCTAAAACAGTAGTACCTTTAACAAAGGATTTTTTAAAGCAAATGGTAAAAGCTGAGTTAGTAACTCAATATCCTAATCTTGGTGGAAAGACAGAAGGAACAAATCAATTTCAAGGAGCGATAAAGATTAGAAGAATTACACCAGATAAAAATTATGGAGAGATAAAAAATACATCAGGAGGAGAGACAACCAAACAAAATGTAACTTTTTCTGGTACAGATGTAGTAGGTCAAATATCTGATGGAGAAAAAGTTTATAAAATAGGAATAATGGCAGCATATTCTACTGATAATCCGGGACATAAATCTCCAACACCTCAGAACAATGAAAAACAATTAAGCGAAGAAGAATTAACTGTAAAAGTAGCAAAATATATAGAGCAAGCATTTAGTGTTTATGGAAATATTGAAGTTGTTCAAATTGGAAGTACAGAAGATAATCCAAATGTTTCTGATGATGGAAGACTTCAAAAAGCAAAAAATGAAGAAGTTGATGCATTAATAGGAATTGCATTTAATAGTGCTGGAGATGGAACAAAATACGAAAATGAAAATGGAATTTCAATTACATATAATCAAGATGGTGGATCTGATGAAAGTAGAAAATTAGGAAATATATTAAAAGAAGCTGTTTCTAGTAGTATGGAATTAAATAAAGGCAACTCTGATCAAACTGATACAACAAATACTTTAGGGACAAAAGATGATAGTTTTATTTCATTGACAATAAATGGAGGATATTTATCATCAACAAAAGATTATGCGATAATAAGTCAAGATTTAGGATTACAATTATATGCTAAAGGTGTAGTAAATGGTATTTTACAGTATTATAATATAGAAAACAAAGGTTATGGAACGATGATTGATGGTACTGAAAGTATATCTAGTACAGTAACTTCAACAGTAGTTGATTTAAAATATGTTCCTTTAGAACAATTTGAAAAAGATTTAACAGATGATCCTAAAAAGGCATTACAAGAATTTTCGTTAGATTCAAATTTTAAACTTGTTACAGCAACCTGGAGCTATTCAGGTGATGAAATAACAGTTACTAAAAATAATACAGCATTAGATTATAAAAGTATTATGAGTAAATATACAATGCCTATGGAATATATGTTATTCTGGTATATTGATACTGAAAGTGTTGAATTTGCATCTGGATTAGGACAACTTGCACTTAATAGTGAATTTGTAATTATGATAGAAGATAACGTTACTACAACTAGAGTTGAAACAACAACAAACGAAGAAACGGAAACAAAACAACAAGATGATAATGGAGATTATTCAATAGATGTAGAAAGTAAAAGTGAAGCATTACATGAAGTTGATAATCAAGTAAAAGTTACTGAGAGTACTTCTCCAAAAATAGAATTAATATATGCAGATACATGGTTTGTTAAATTTGATAACAAATTATTATTAGAACAGAATTCAAAAAATGCAAAAGCTAATGGAACTGTAAAAGAAAGTAATACAACATCAGAATCTACAAGTGTAAATACAGAGGAGTGGTCAGAGACTGAAACAATAAAAGAAACACATGTCGATGATGATGGAAATGAAGTTGAAGAAGAAAAAGAGATTACAAAAAATTATCAAAAAACTATAACAACAAAAGTAACAACAGATACAGATATGGTTTCTAATGAATATAAAGCAGGTGAATCTCAGATAACTGGAAATGAACAAAAATTTGTTACATTATTTAGAAAAAACGCAATTAAAGGAATGTTAATAGAATCATGGTTAAAAGATTTAATGGAAAATAATTCAAAAACAGCTAATATGGTAGATATTACAGACTATCTTATTTATAAGGCAACTGGTATAGATACAGGAGTTATGTCTTTTGATTTTAGTGAATATGCACCAAGTTCATTTAATACTAGTACAGGAATTTATGGAGGGACCATTCAAGAAAAAGTATGGTTTGCATTAAGAGATGTAGGATATAGTGAAATTGCTGTAGCAGGAGCTATGGGAAATATAGATTATGAGTCTGGGGGATTTGACCCAAATGCGATAGAAGGTGGTTCTGGAGAAGGTATAGGATTAATTCAATGGAGTTTTGGAAGAAAAACTCAATTACAAGAATATGCAAAATCTAAGGGAGTAAATTGGAGTGATGAAGATACTCAAGTAGAATTTTTAGTTGCAGAAATTAGTGGACAAGGTCCAGCAGCAGATTACTCAAATCAAAGAACAGCAGGATATATTAGAGAAGAAAATATAACTTCAACAAATGAAGATTGGTCTAATTCTACAACTATAGATGATGCAACATTACATTTTATGAGATTTTTTGAATCTCCTTCAAGTAAGGCTAGTTATAGTTCTAGATTAGAAAAATCAAAAAAATATTATGAAGAATTTAAAGGGAAAACAAAACCAACTGGTTCATCAATAGATGTAAGTGATGGAGATGGTTATACGTCAATATATAAAGCTAATTCTGGAAAACAGTTTAAGGAATATAAACAATATGAAGGTTCATATAAAGATACATTGTATATGCCATATGGTGAAAGCATTAGTTCTATAGGATGTTCAATTACATCAATTTCGATAGTATTAACAGGTTATGGAAATAATGTTAATCCGGGAAGCTTAGCAGGACATAACTATTTAGCAAATCATTTTACAGAATATGGAGTACAATGTTCAAGTGGAGAAGCAACAGCAGATAAAATTACAGAACATTTGAAAGAGGGAAAACCAGTAGTGGTAGAAATTTCAGGTACTTTGAAAGCTGGTGGAGCAACAAAATATTATGGACAACATTTTATTGCTGTATTAGATATAAATTCATCTGGTGAAGTTTATGTTTCAGATCCAGGAAGTACAACAACAAATGGATGGGCTAATGTAGATGATATTGTGGGAATATCAAAGAGTGCATTATATGCGGAAAACTAGATAAAAAAGGAATGATTAAAATTGAAAAAAATAAAAACTTTAATAATAAGTATAATTATTTTAATCTTAATAATAGGTATAGTGCTTTTAATAATTAATAAAAAAAATAAAAATGAAGGCAATAAGATATACAGTAATAATGTTGAAGTTGTTAGTGAGACATCAGAAGATAATAGAAGTGATATAACAACAACAAGTTATTATACAATTCAAAAATGTATTTCACAATATTTTGAAGTTTTAAATAAAAATAATACTGCATATTATACTGTGAATGAAAAAGGTGAAAATGTAAAGTCTGTTGGAGATGACTATATAAAAGGAAGAATATATGATTTATTAAGTGAAAATTATATAAATAAAAATAATATAACGAAAAATAATGTATATTCATATGTTGATAATGTAACTGAAAATGTAAGCTTTAATATACTAGATGCTAAATTAATAGAAAACAATAAAAATAATCAGTATATTGTTTATGGATTTATGACACAAACACTAAAAAATAAATTTATAGCTAATAAATATTATATAATAAATATTGATGAAAAAAATAATGTCTTTTCTGTAGAACCAATTTTAAAGAAATATAATAATATTAATGAAATTTCAAATATTGAAGATGTAGAAATAACAAAAAATAATAATAATAAAATTCCAAGTATTAAAATCAATTCGGAAGTACAATGTAAAAATTATTTAACAACATTTAAAAGAATGATGTTAAGTAATCCAGAAGTTGCTTATGAATATTTGGATAATGAATATAAACAAAAAAGATTTGTAAATGCAAATGAATTTAAAGCATATGTAAATAATAACATTGATGAATTAGAAGGATTAAATGTTTCTGAATATCTAGTTAATGTATATGATGATTATACAGAATTTGTTTGTAAAGATAAATCAGGAATAATTTATACATTTGATGCAGAGACACCTTTAAAATATACAGTAAAATTAGATACGTATACAATTATATCAGATAAATATAAAAGTGAATATGATTCAGCAGAAACACAGAAAAAAGTACAAATGAATATTGATAAATGGGTTCAAATGTTAAATAATAGAGATTATTCTTCAGCATATAATTTATTAGATGAAACATTTAGAAATAATACATTTGGAAGCCAAGAAAAATTTGAAAAATACATGAAAGAAAATTATTCTTTACAATATTTAATTACATATAATGAATATAAAGAAGAAAATGATATATCAATAATGAGTATAACTTTAAAAGATATATTAGGAAAAAATGAAACAACAAAAGATTTAAAAATAATAATGCAATTAAATAATAATTATGATTTTGTTATGTCATTTGAGATTTAAAATAAAAAATAAAAATAAATAAGAATTTCTTATTTATTTTTATTTTTTTATTATTATTAAAAATATTATTTTTGGGTTATAAAAAATAAAATAATTAAATAAATAAATTTATTTTAATTAAAACAATTAATAATTATTTTAATTAATTCGTTATTTAAAAAATAATTCTTAATTAATGGAATTTGAAAAATTAAAATAAAAATAATAACTGTAATAAAAACACTAATTAAAGATTTTAAATATTCTTTAAATGTTTTTTTATATTTTATTTTATAACCTCTATTTTTTAAATCTTGAATATAGGCATCATAATAAGCTTTATTAATGGCTTCATTATATTTTTGTCGAATATTTTCAGAATTATTATTATTAATATTTTTATTATTATTTAAATTATTTTTATTAATATCATTATAATTTAAATTTTCATTAATTTTGTTATTAAAATTATTATTAATATTATTATTAAAATTATTATTAAAATTGTTATTAAAATTATTATTAAAATTATTATTAATATTATTTTTATAATTAATTAAATTATTTTTTAAATAATTAATTTCATTTTTTAATTTTAAATTTTCATTAATTAAATTATTATAATCCTCAACAGAAAATTCAGTTTGTTTTAAATTTAAATCATAATTTTTTCTCTTTTCAGAATCTGATAAAACTTCAAAAGCTTCATTAATTAATTTAATTTTTTCTTCATATTCAGCCTTTAAATTATTATCTTGTAAATCAGGATGATATTTTTTAACTAATGTTTTATATGCTTTTTCAATTATTTCTGGAGATGCATTTTTATTTACTTCTAAAATATCGTAATAATTTTTTTCCAATTAAATCAATCCTTTCATAATTAATATACCATAAAAATTAATTTATTAAAATAAAAAACACAAAAAAAATTAATTTTCATATATTATATCAGGTGATTTATATGGAAATTGGATTAGCCTTATCTGGTGGAGGAGTAAAAGGTGCTGCGCACATAGGAGTATTAAAGGCTTTGGAAGAAGAAAAAATTAAAATTGATTATATAGCTGGTACATCGTCAGGAAGTATAGTTTCAACATTATATGCTGCTGGATTTTCTCCAGATGAAATTTATTATATTTTTAAAAAATATTGTAAAAAAATAAAATATGTCGATATTAAAAATATATTTAAATTATTTTTTGGATTATTTACTACATTAACAATTACTATTGATGGATTAAATTCAGGAAAATCTATAAAAAAATTAATTAATAAAGTTTGTGCTAAAAAAAATATTTATAATATTTCTGATATAAAAATGCCACTAGTAATTCCAAGTGTTAATATGAATAATGGAGATGTTGTATGTTTTTCTTCTTCAAAGATAAGAAATTTTTCGAATAAAACAATTTTTGTTAATGATGCAAATATAGGAGAGTGTGTTCAATCAAGTTGTAGTTTTCCAACTGTTTTTTCTCCATGTTCGTATAAAGATATTAAATTAGTTGATGGCGGAATAAGAGAAAATACTCCTTGGAGAGAACTTAAAATGATTGGAGCAGATGATGTTATAAGTGTTGTTTTTGAAAACGAGGTTGATAATAATTGTTGTAAAAATTTAGTAGATGTTGCTTTTCGTTCTTTTGAGCTTATGGGAAAAGAGCTTTCTAAATATGAGCTGGAGGGTGCAGATTATTTAATTAAAATTAAAAGTAAAAAAGTTTCTTTATTAGATATAAGTAAGATTGATGAGTTTTTTGAATTAGGGTATAGGACTACTAAAAATTTTTTAGAAAAAAATAAAGAAAAAATAAAAAATAATAGGAAATAAAATCCTATTATTTTTTATTTTATAATAAAACAGTCTCTTTATTATTATTTTCTCCATCTAAAGCTTTTTTTTCATTTTCTTGTCTAGCTAAATTATCTTTAGCAACAGTCATTAGAAGTTTAATTCTATTAGCTTGATTTGTTTCACTAGCTCCAGGGTCATAATCAACAGGAGAGATATTAGCTTCAGGGTATTTTTCTCTAATTGTTTTAATAACACCTTTACCAACAACATGGTTTGGTAGGCAAGCAAATGGTTGTACACATATGATATTAGGTATATCGTGTTCCATATATTCAATCATTTCTGCTGTTAAGAACCAACCTTCACCAGTTTGATTTCCTATTGATAAAACATCTTTTACTTTATCTTCTAAGTGCCAAATGTCACAAGGTTGTAAGTAACCTTTCTTAGAACTTGCTAGAGCTTTTTTAATGTCTTTTTCTAATATATCTATTAATTTTATAGCAATTTTACTTATTTTTGCAGATGTTTTATTTGTATTTAATAATGAATTAAATGTTATTTTGTGTGTTGCCATAAATTTAACAAATCCCATAAAGTCTGGTAATATTACTTCAGCTCCTTCTTTTTCAAGCATGTCAGCTGCAAAGTTGTTTCCAAATGGGTGATATTTTATTAGAACCTCTCCAACAATACCAACTTTTGGTTTTTTGTGTGTTGTGTCAAGTTCAATTTTTTCAAAGTCGTTTACTATGTCATATATGCTTTGTTTGAATTCTTTAATTGTTGATTTTCTAACTAATTTTTTACATTTAATCATCCATTCATCAAATAATTTTTGTGTTTCACCTTTGTTTATTTCATAAGCTCTATTTTTTGTTAACATTTTTTGTAGAAGATCTGCATATAATACACATTTTATCATTCTTTCTATCATTTTTGGTGTTAACTTAAATCCAGGCATTTTTTCCATTCCTACTACATTGAATGATATTACAGGCACATTGCTAAATCCTGCGTCTTTAAGAGCTTTTCTTATAAATCCAATATAGTTTGTTGCTCTACATCCACCACCTGTTTGTGACATGATTAAAGCTGTTTTGTTTAAATCATATTTTCCAGATTCTAAGGCTTCTATCATTTGACCTGTAACTAATATAGATGGGTAACAAGCATCATTATTTACATATTTTAATCCAGTTTCTACTGTATGTTGAGTACATTCTCTTAAAAGTTCTACTTTATAACCTGATTCTTGAACTGCAGCTTCAAGTAATTCGAAGTGTATTGGAGCCATTTGAGGGATTAAAATTGTGTAATCTTTTCTCATTTCTTTTGTGAAGATTTTTTTCTTTAATCCGTAGTCTCCATCAGCTTTTTCTTCTTGTTTTTTTGCAATTCTTTTATTCATACTTGCTAAAAGTGAACGTATACGAATTCTTACAGCTCCTAAATTGTTAACTTCATCTATTTTTATTAAAGTATACATTTTGTCATAGCTTGATAGGATTTCTTCTACTTGGTCTGTTGTTACTGCATCAACACCACATCCAAAAGAATTTAATTGTATTAATTCAAGGTTGTCGTGTTTTCCTACAAAGTCTGCTGCTGCATATAATCTTGCATGGAATACCCATTGGTCAACAACTCTTATAGGACGTTTGGCTTCTGTTTTATCAGATACACTATCTTCTGTTAAAACACAAAGTCCTAAAGATGTTATTAATGTATCAATTCCATGATTTATTTCAGGGTCTATATGATAAGGTCTTCCAGCTAATACAATACCTCTTAAATTATTTTCTTCTATATATCTTACTGTTTCTGTTCCTTTATCTCTAATATCTTTTTTACATTTTTGATATTCAGCTTCGGCTTTATCTGCAGCTTCTTCTAATTCTTTTTTTGTAAAGTTGTATTCTTTAAATTCATCTAATTCCATTAATTTTTTTACTAAATTCTTTTTATCAAATGGTAAGAATGGATTTAAGAATTTTATATTATGTGTTTTTAAATCTTCTACATTATTTTTTAATACTTCTGAATAAGATATTACTATAGGGCAATTGTAGTGGTTGTCTGCTTTTTCGTATTCTTTTCTAGAGTAAGGCATACAAGGGTAGAATATTGTTTTAATTCCTTTTTCAATCAAGTTTTCTATGTGTCCATGTGAAAGTTTTGCTGGGTAGCAAACTGATTCTGATGGCATAGATTCCATTCCTTTTTCATAAGTTTTTCTTGTTGTTTTGTCAGAGATTACTACTCTAAATCCTAAACTTGTAAGGAAGGTAAACCAGAATGGATAATCTTCGTACATATTTAAAACTCTAGGAATTCCTATTGTTCCTCTTATTGCGTATTCTTCTTCTAGAGGTTTGTAATCAAATATTCTTTGATATTTATATTGTACTAAGTTTGGTAAATTCTTCTTATTTGTTGTAATTCCAGCACCTTTTTCACAACGGTTTCCAGATACGTGGATTGAACCATTACTGAATTTATTTATTGTTAATTTACAATGGTTTTCACAGTTATTACATCTTGCATGTGTAACTTTTATTTCTAATTTGTCTAATTCATCATTTTTTAAAATTGTTGACTTATATTCCATATCAAGGTTTGATTCGTATTGTTCTTTTGAAAGTAAAGCCATACCATAAGCTCCCATAAGTCCGGATATGTCAGGTCTTACTACATTTTTTCCTACTATTTTTTCAAAAGCTCTTAATACGGCATCATTGTAAAATGTTCCACCTTGTACTACTATATGGTCTCCTAAAGTAGCAGTATCTCTTACTTTCATAACTTTTTGAATAGCATTTTTGATTACTGAGTATGAAAGTCCACTTGAAATATCACCTACTGTATAGCCTTCTTTTTGGGCTTGTTTTATTTTAGAGTTCATAAATACTGTACATCTTGAACCTAAATCAACAGGTCTTTTTGCTTTGATTGCTTCTTTTACAAATTCTGATATTTCTAAATTTAAACTTTTTGCAAATGTTTCAATAAATGAACCACAACCAGATGAACAAGCTTCGTTTAGCATTATGTTGTCAATTGCACCATTTTTCATTTTTATATATTTCATATCTTGTCCACCGATGTCTATAATTGCTGTAACATCAGGTTCAAATTGTTTTGCAGCAGTATAATGAGCTATTGTTTCAATTTCATTTAAATCTACATTTAGTGCTGTTTGAATTAATTTTTCTCCGTAACCTGTAACACCACTATATCTTAGAATTGCTTTTTCTGGTAAATCGGAATATAGTTTTTTTAGCATATTCATAACACTTTTTAAAGGATTTCCTTCATTGCTTCCATATAATGAATATAAAAGATTTCCTTCATTATCTATTAATACAAGTTTTGTTGTTGTTGAACCTGCATCTATTCCTAAATAGCAATCTCCTTCATAAGTTTTTAAATCTTTTTTTACAACCTTTGCTTTATCATGTCTTTCTTTAAAAGTTTTATATGCTTCTTCATCTTTAAATAAAGGTTCTAATGGATGTGTTGTATTATCATGAGAAACTCTTAAATTTTCTATTTTTTGTTTTAATTCTTCAGTTGTAATTGGTGTTGTATTTAGGGAATCAAGTGCTGCACCTTTTGCTACTAAAAGATGAGCTTCTTCTGGTACAATTACTTCTTCTGGTGTTAAGTTAAGTGTTTCTATAAATCTTTTTCTAAGTTCAGATAAATAACTTAATGGACCACCTAAAAATGCAACATTTCCTCTTATTGGTCTACCACAAGCAAGTCCACTAATTGTTTGATTTACGACTGCTTGGAATATAGAGGCTGCTATATCTTCTTTTGCTGCACCTTCATTTATTAATGGTTGTATATCTGTTTTTGCAAAAACTCCACATCTTGAGGCTATTGGGTAAATTGTTTGGTATGTTTTTGCAAGTTCATTTAATCCTGCTGTGTCAGTGTGCAAAAGTGATGCCATTTGGTCTAAGAATGCACCTGTACCACCAGCACAAGTTCCATTCATTCTTTGTTCTATTGATTTATCAAAATAAATTATTTTTGCATCTTCTCCACCAAGTTCAATTACAACATCTGTTTGAGGAATATATTTTTCAACTGCTCTTTTGCAAGAAACAACTTCTTGTATAAATTCTACTCCTAAAAATTTGCTTGCAGACATTGCACCAGAACCTGTAAGTGCAAGTGTAAATTTATTATTTGGGTACATTTTTATTAAATTTTCTAATACGTTACAAACAGTGTTTTTTGTATCAGAAAAGTGTCTTTGGTAATCTTTGAATATAGTATTTTGTTCTTCGTCCATTACTATAATTTTTACTGTTGTTGAACCAACATCTAAGCCAACGTGTAATATGTTTTCCATAATTTTTTGCTCCTTTTTATCCCCTAATTAAATATAGGTTATTTCTTATATTTAATCACCCTAATTTTATACGGAAAATGACTATTTGTCAAATGGTAAAAACTGGTAATAATTCAAAAATGTAACATTAAATAGCATATTTGGGACAAACAAATAATACAATTAAAAAGAAATTAAAAAACAAGGAGGAAAACATGAAAAATAAAAAGATTGTTATATCATTTATTGTATTAGTAATTGCTATTTTTTTAATTGGATATTTTGCAATAAAATATGTAAAAGAGAAAAAATCACAAGAAGGAATGAGTGAATATACACCCCAAGAAGAAATATCTGAAGATCAAGCAAGAGAAACAATAGTAACTTTATATTTTTTAGATAGCGAATCAAACACTTTAAAACCAGAAGCAAGACTTGTAAGTGTAAAAAATATAATTACTTCACCATATAATACAATAATAGAATTATTAATAAATGGTCCTAAAAATGAAAAATTAAAAAAATTAATTCCAGAAAATACACAATTATTGAATACATCTTTAGATGGAGAATGTTTAACTGTGGATTTTTCAAATGAATTATTAAATTATAATAAAAATAATCAAAATGAAAAAGAAAATATGGTAAAAAGCATTGTTAATACACTTACAGAATTAACAGAAGTTAATAAAGTAAAAATATTAATAAATGGTCAAATAAATGAAGAATTTAAAGATGAATATGTTAGAAAATAATATTTATTTTAATATTTTATATAATTTTACATATTTAAAAAAATGATTAAAATTTCTTAAAAAATGTTCAACTTCATTTAATGAATTTATTGTATTTTTTTTACAGGTTTTAAAATTTAATTTTTTCTTTTTTGGAGGAGGGGATTTTTTTTCTCCTCTATTTTCTTGTGTTTTTTCTTCTGGAAAATTATTTTTTTCTACTCTATATAAATTTGGCATAATATCAGTCCTTTCAAATTTGCAAAATCCATAAAATTATTATATAATATTCAAATAAATAAAATATGTGATTTAGTAGGGAGAATAATGGATATAAAATTAAATGAAGATGAAAGAATTGATGATTTAGAATTTAAAAATTTAAAAATAATTCAAAATAAAAATGGATTTTGCTTTGGAATTGATGCTGTATTACTTTCTGATTTTGCAAAAAATATAAAAAATAATGCAAAAGTATTAGATTTAGGAACAGGTACAGGAATTATTTCTATTTTATTGTGTGGAAAAACAAATTTAAAAGAAATAATTGGAGTAGAAGTTCAAAAAGAAGTTTATGAGATGGCAAAGAAAAGTATTAAATTAAATAATTTAGAAAATAAATTTAAAATAATTAATGAAAATATTTTAAATTTAGAAAAAATATATGAAAAAAATTCTTTTGATGCAATTGTAACAAATCCTCCTTATAAAAAAGAAAACACTGGAATTACAAATATTGATGAAAAAAAATTAATTTCTAGACATGAAGTTCTTGCTAAATTAGAGGATTATATAAATATTTCAAATAAATTATTAAAAGATAAAGGTGAATTTTATATGATTCATAGACCAGAAAGATTAGTTGATATTTTGTATTTTATGAGAAAGTACAAAATAGAGCCAAAAGAAATTAGATTTATTTATTCTAATATTAATGATGCTCCTAAAATGGTTTTAATTAAAGGAGTAAAGAATGGAAAAGCTTTTTTAAAATTTAGAGAAAATTTATATATTTATAATGAAGATGGTAAATATACAGATGAAATTTATAAAATTTATGGAAAGGAAAAATAATATGAATAAAGGTATTTTATATGTAGTTGCAACTCCAATAGGAAATTTAGATGATATTACTTTAAGAGCTATAAAAATATTACAAGAGGTTGATTTAATTGCAGCAGAAGATACTAGACATACATTAAAATTATTAAATCATTTAGATATTTCAAAGCCATTAATTAGTTATCATAGACATAATGAAGAAGTGAAATCAGATATTTTAATAGAAAAATTAAAAGAAGGACAAAATATAGCATTAGTATCTGATGCTGGTACTCCAGGAATTTGCGATCCTGGGGAAGAAGTAATAAAAAAATGTATTGAGGAAGAAATCAATGTTGTTCCAATACCAGGTGCTTGTGCAATGATTAATTCTTTAATTTGTTCAGGCTTAAATACAAAAGAATTTACTTTTTTAGGATTTTTACCATTAAATAAAAAATTAAGAAAAAATAAATTAGAAGAAATAAAAAATTCAAATAAAACAATTATTATTTATGAAGCTCCTCATAAATTGGAAACAACTTTAAAAGATTTAAAAGAAATATTAAATAATAGAAAAATAGTACTTGCTAGGGAAATTACAAAAATTCATGAGGAATTTGTAAGAGAAAATATTGATGATTTAATTGAAAAATCAAAAAATATTAAAGGTGAAATAGTTTTAATTATAGAAGAAAATGATAATATTTCTAATGAAAATAAATTAAATGATTTATCAATTGAAGAACATTATAAATATTATGAAGATAAAGGATATGAAAAAAAAGAAATAATTAAATTAATTGCAAAAGATAGAAATGTAAATAAAAATGAAATTTATAAATTATTTATTTAAAATAAAAAACAAATAAAATAATAATATATTTTATTTGTTTTTTATTTTTATTTATTTTTTGAATCTTCTTGTAATGAATTAAGTAAGCTGGTACATTTATCACATACTAATTTATCTTTATATTCTACTAAATTTTTTGTGTTTCCACAAAAGATGCAATTGGGTTCGTATTTTTTTAATACAATACATGAACCTTCAACATAAATTTCAATAGGATCTTTTTCGACAATGTTGAATTGATTTCTTATTTCCATTGGTATTACAACTCTACCTAATTCATCAACTCTTCTTATAATTCCTGTAGATTTCATGTTATTCCTCCTTAATGTTATTTTTTACAATTCCATTGCTAAATATATAATATTTATATCATAAATCATTCGTATGGTCAATTAAAAGTAATAAAAAAATTGAAATGATAATAAATTTAATTAAGGTGAGAGTAATGTTAAATATAGTTTGGCCAGTTTTTATAATAATATCAATTTTATATGCTATTTGTTTTGGAAATTTAGAAAATCTAAATAATTCCATTTTTGAAAGCACTGCTTCAGCAGTTAATTTGTGTATTACATTAATAGGAACTATGTGCTTATGGAGTGGAATTATGAAAATTGCAAGTGAAACATCTTTTGCAGAGAAAATAACGAAGTTCTTGAGACCTGTAATGAAAATTTTATTTCCTAAAATGAAAAAGGATAGTAAATTATATAAAGAAATTTCTATGAATATGGTGGCAAATATTTTAGGATTAGGTAATGCTGCAACACCATTGGGAATTAAAGCAATGAAAACTATGCAAGAAAATAATACTGATAAAAAAGTTTTAACTGATGAAATGGCTATTTTTATAGTTTTAAATACGGCTTCTATACAATTAATTCCAACAACTGTTATTGCAATTCGAAGTTCTTTAGGGTCACAAAATCCTGTGGCTATAATTTTCCCGGTGTGGATTGCTACAATTTGTGCAGCTATAGCTGGAATATTTGCTACAAAATTATTTATTAAAATTGGAAAATAAATGTTGTTAAGAAATTAGGGAGAATATATAAATGAAGTTTATTAGTTTTATTTCAAATATGGCAATGCCTTTAATAATAATTTTAATTGTTATTTATGGATTATTAGAGAGAAAAAAAGTTTTTGATGTATTTTTAGATGGGGCAAAGGAGGGAGTAGGAATTGTTTTTAGTATATTTCCTACTTTAGTAGGATTGTTTGTTGCAATAGGATTATTGAGAAGTTCAGGAATAATAGATTTAATAGTAAAAATTATAACACCATTATTTAATATTATAAATTTTCCTTCAGAAATACTTCCTTTGGCTATAATAAGACCGATTTCAGGAAGTGCATCTATTGCTGTGGCAACAGATATAATGAAAACTTTTTCTGTAGATAGCAAAATTGGTTTAATTGCTTCTGTAATTATGGGCTCTACAGAAACAACGGTATATACAATTGCTGTTTATACTAGTAGTGTTGGAATAAAAAAAACGAGATTTGTTTTGTGGGCTGCATTGATAGCTGACTTTGTCGGAATTACTACAAGTATCCTAGTTTGTCGATTTTTGTCGTAATTTTCTTGTTGACAAATGCAAAAAAGCATTGTAAAATAGAAGCATAAATTTGGACAAATTATTTTTAACATTAGGAGGATTTATGATTTTTAAAATCGTATTATTTATTTCAATTTTTTTTATTGTCAAAAAAATAATTGCTAAAATACTAGCAATTATAATCTTGAAAAAAATCAATAATTAAAATTTAATAAAATTGTTTTTAATTTTGTAGGGAAAATATGAACCCCCATTTTATTGTTATTATATAGATAAAGATTTTGTTATATTGTTATCGTCCCACATTTAAATCAATATCATTTTTTATTTAATCAATAACATATTTTCTCTACAATCCAATATATATTTATTTATGATAATTTTCACCATTTATTATTTTAAAGGCTCTGTAAATTTGTTCTAATAAAAATACTCTAATTAATTGGTGTGGAAATGTCATTTTTGAAAAACATATTTTTTGGTTTGCTAAATTTAAAAGCTTTTCACTCATTCCTAGCGAACCACCAATTATAAATGTAATATTACTATGTAGCATTGATATATCTTGAATATCTTGTGCAAATTCTTCAGAAGAAAATTGTTTGCCTTTTAAATCAAGACATATTACATAAGTATCTTTTTTTAGATGATTTATTACATTTTCACTTTCTATATTTTTAATTTCATTTTCTATGCTGGAGTTAGTTTTATCTGGAATTTTTTTATCAGGTAATTCTAAAATATTTAATTTACAAAATTTAGAAAGTCTTTTGGAATATTCATCTATTGCATCTTTTAAATATTTTTCTTTTATTTTTCCAGTACATATTATATTTATTGTTACCATTTTTTATTTACCTTTTATGTATTTAAGTTTTTAAAAACTTATAAAATTATTTTATTACCAGGTATATCTCTGCTTGCAACACTTAATTTTAATGAATTTTCATCATATTTTGTACACATTATTTCATCAATTACTGTTTTGTAAGCTAATTCTGGAAAATTACTTTGCTTACTTAAATGACCTAAGACAGCTTGTTTTAAACCTGAATTAAGTAGATAAGAAATTGTTTTTCCTGCTAATTCATTTGATAAATGTCCATCAGGACCTGCTATTCTTGTTTTTAATTGATATGGGTATTTAGAATATTTTAATACTTCTGGATCATAATTAGATTCAAGCATAATAAAAATGCTGTCTTCCAAATTTTTTAAAATCCCATTTGTCATGTGCCCAATATCTGTGGCTATACTTATTTTTTTATCATCCTTGAAAATATTAAATCCACAAGGATTGGCAGCATCATGAGGAATTGAAAAAGGCTTAACTTTTAAGTCGCCTATTTCAAATTTTTCATTTATATTAAATAATTTTATATTTTTTTCTGATATTTTTTCTTTTTGTTTTGGCATAGCGTCTAATGTTTTTTCATTTACAAAGACAGGTAAGTTAAATTTCTTTGCAAATGTTCCAAGTCCTTGAACATGGTCTGAATGTTCGTGTGTTATTAATATACCATCTATTGATGTAGGGTCAATTTCTAAGTTTGCTAATGCTTCTTCAATTTTTTTACTACTAACACCTGCATCTACTAAAAGCTTAGTATTTTCAGATTCTACAAATAAACTATTGCCACTACTACCACTATATAAACTACAAAAATTAAACATGATTGTTTTCTTCCTTTGATTATTCTTCTACTCTTTTAATATTTGCACCTATTTTTCTAAATTTTTCTTCTATTTTTTCATAACCTCTATCAATATGTGATAAGTTATAAACTTCAGTTGTTCCAGTTGCAGAAACACCTGCTATGATTAATGCAGCACCAGCTCTTAAATCTGTTGAATAAACAGGGGCACCAAATAATTCATCTACACCTTCAAATATCGCAGTTTTTCCTTGTGGAGTTATTTTTGCTCCCATATTGTTTAATTCTGCTGTATATTGAAATCTAGATTCCCAGATACTTTCATTTATAATGCTTGTACCATTAGCTGTAGCTAAAACAACACCCATTTGAGGTTGTAAGTCTGTAGGAAATCCTGGGTAAGGTAGTGTTTTTATATTTGTTTTATTTGGTCTTTTACTATACCAAACTCTTATACTATCTCCATAATCTTCGACATTTCCGCCAATTTCTAATATTTTTGCTGTTAATGCTTCTAAGTGTTTTGTTATACAATTTTTAATTAATAAATCGCCTTTTGAAGCAATTGCTGCAAGCATAAATGTTCCGGCTTCAATTTGATCTGGTACTACAGAATATGTAGCATTTCCATGTAATTTTTCAACACCTGTAATTTTTATAACATCTGTACCAGCACCTCTAATATCTGCTCCCATTGTATTTAAGAAATTTGCAACATCAACAACATGAGGCTCTTTTGCAGCATTATCTATTGTTGTTACACCTTTTGCTAAAACTGCAGATAGCATGATATTAATTGTTGCACCAACAGAAACAATATCCATATATACAGAACTTCCAACTAGTTTATCTGCTTTTGCATGAATTTTTCCTTTTTCTACTGTTACAGTAGCCCCTAATTGTTCAAAACCTTTTATATGTTGGTCAATAGGTCTTGCACCTAAATTACAACCACCAGGCATTCCAACTTCAATTTCACCTTTTCTTCCAAGCATTGCACCAATTACATAGTAAGATGCTCTAAATTTGCTTGTTAAGTCTAATGGCGCTTGAGTTGTAATAATATTTCTAGTATCTACTGTTATTTCATTTGGAGTATTCCATGTTATTTTTGCTCCTAATTTTTCTAGAATTGTGCAGCATATTTGAACATCACTTATATTTGGTAAGTTATTAATTGTACAAACACCATCTATAAGTAATGTTGCTGGTAATATTGCTATTGCTGCATTTTTTGCTCCATTTATTTCAACCTCACCTTTTAAAGGTGTAGGACCTGTTATTACTAATTTTTCCAATTGAATTCCTCCTAGCTAGGTATAAATATTTGCTTAAAATATATCATAAACTAGAGAGTATTGCAATAGCTAATCCTTAATTTTTAGCAGTAACTAGTCCAGAATTTGCAAACATTTCTAATAATTTAAATTTGAATTTAATTCCGTAATCTGAATCGTTTGAAATTAATGAATATTCTTCATCTGATAAATTATTTTTTAGGTCCGCTTTTGATTCTTCTGGAACTATACCTGAAGAGATATCTACAAAGCAAAGAGAAGGAAACATTACACACCACCAGTTTCTTCCTTTAGCTTCTCCAATTTCGACTTTTAAAGCATCATAAAAACCGGCAGGCAAAGATATATCTCCATATTGTTTTGTAGGAAATTCAAAATTTCCAATTTCTATATTTACATTATAAGAGTAACCTTCATTATTAATTGTTTGAATAGCTACGTTTTTAAATTCTTCTTGATGTTGGGTTACAATTTCTATAGCTTCTTTTTTGGATGTGCAATTGCTACATAAATTATTCATATATGCTAATAAACTATCTCTTACTTTATATTTTAGATTTTGGTCTTCATCACTATTACTGTTAGCTATTACATGAAGTCTAAAAACACTTTCTGCTATATCAGAAGAGGTTGTTTCAGCATAAGATATTGCACATATTCCTGTATATAATATAAGTAGTAGAGTTAAGATAAGTGTCATTTTAAATTTGGGATTTTTAATAAATTTTAAAAAATTTTTCATAGGTTACCTCCAATAAACTTTTTTGTTAAAAAATTCTTTTATTTAAGTATTTACCATTTTTATTAAAATATACATATTTCCTAAAATGTCGAAAAAACACGATGAAATATTCCTGAAATATTCTTGAAATAATATTGACATATAAAAAGAAAAATGGTAAAATTTACCAGTAGTCAAAAATAAGAGAATCTAAAGAAAAAATTAGTGTTTGAAACTGAAAGGGTTGAGAAATTAATGTTAAAAAAAGATAAAACTAAAGAAAAAAATTGTTTATTTTTTGCAAGTGATTACCACTTTGAGATGATAAGTTTACCTTATATTAATAAGAGTATAAAAAACAATAAAGAAGTTATTGTGATTTCAGAAAATAATTTAGAAAACACAATTAATAAATTATTGTTACAAGTTAATTTAGAAGATGATGAAAAAGATAAAATATTAAAAATTGATTGGAAGAATAATGACTTTGATAAATTTAAAGAAATAAAAGAAGCTGACAAAGAAAAAAGAAATACTATTGTGTTTATAAAGGGAAAAGAAAATTATATAAAAAATGTTAATAAAAACTTAGAAAATTGGATTAAAGATGATAATAAAATTGAAATTATAGATTGCTATGATATTAATGAAATTGAAGAAAATGTAGAAGAAATTACAAAAAAATATAATAATATATTAGTAACTGCTGGTATGAAAAAATTATAAAATTTTATGTAATACTTGATAAATTTTAAATTATGGTGTATAAATATATAAAAAATTGCAATAGTAAATGTTGAAAGGATATGAAAATATGGAACGTACATTAGAAGAAGCAAAAAGTATATTAAAAAAATATAATCAAGAACATATTTTAAATGGTTATGATAATTTAGATGAAAATAAAAAACAAGTATTATTAAATCAAATTTTTGATACAGATTTTGAATTAATAAAAAGTTTATATGCCAATACAAAAAAACAATTAGATAATAATGATGATAAAATAGAACCAATGGATTATATGGACAAATTTAAATTAAATGAAAAATATAAATATTATGAAAACATTGGAAAAGATGCAATTAAACAAGGAAAGCTTGCTGCTGTTACAATGGCTGGTGGTCAAGGAACAAGACTTGGACATAATGGACCAAAAGGAACATATGATATAGGACTTGACTCACATAAATCTTTATTTGAGTTATTAGCAGATGCTTTAAAAGAAGAAGGAAAAAAATATGATGTAACAATTCCTTGGTTTATTATGACTAGTAGAGAGAATAATGCAGAAACAGTTGAATTTTTTGATAAACATAAATATTTTGGATATCAAAAAGATAAAAATATTTTCTTCTTTATTCAAGGTGAATTACCGATGGTTGATACAGAAGGTAAAATACTAATTGGAGAAGATGGACTTATTAAAAAAGCAGCAGATGGGCATGGAGGAATTTATGAATCACTAGTAAAAAATGGAATGACAGAGAAAATGAGACAATTAGGAGTAGAATGGGTATTTATTGGTGGTGTAGATAATTGTTTAGTAAAAATGGTTGACCCTGTATTAATGGGAATAGCTATAGATAAAAAAGTTACAGTTGCTTGTAAATCAATTGTAAAAGCAAATCCTCATGAAAAAGTAGGAGTATTTTGTAAAAGAAATGGAAAACCAAGTGTTATAGAATATTCAGAAATTACAGATGAAATGGCAGAAGCTGTTGATGAAAATGGAGAGCTTTTATATGGAGAATCTCATATTTTATGCAATTTATTTAATATAGAAGCAATAGAAAGAATGGGAGCAAATCCATTACCATATCATAGTGCTTATAAAAAAGCTAAATATATTGATAAAGATGGAAATTTAGTTGTTCCAACATCTCCAAATGCATATAAATTTGAAGCATTTTTATTTGATGCTTTTGGTAAAGTTGATGATATGGCAATATTAAGAGTTAAAAGAGAAGAAGAATTCGCACCTGTGAAAAATTCAGATGAAGCGGGTGTTGATTGCCCTAGCACAGCTAGAGAGTTGTATGAAAAATTCTATCATTTAAAATAAAATAAAAAGTTGTAAAATGTGAGAAATGTTTTACAGCTTTTTATTATAATAAGCAAATAATTTTATAAAAACCCCTTTATTTATTTTGCAATTAGTGTTATTATAAGCATACCAAAACAAGTTGTCAAAAAAGGGCGTCCCGGATGACAACGGAAGAAAGGATTGATAAAATGAAGGATTATTTAAAAGAATATCAAAATTGGTTAGAAAGTCCAGATTTTGATGAAGAAACTAAAAATGAATTGAAATCTATAAAAGATGATGAAAAAGAAATAGAAGACAGATTTTATAAAGAATTAGAATTTGGTACAGCTGGACTTCGTGGAGTTATTGGAGCTGGAACAAATAGAATGAATAAGTATACTGTTGGAAAAGCAACACAAGGATTAGCAAATTATATATTAGAACAAGGAACACAAGATAAAGGTGTTGTAATAAGTTATGATTCAAGAAAAATGTCAAAAGAATTTAGTACACAAACAGCATTAATATTAAATGCAAATGGAATAAAAACATATTTATTTGAAAGTTTAAGACCAGTTCCAGAATTATCTTTTGCAGTAAGAGAATTAAAATGTACAGCAGGAATAATGATTACAGCAAGTCATAATCCACCAAAATATAATGGTTATAAGGTTTATTGGGATGATGGAGCTCAAATAGTTAGCCCAAGAGATAAAGATATAATTGCAAAAGTAAGAGCTGTTGCAGAATATAGTGAAATTAAAGAAATTTCTAAAGAAGAGGCAATTGAAAAAGGATTATTTAATCTTGTTGGAATAGAAATGGATGATAAATATATAAATACTTTAAAATCATTAATATTAAATCCAGAAGTAGTTAAAGAACAAGGTAAAAAATTAAAAGTAGTATATACACCATTACACGGAACAGGAAATATGGTTGCAGAAAGACTTTTAAAAGAAATCGGTATTGAAAATTTATATGTTGTTCCAGAACAAAAAGAACCAGATGGAAACTTCCCAACAGTTGATTACCCAAATCCTGAAGATAAAAAGGCATTTAAATTAGCTCTAGAATTGGCTAAAAAAGTAGATGCAGATGTTGTTCTTGCTACAGACCCTGATGCTGATAGATTAGGAATTTATGCAAAAGATACAAAAACAGGTGAATATATGACATATACAGGAAACATGTCAGCATTATTAATTGCAGAATATAGAATTTCTCAAATGCAAGAAAAAGAACTTTTGCCAGAAAAAGGAATGTTTGTTACAACAATAGTTTCTTCTGATTTAGCAAAAGCAATTGCTTCAAATTATAATTTAGATTGTTTTGAAGTTTTAACAGGATTTAAAAATATAGGTTCTGTTATGAAAAGAGAAGAAGAAAAAGCTGATGGAGATAAGTATGTATTTGGATTTGAAGAAAGTTATGGATGCTTAATTGGTGATTATGCAAGAGATAAAGATGGTATTGCAGCAGTAATGGCTTTATGCGAAGCAGCTTGTTATTATAGAGCAAAAGGAGAGACTTTATGGGATCAAATGAACAATATATATGAAAAATATGGTTACTATAAGGAAACTCAAGTTTCTATAGTTCTTGAAGGAGCAGAAGGTGCTGAAAAAATCCAAGAAATGATGTCAAATATGAGAAATACATCAGTTGAAAAAATTGGAAAATATAAAGTATTAGAATTTAAAGATATTGATAGAGATTATGTTAAAAACATGGTAACTGGAGAAGAAAGTAAATCTGGATTACCAAAATCTAATGTTTTATATTATGGATTAGAAGATAATAGTTGGTGCTGTGTTAGACCTTCTGGAACAGAACCAAAAATCAAACTATATATGGGAATTAAAGGAAAATCTGAAGAAGATGCAGATCAAAAATTAGAAGAATTAAAAAATGCAATGGTTGCAATTGTAAAATAATAGAAAAAGGAATTAAGGAGAATACCTCCTTAATTCCTTTTTTAATCTTTGTTTTTTATTTTCCAATCTGGAAGATTTCTTTGAATTGCTCCGAAAAGGTTAGCTCTAATCATAGGAATATTTTTTTGAAGTGAAAAAATCATTAGTCTCATATCTTCTCTTTTTGATGTACCATCCATAGGGCAAACTTTTGGCATAACTGTTAAATTATTTTTCTTAACAAAACGTTTTGTTTCTTTTTCAGGAGTATAAACTAGTGGTCTAATTAGTGTAATACCAGTTCTATCCATATGGCTAACAGGAGAAAAAGTTCCTATACTACCAGTATAAAATAGATTTAGTAAGAAAGTTTCTAAAACATCATCTTGATTATGTCCTAAGGCAATTTTATTGCAACCTTCTCTTACTGCAATAGAATTTATTGCACCTCTTCGTAAATTAGCACATAAAGAACATGGATTTTTTTCTTTTCTTATATCAAATACAATTTCTTTAGTATGAGTTTTTTCAATAAATAATGGAATTTCTAAGTTATCACAAAGGTTTTGCAATAAAGTTGTATCAAAAAATTCAAATCCAGGATTTATACTAATTGCAATTAATTCGAACTTTTTAGGATAAAATCTTTGTAATGCTTTAAATGCATGTAATAAAGTAATAGAATCTTTTCCACCAGAAAGGCAAACTGCTATTTTATCATTTTCTTCAATCATATTATATTCTTCAATTGCTTTTCTCATATAACTTAATATTTTTTGCATAATTTCCTCCACAATTTTTTATTAATATTATATCATTTCTTGTCAAGTCCTACGTAAATACGGAAAAAAAGAATGTTCACATTTCCCTAAATTTTTTATGTAACAAAAATGTAATAAAAACTTAATTTTAGAAAGTGAAAATTGATCAAGTGAGCTTCCCTAAAGAGAAAAAGCACGAATTTTGTAATATTTTATTTTTGGAAAATACTGAGTGTTGAAATTATATATAAATATAAGTAAAATAAAATTAGTATAATAGGCTAAATATAGGAGGAAAAGGAATGAAGGAAGTATTGAAAAAAATTGTAACAATGTTTTTGGTGATGATGTTATTAATAAATAGCTCAGCTATGTTGATAATATCAGAGGCAGTTGATGAAATACAAATTTTAACTAACAACAAAAATGTGCAATTTATAGCATATTTTGAAGATGATAGTGGAAATAGAGTTTCAAAAATCAGTAAAGAATTAAATAGTTATGACATGAAATTGTATTTAGAGTTGAGTGTTGAAAAGGAAGGGTACTTAGAAAATGCCAATATAACTCTAAAAAATAGCAATTTTGTTTTTGATACTCAAAATCAAATAGATGAAATAAGTCAAATAAGTGAAGATAGCTTAAATGTTGATTATATAGGTGCAGGAGAAACAAAGAAATTTGAAATAAAAGTACAAGCTAAAAAGAATGAAAGCTACAATTTAGAATTATTAGAACAAGAAACACAAATTGAATTAAAAGCTAATTACGTAAATAGTCAAAGTAGCAACACAGAAATAACAACAACAAGAAGAGTTCAATGGGAACAAACCTCCCCATATAATGATGAAAATAGTGGTGTAGAAATAAATCAAAAAGTAATAACAAATACAAATGCAATTTATGATGGACAAGAAAAAAGAATATTACAACTTGAAGTAGAAAACAAATTAAATGGAAATGAATATCCAGTAAAAAATACAAAGTTAGAATTAGCTATACCAAAAGTAAATGGAGAAAATCCAGAAAAAGTATTAGTAAATTCAATACAAAGAGGATTAACAACAAAAAGAGAATTAACTGAAGAAGATTACAATTACGATAAAGAAACAGAAAAATTAGTAATAAATAGTGCAAATGAAGCAACAGAAGAAAATACTGTAGAATGGAAGCAAGATGGAGAAGATAAATATATAGTAACATATATATTTAACAAAGTTGATAATATAGAAGAACAAGAATTAAATGCCAAAATAGAATTAAATTTATATGATTCTAAAAACACAAAAATAACAGCTGAAAATTCAATTGAGTTATACCAAGAAGAAAAAAATTCAATAATATTAACAGAAATATTAAATACAGAAGATGAAATTTATAAAGGAAAATTATATGAAGAAAAACAAAGAGAAATAACAGAAAATGTAAAAATAAATGTAAATTGTTTAAAGGTTATGGCAAATATTGAATTGCAAGAAGAATCAAATGAAAACTTAGAAACAAAACAAATAAGCATTAACAAAAATAATATGCTAGAGATTTTAGGCAAAGATGGAATTATAGAAATATTAGATGTAAATACTGAAAATAAAATATCAGAAATAAATAAAGATGCAGAAACTGATGAAAATGGAAATATAGAAATAAAAACAAATGATGTAGAGGCTATAAAAATAAATACAAGTGAACCACAAAAAGTTGGAGCATTAGATATAAAAGTAACAAAGATAATAAAAGAAGAACAAGAAAACAAAATAAGACAAATGCAAGAAATATCATATGCAATAGTAGGAAAAAATATAAACAAAACTGAAACAAAAATAAAATTAAATGAAACACAAACAGATGCAACATTAGAAATAAATAAAGATACATTAAATACAATGCAAGAAAATGAAATAGAAGCAAAAGTGATTTTAAAAGAAAACTCAGAAGCAAACGATTTATATAAAAATCCAACAATTGAAATTGAATTACCAGAACAAGTAGAACAAGCAGAAATAACAAATATAAATAAAATGTATGCAGACAATTTTAATATAAGTAAATATGATATTGAAGAAAAAAATGGAAGAAAAATAATAAGAGTAAAATTAGTCGGCGAAGATACAAAATATGTAGAAAATATTATAGGTGGTCCAACAGTTGTATTAAATTTAAAATTAACATTAAATAAATTAGCAAAAACTTCAACAGAAAAAATAAAAATGAATTATACAAATGAAAAAGCAAAAGGTTATAAAGATAATGCACAAACTGGAACAGAAGAAAAAGAAATACAAATAACATCACCAACAGGAATAATAACAACAAATAAAATAAAAGAATTAAATGTAAATACAATTGGTGAAGAAGAAAATAAAAATGTAAAAATAGAAGTTGGACAAGAAGAAAAACAAGCAACTGTAGAAAAAGAAGTAATAAATAATACTGGAGATAAAGTAGAAAATGTAGTTATATCAGGAAGATTTGCAACAGATGGAAAAGACAACAATATGGGCGTTGTACTAGCAAGTGCAGTAGAAGTAAGTGGAATAGAAAATGCAAAAGTATATTATACAGAAAAAGAAGATGCAACAGAAGATTTAAATGATTCAAATAATGAATGGTCAACAGAGACTTCAACTAATGCAAAAAATTATATGGTTACAATTGATAAAATGGAAGCAACAGATACAGCTAATATTACATATAAAGAAAAAATTCCATCAAGTTTAGAATATAATAAAAATGCAATTGAAACATATGCAATTACATATGATGAAAATTTAAATGGTACAACTCAACAAGTAAATGGAACAAGTGTAAATTTAACTACAGGAACAGGGCCAGATTTGAATGTAACATTAACGGCACAAGTTGGTGGAGACGATATTGCAAATGGAGATGAAGTAAAACAAGGAGAAGTTATAAAATATATTGTGAAGGTAACTAATAATGGAACTGAAGAGGCAAAAAATGTCATTGTAAAAGGTAGGATCCCTGATGGAACTGTATACTTAACATTAGTTGATGACTATGTATATAATTATGATTTATATTATAAGGAAAATTTAGATGTAAAAGAGTTTAATGGAATAATTCAATCTATTGGAAGCGGAGAAACAAAAGAAATATCTTATGAAGTTCGTGTTAATAAAGATTCTGTTGTTGGAAATGAAGTTACAAATAAAATCATAGCTAATTATGAAGGTATAGAAAAAGAAAGTAATGAATTAAAGGTAAAATATGCATTAGGAGATATTAGAGTAACATTAAAATGTGTTATGGATTTAAGTTCAAATATTTCTAGTTATGATAATGTAAAATATCAAGTTATTATAGAAAACTTATCTGAAACAACAAAAAGTAAATTAGAAATTTCAGAAGTTCATTCAGAATATATGAAATTATTGAATATGAAAAAAGAAGACATTGGTGACGGAGAAGCTCAGTTAATAAAAGAAAATGAAAAATATTATATAAGTGGTTTGGAAAAAAATGAAACAATAATTTTGGGAGCATATTATGAATGTGGAAAAATAAAAGATAATGAAGACTCAGAAGTAAAATACATAATATCAGATGGAGAAAATAACTATAGATCTAATTTATTCCATAGAGCAGTTAATGTAGGAGAATACTTAGAAGTAAAGCAAACTTCAAAAACAGATGGAGAATATGTAAAAGCGGGAGATACTATTGAATATGATCTAGAGCTAATAGGACATAATTTTAAAGATAAGGAAAATTTGAAAAAAGATGAAGAGGTTGAAGTAGAAGTAACAGTATCAGATAGTATTCCAAATGAACTTTCTATAGATAAAGTATATGTTGGTAACAATGAAATAAAAGATTATGTTTATAATATTAATAGAAAATTAACTTTTAAAACAAAAATAAAAAATGGTGAAAATGAAAAAATTAGAGTTATAACTATTGTAAATAAACAAGAGGATTTAAGCAAAGATATAGAAATATCTAATAAATTTGAAATATTACTTAATACAGATATTTATACTACAAATAATATAATTAACATTATGCAAAAAGATAAAAATATAAATCCCGATGATCCGGATAATCCAATCAATCCAGATGACCCAGTTAAAAACGAATTTGTTATTACTGGAACAGCTTGGTGTGATGAAAATGAAGATGGTATAAGAAATGATAATGAAAAGGTATTAGAAGGAATACCAGTATATTTGTACAATGTAAAAACTAATAAAATAGATGAAAATTATAAAGAAATTACAGATACAAATGGTAAATATAAAATAAATGTAGAAAAAGGAGAATACTTAGTATTATTTGATTATGATTCTTCGAAATATAAATTATCAAAATACAAAGTAGAAGGAGCTCAAGAAAGCATAAATTCAAATGTTGTTGCAGCAAAAGTAAGTGTAAATGGAGAAGAAAAAATATATGCAGTATCAGATAGAATTCAAATAACTGATAAAAGTGCTGCTAACATAAATATTGGATTAATAGAATTGAAAACACTTGATATAAAATTAGAAAAAAATATAAAAAGAATTGTAGTTCAAGATTCTACTAATACTATTGTTTATGATTATAATGATGAAAGTTTAGCCAAAGTTGAATTAAATGCAAAAAAAGTTGCAGGAACAACAATTATAGTTGAGTATGAAATTAAGGTAACAAATGTTGGTGAAGTTGATGCATATATAAGAAAAATTAAAGATTTTATGCCGCAAGATATGATATTTAAATCTGAGTTAAATAAGGATTGGTATCTAAATGGTAAAGATTTATATACTTCAACATTATCAAACAAAAAATTAAAGGCAGGAGAAACAGAAACATTAAAATTGATACTAACAAAGGGAATGAATGCATCAAATGTTGGTTTAATAAATAATAAGGCTGAAATAATGGAAATATATACAGAAGATACATTAAAGGAAAAAAATACAGAAGATAATATTGATAATGCCAAATTAATAGTAAGTATAAAAACAGGAGAATTTATTAAATATTCTTTAATTATTATATTAGCAATATTGTTTATATGTATATTAACAATAACTATTATAAGGAAAAAAGAATAACTAGGAAAGGAGGTAAAAAAAGTGAAAAGTAAAAAAATTTTATTATTTATATTATTTATTATAATATTTATAACATTAGGAACAAAATCGTTTGCTAGTTGGTATCCAGATGCTTTTTATGATGAAGATAAAGATAGTTATTATGAAATATATATAGGACAATCAATTAGATTATCATATTATGGATTGGATGATGAAAAATTTGGTGGACAAATTACATTAAATGATGATACATATGGAACTAATGATGATAATGATAAAGAGAATATATTTTGTATCCAAAAAGGTCAGAGTTTGCCAAGTAAAGGTACTGCAACAGTAAAAGCTATAATAGATATTGAACCAGGTGGAATAACTATGAGAGATGTAGTAACTAGAGATTTTTCTTGGTATACTGATGCGGAAAAACGTTCTTTGTTTAGAATGGCGTATATTTTAAATCAGCAAGGTGAACATAGTAGAATACAATATGATGCTGAAGATGGAGATTACCCTCCATATTATTCAGAAAAACAAAAAGCAGTATGGGAAAATATTGGTGGTTTCTTAGGTATTACAATAAATAGAGAAAGTGATTCTACAATTGCAACTACTTCTGGAGGAATGACATCTTCTTTAACAAATAGTGATGAATGCAAGGAATATCAGGAGTCAGCATTAGCTTATGAAAACAATGGACGTACAGCATTGAGTAAAAAAAGAGATACTTCAGATGTAAAAAAATCAGAATGTACATATAATAATGAAAGTTATTTTAAAATAGGTCCTTTCAAATATTCTTATGCATTTTCATTAGATAATGTTGAATTATATGATGAAAATGGAAACAGTATAAGTGATTTGAAATTTGGAAGATATAGTGGAAATTCATTTAATGTATATGATTCTTATAGTGATGGTATAAAATCAGGAGAGGATTTTTATATATTGATAAATAAAAGTAAAGGAATAAAAAAAATTACAAAATTTTCAATATCAACTACAAGTAGTACATATATAAAAGCTACATTATATTTATTGGAAGCAGATGATAATGTTCAAAATATATTAACAACAAGAACTTCAACTGAATCACGTAGTGGTGAGGATGAATTTGATTTAGATATAGGATTGACACAAAATTTAAAAATAGTAAAAAGAGATACAGATACACAAAAAGCATTAGCAAATGTTAAATTTAAAATTAAAAGAAATTCAGATAATAAATTTATTAAAAATAGTAATGGAAATATAACATATGTAGATGAGTCAAATGCTACAGAATTTTACACAAATTCTAATGGAGAAATTACTGTAAATAATGTTTTAGTAGATACATATACAGCAATAGAAATGGAAAATCCTAATAAAGGTTATGAAAAATATCCAAATGCATCTATAACCTTAAATGGAACTACAAGTAACAACACAATAACAACATATATAGACAATAAAAGAAAATATGTTGATTTATCAGGATATGTATGGGAAGATATACGGAAGTGGTAAAGATTCATTAAGAAATAATTTATATAGAGTTGGTAATAATGATGCTAATGATGTAGGATTTAGTGGAATAAAAGTTAGCTTAAAAGAATATCAAAGAACAGATGCAGAAGGAAAAATGGTAGGAAATGAAATTGCAACAACAACGACTTCAGAATTAGGAAAATATAGTGAAATATATGGCGGAGAATATTTATTTACTAATGTAGAGATATCAAAATTATCAAATTATTATATAGAATATGAATATAATGGATTAAAGTATAAATCTGTAATAGTTAACACTTCTGCCCAGAACGGATCTAAAGCGACTGATGAAATTGAAACAAATATAATGGATAAAAAGTTTGCAAGAGTAGATTCTACTGGAAATAATGAAGTTAGCATAAAAAATAGTAACTCAACAGAAATAACAAAATTAGGATATGGACAAACTCAAAATAATGTAGCAACACCAAACTTTGAAAGTAATAGTATTACTACAGTACATGCAAATACAAAAGATACAAATTATAAAATTTCTTATACAAATGATGATTATAAAAATGGAGTAACTGAAATAAGAAATATAAATTTAGGGCTATATCAAAAAGAACAAGCAGATTTATCATTAACACAAGATTTAGAAAATATAAATGTTGGAGTAAATGGTTACTGGCATATATACAAATATGCAAAAAGAAATCTATCAGATAGTGGATATAATAAAAATGACAAAAATACTTGGAATGTAGGAGTTAAGTTTAAAAACTCATATACAGGAACTTATAGAAGAGCTATATATAAAGCAGATTATGAATATGAAAAAGCAGATGATAGAGATAAAGAGTTAAAAATGTATTTAACGTATAAGATTGCAATAACAAATGAGTCATCATATCTAACAAAGGTAAATAATATTGTGGATTATTTTGATAATAGATATACTTTGATAGGGGTTGGAACAGGATTAGATACTCAAAACAATATAATAGGCAATATTAATGTACAAGCGATTGAAAAATACAAAGATAATTATCAAAAATGTATTATTAATACAAATACAATAATAAATTCCGGAGAATCAAATTATATATATATTCAATTTAGAGTTGAAAGAAGCGGAATATTAAGCATTATGAACAATAATGAGTTAATGACAAATCGAGCAGAGATTAATTCATATACAGTATATAAAGATAATAACGGAAATACAGTAGCAGCTATTGATAGAGATTCAGTACCGGGAAATGTAGATATAAAAAATATAAATACATTTGAAGATGATACTGACTCAGCACCAGCAATACAATTAGAATTAAAAGATGATAGAAAGATTACAGGAACAGTATTTGTTGATAGTACAACAGGAGAATTAAAAACAGGAGAAATAAGACAAGGAAACGGACAATTTGATAATGGTGAAAACACAGTATCAGGAGTAAAGGTTACATTACATGAATTAAATAACTCTATAGGTAATATTGAAACAACAACAGATGCAAATGGAAATTACGAATTCTCAGGCTATATACCAGGACAATACACAATAACATATACTTGGGGAAATAAAGACTACAAAGTACAATATTATAAAGGAACAGTATATGATTCAAATAGAGACCAAAATAATAAAGAATGGTACAAAGATTCAGTAGATACAAGAAAAACAGATGCTATAGACAATTACGAAGAAAGAAAAACAATAGACAAAGAAGTAGCAAATATAACAAATCATAAAGTTGGAGAAGAAGTATCAAAAGCATATAATGGAGAACAAAGTGCAATAACAATAACAAAAATGAATTCAGTAACACCAACAATGGAATTTGGTGTAGAATATGAAACAACAGTAACAGATGGAACAGCAGACAAAGTTGAATTTATAGTAAAAAATGTTGACTTTGGAATAGTAGAAAGAGCAAGGCAAAAATTAGACTTACAAAAACGAGTAAGTACATTTAAAGTAACATTGGCAAATGGTCAAGTATTAGCAGATGCAAAAGTTACAGAAGAAGGAAAACTAGAAGGAACAACAAACCATATGACATATATGGGACCAGCTACAAGTGGAAATGGATATGTAAAACTAGAAACAGATGATGAATTAATCGAAGGAGCAACATTAAATATAACATATCAAATAAAAGCTATTAACCAAAGTGAAGTAGACTATATGTCAGAAAACTACTATAAATATGGAATTAAGGAAGGAAATATTGCAACATTAACACCATCAGCAGTTATAGATTATTTAGATAAAAATTTAGGTTTTGAAGATAATGATAACAAAGATGAAAGTGGAAATTCAATTTGGCAACAGATTTCAAAAGTTAAATTACAAGAATTTAAGGCTCAAAAAGTAAATGATGGAGGATATTTAGACAATAAGAAAATTTTATATACAGATAAAATTGCAAAACCAATAAAACCAGGAGATGCAAAAACTGTGGATTTAAAAGTTTCAAAATTATTATCATCATCAACAGACATGACATTTAATAATGATGCAGAAGTTGCAAAAATAACATCAAATGATGGACAAAATCCACCAGTAGTTCCGCCAACATATCCACCAGTAGTTTCAGCAGAAGATTCAATAGTTGTACCAAGTACAGGTGCTAATATGAATTATGCATTCCCAACAATTGTTGGAATAGTATCATTAGTAATATTAGGAATAGGTGTATTTGTTATAAAGAAAAAAATTATTGAAAAATAATAAAAAAGAAGAGTTTACGTTAAAGTAAGCTTTTCTTTTTTTGTTGACAATTATTTCAAATGATAGTATACTTCTATAAGATAATTATTTTATGTGCTTATAGCTCAGCAGGATAGAGCAGTCGCCTCCTAAGCGACCGATGGTGGTTCGAGTCCGCCTAGGCACACCATTTTAAAAATATTATAAATTTTCAGGCGTAATTTAAGCGAAAACATAGGAAAAAATAATATCGGAGGAAAAATTGAAAGAAAAAATAAAACAAATAATAGAAACAAGACAATTTCATATAAGTATGGTTATTTTAATAATAGTAGTAATCCTTTGTACAGTAGGCTTAATAACATTAAAATACAATGTAGAAGGTGAAAACAATCTACCTTTTGAATTATCAAAAATAACAGTAATAAGCACAATAGAAGGAAATGACAATGAAGATGCAAATAATAAATGGAATTTAACTGTTAATCAAAATAATGATATTTATTTATATATCAAGAAAAATGAAAATTATAAAACAACAGAAGCAATTCAAAGCATTACATTAAATAACTTCAATCAGGAGCAAACTGCAAAAATAGGTGAAAGAAAAATATATAAACCAGATGCCAATATAGAAAGTGTAATATTTAAAAATACAGAAGAAAATAGTACACAAAAAATAGAATATAATGGTGCATTAGATTCTAGTATAAAAGAATTAAAAATTTCTAATCAAGGTGGGCTAGTCGTATTTAGATATGCACTTGATAATCTTGCAAATTACGTATCAAATGATGATGCAGAAATAAATCATGATGAATTATTAAAAAAATTAAATATAAATAATGATGATTTAAAAGAAAAAATAAGTTTTGATGTAATTCTAAAATTAGAATCAGGGAAAACTTTCAAATCTAATATTAAATTAGAATTACCAATTGATAATGTTGTTGAAAATGGTACACAAAGCAAAGAATATACAGATTTAAAAGATATAGTATTTAAAAGAACAAATGAATAATTTTTTGTATTTGATACATATTCAAAAGTTAGAACTTAAGATATTATCATAATAATTATAAATTATTCATAATTAATTAAAAAACTTAGATTAAAAGTACTTGCTAAATTTCTATTTACAGTATATAATAGGGATGGTATGAAATTTAATCTTTGTATAGAGAGTAATCCAATAGAGACCTATGAACCTTGTCAGGTCCGGAAGGAAGCAGCAATAAGTAGAAAATCTTTATGTGGAGTGCTCTCTATAGAGAGATTAGTTTCACACCATTTTTTAAGATATAAAGGATGTGAGATATATGGCATACACAGCTCTTTATAGAAAATTTAGACCTACAACATTTGCAGATGTAGTAGGACAAGAGCATATAACAAGAACACTAAGAAATCAAATAATTGCAGATAGAGTTGGACATGCATATTTATTTAATGGTGGAAGAGGAACAGGAAAAACTTCTTCAGCTAAAATTTTGGCAAGAGCAATAAATTGTTTGAATCCAAAAGATGGAGAGCCATGTAATGAATGTGAAATTTGTAGAGGAGCATTAAATGGTTCACTTACAGATATTGTTGAAATGGATGCTGCTTCAAATAATAGTGTTGAAGATATTAGAAGTATTAGAGAAGAAGTAAACTTTTTACCAACAAAAGCAAAATATAGAGTATATATTATAGATGAGGTTCATATGTTATCACCAGGAGCATTTAATGCTTTATTGAAAACTTTGGAAGAACCACCAGAACATGTAAAATTTATTTTGGCGACAACAGAACCACAAAAATTACCAGCAACAATTCTTTCAAGATGTCAAAGATTTGATTTTAAAAGAATTTCAAATGAGGACATAATAAAAAGGTTAAAAGTTGTTTGTAATGAAAGTAATATAGAAATAACAGATTCTGCTTTAAATATTATTGCTGTTTTATCAGAAGGAGCAATGAGAGATGCTTTATCAATATTAGAAAGATGTATTCAAGATGGAGAAAATAAAATTGATGAAGATAAAATTAAAGATTTAGTTGGAATTCCTAAAATAGCATTTGTAAATAGTATAACAGAGGCGATTATAGATTATGATATAGATAAAGCCTTAAAAAGTATGGATGATATTTTAAATGAAGGAAAAGATTTAAATAATTTTCTATGGGAAATTATAAAATATATAAAAGATATTTTGATATATAAATCTTCAAAAAAAGCAGATTTATATAGTGAAGATGAAATTGCTAATATAAATGCTATTTCTGAAAAAGTAACAAAAGAAAAATTAGTAAATTTGATTTATGAATTATCAAAATTAGAAACAGATATGAAATGGTCAACCCAGAAAACAATTATGTTTCAAGCAGGTATAATAAAATTATGCAGTAATGAATTTGATAGTTCTAATAATATTGAAGAAAGAGTAAATAAAATAGAAAAATATTTAAAATCTGGAAGAGTTGCTGTAAATACTATGCAAGTACCAGTGTCTGTTGCACAGACAAGTCAACCTCAAAATTATAATTTAAATAATAGAGTTCAGAGTGCACCTGCTGTACAAAAGAATACAGTAAGAAGTGTAAATACTGGAGCAAATAAACCAAAACAATATTCTAGTGATTTAAGCAAAAGTTGGCCAACAATAGTAAATGACTTAAAGCAAAATGGAAAAATTGTTTTATATACAAATTTAATGAATACTAGTGCAGAAGAAATAAATGATATGACTGTTGGAATTAAATTTCCAAATGGTTTATCTTCATTTGGAAAAACTGTTCTAGAAAAACAAGAAAATATTAAAGAAATATCAACATTAGTTTCAATGGCATGTGGAAAAGATATGCAAATAAAATATATATCAGAAGCTCAAAATCAAGTAGTTCAGCATAGACCAGAAGATGATATACAAAAATTAGCAAATCAATCTGATATACCATTTAATGTTATAGAATAAAAAATTAAAGGAGGAATAAAAAAATGGCAAAAAGAGGAGGATTCCCAGGAGGTATGGGAGGATTTGGCGGAATGAATATAAATAGTTTAATGAAAGAAGCCAAAAAAATGCAAGCAGATATGCAAAAAACACAGGAGGAATTAGCATCAAAAGAATTCGAAGCATCAGCAGGTGGTGGTGCTATTAATGTAAAAGTTACAGGAGAAAAAGTAATAAAAGAAATAAAAATAAATAAAGATGTAGTTGATCCTGATGATGTAGAAATGTTAGAGGATTTAATTTTAACTTGTGTAAATGAAGCTTTAAGAAAAGTTGATAGTGCACAAAATCAAGAGTTTGGAAAATTTAATATACCAGGATTAATGTAGTAAAGAGTAAGGAGTAAAAAATGTCACTTTATTCACCATCAATAGAAAAATTAATAGAAGGTTTTGAAAGATTACCTAGTATTGGACACAAAACAGCAGCTAGGCTTGCCTTTTATATTTTAAATTGCTCTGAAGAAGAAACAAATCAATTTATAAAATCAATTCAAGATGCAAAGAAAAATTTAAAATATTGTAGTAAATGTTATAATATATCAGACACAGATCCATGTCCTATATGTTCAAACCCAAAAAGAGATCAAAGTTCAATTTGTGTTGTAGAAGATGTTAGAGATATCATAGCAATGGAAAAAACACATGAATTTAAAGGAGTATACCATGTTTTACATGGTTCAATATCTCCAATGAATGGAATTGGACCAGATGATATAAAAATAAAAGAATTACTTGCAAGACTTATGGATGGAACTGTAAAAGAAGTTATATTAGCAACAAATCCTAGGGTTGAGGGAGAAGCAACAGCTATGTATTTATCAAAATTAATAAAACCTTTAGGAATAAAAGTTACAAGAATAGCACATGGAATTCCTGTTGGTGGAGATTTGGAATATACAGATGAAATTACTTTAACAAAGGCTTTAGAGGGAAGAAGAGAAATTTAGCAATTAGTATTATCTAAATTTTGAGATTTTTGAGTTGCAATTATAGCTAAGTTGTCTCCTAAGGCAGTTGTAAATGCAGCTAAAGAAGCAACATCATCGGCAGATAAATTTTCTCCAATAGCAATTGCAAGACTACTTGCAAGACCAATTAATTCACAACTTGATAAATTAGATAACCCCATAAAATACACCTCTTATGTATTTTATGGGGTTATTGTTATTTTTGTGATAAGCATATTTTGCAAATATCTTCGGTAGAATGTTTCTTTGCTAATTTATTTGTGTTTTCTTTCATTTGTTGCAATTTTTCTGGAGTAGAAAAAATATCTTTAAATATTTCATCTGAAGAAACGTGTTTTCTAATCCAAATTCCTACACCATGAGATTCTAAAAATTCTGCATTTTCTTCTTCTTGACCAGGAATAGGGTTAATAATAATCATAGGTAAATTAGAAGCTAAACTTTCTGAAGTTGTTAATCCTCCAGGTTTTGATACTACTAAATCAGAAATGGACATAAGTTCAGGAACTTGATTTGTATATTCTAATATTTTTACACTATTTTCTTTATTATATTTTTGTACTATATTGTTAAAACTTTCTTTCATTTTTGGATTTTTACCAGAAATAGCAATAACTTGTAAATAGTTAAAGTCTCTAATTAAACTTTCAAAAATTTCTACAGTTTGTGTTTTTCCTAAACCAAATTCTCCTCCACCAAAAAACAAAATTGTTTTTTTATCTTTTTGTAAATCAAATTCTTTTAAAATTTCTTCCTTATTATATTGTTTTAAAAAACGAGAAGAAATAGGAATTCCTGTTGCAAATATTTTTTCTTCTGGTATATTTTTTGAAATTAGATAATCTTTCATTTTATCGTGTGCAACAAAGAAATAATCTGTAAAATCACTTCCAACAAGCCATTGGTCGTGTGGCGAAAAGTCTGTCATTATTGTTGCAATTTCAGCTGTTATTTTGCCTTTTCTTTTTAAATAACTACACATTTGACTTCCAAAAGGATGAGTTGAAATTATTATATCTGGTTGCTTTTCACGTAGTAATTTTAAAAGTTTTATGGCAAAAATTTTATTAGATCTAGAAGATATATGTGCTAAAGGACCTTTTTGAGAATCAGAGTAAATTTTTCCCCAAGCCCAAGGTGCTTTTTTTGCCATTTCTCTATATGCAGCAGTAGTTATTTTTTCTATTGGTTTATTTATATATTTCATACAGTCAATTAATTCTGTTTCATAATTAGGATAATTTGTATCAATGCATTCTTTTATGGATTTTGCAGCATTTAAATGACCACCACCATATGATGCATAAAAAATTAAAACTTTTTTCATATAAAAACTCCTTGTATTTAATTTATCTCATTTTAACATAAGTAATATTTAAATAGCAAGTTATTTATATAAATTTAAAAATTGGTATATTATTTAATAATTTGTAAAAAATAAAAATAAAAATTTAAGTAAAGGGTGATATTGTGAAAAAAATAATGAAAATAATTTTAATATTATTTTTATTATTATTATCCACAATTTGTATATTTATTGTGGACAAAGATGGTAAAAATAATGTTTCTTTAGCACAAGCATCAAGTTCTTCTGACCTTCAATTAATGGCTAGAGCAATAAATGGGGAAGCAAGAGGAGAACCATATGAGGGACAAGTTGCTGTTGGTGCAGTTATCTTAAACAGAGTAAAAGATTCTAGATTTCCAAATTCAATATCTGGAGTAATTTATCAATCAGGTGCTTTTACGGCTGTATCTGATGGTCAAATAAATGTTACAATAAAAGAAGATACGACAGTATATAAAGCAGCAAGAGATGCAATGAATGGATGGGATCCAACAGGAGGATGTGTGTACTATTTTAATCCAAGCACAGCAACAAATAAATGGATTTGGTCTAGACCATTAGTAAAAACCATAGGAAAACACAGATTTTGTAAATAAAATAAAAAAAGAAAGGTGTATATTATGAATAAATTAAAAGATTGGGTAAGTAGATTAAAAAAAGCACATATGTTAAGCGTAATAGGTGTATTTATAATTATTATTGCTGTATTAATAACAGTTCTTGTAAGAAAAGAACAAGATTCAAAACAAGCTTCTGAAAATTCTTACAATATGGCATTTTATTCATTAGTTGATTATGTTGAAAATGTTGAAACATATCTTGCAAAATCATTAATATCAAGCACTCCAGAGCATGGAGCAGAAACATTAACAAATGTATGGAGAGAAGCAAATTTAGCTCAAAGTTATTTAGCAAGATTGCCAATAGAAAGTCAAAAATTAGAAAACACAGAAAAATTCTTAAATCAAGTTAGTGATTATAGTTATTCATTATCAAGAAAAAATATCTATAATGAAAGTTTATCAGATGAGGATTTAAAAAATTTAAAAGATTTACACAATTATAGTGTTGAATTAGAAAATACATTAAATCAATTATCAGAAGATATAAATTCAGGAAGAATAAAATGGAATGAGCTTTCAAATAAGGGAACAGTAGCATTTGCACAACAAGTAAGTACACAAACAAATGATAGTTTTAGTAATTTAGAAGAAAATTTCCACGAATATTCAGGGTTAATATATGATGGTGCATTTTCTGAGCATATAACAAGCAGTGAGAAAAAAGGATTAACAGGAAATGATATAGATGAAGAAACAGCAAAACAAAAAGTATCAGAATTTGTAGGGCAAGAAAATATAAAAGAAATCCAAAGTTTAGGATTTTCAGAAAATGCAACAATACCAGAATATAACTTTTCTGTAAAAACAAATTTAGAAAATGATATAACAATATCAGTATCAAAAAAAGGTGGACATATTATATATATGAACTCAAATAGAACAGTAAATTCAGAAATAATATCACAAGAAGAAGCAAATGAAAAAGGAAAAGAATTTTTAAATAATAAAGGGTTAAATAATATGAAAGAAACCTATTATTTAAAACAAGATGGAATTGTAACTATAAATTATGCTTATACACAAAATGATGTTGTTGTATATTCAGATTTAATAAAAGTAAAAGTTGCATTAGATAATGGTGAGGTTTTAGGAATAGAAACAACTGGCTATTTAAATAACCATACACAAAGAGACACATCAAAAGTGAAAATAAGCAAAGAAGAAGCAAAAAAGACATTAAATAAAGACTTAGAAATATCATCAGAAGGATTAGCAATAATTCCGACTGAATATAATACAGAAATATTGTGTTATGAATTTAAAGGAAAAGTTTATGACAGAGAATTTTTAGTTTATATTAATGCTGAAAATGGAAGAGAAGAAGATATATTAATAATAACAAATACTCCAAATGGAACATTAACAATGTAGAAAAATTGGGACATCCTTGAAAAAAGGAGTCCCCATTTCTTAAAATTTAATGTCTTTTATAAACATCTTTAGAAATAACTTCGGTACTAACAATTTGACCATTTCTCTTCAAAGTTTTATAACCTTCTGAATATAAATAATTAGCATTAGAACCAGTTACTCTTGAAGAAAGAACAACTTCATAATCATTGTCTGATTTTAATCCCCATATCTTAAAATTAGCAATACCTTTTGAAACAGAACAAGTAATTTTAATAGGGTATTCACGATTATTTTTAAATTTAAAATCAATTGCACCATACACAACAGTTGCATCTCTACTTGCATTTGCATAAGATGGAACAAATTGATGATTACTTCTTTCTACAATTTCTAAATTTGAAAGTAAAACAGCATTATATAGAGTTGTAGTAATTTGGCAAATACCGCCACCTAAACCATCAACAACTTTGCCACTAACATATATTGGAGCCTCTTTATAACCTGCTGCAATAGTTCTAGCTCCAACAACTTTATTATAAGAAAAAGTTTCACCAGGCATTACAACAGTTCCATTAATTTTATTTGATGCTAATATTAAATTAGTAGTACGATTTTTATTGCTTACAGAATAGTTTGTTGAAAATTCAGATAATAAATCCGGAAAAGCTTCTGTACCAATCATATTAGTGGTAACACTAGGGTATAAAACTTTTAATGGAATTGTACATTCGTTAGAATCTGAATTTAGTGATTGTTTAGCTTCATCAAGTGAAATTGCAAAGTCAACACCATTTTCACTTGGGAATACACTAAAAGGATTTTGTGTATAATATGCATTCACAGGTTCTTTATGAATTTCACTATAGATATTATCTAAATTAATTTCAGTTGGTGATTGTTCTAATGTTGACAATTCTATTGAATTTTTAATATCTAAATTATAAATTTTATTTTTTATAGTATTATAAGACTCGTCTATATTTACAGCACATCCAGTATTTCCTTTTGTAATTATAAGATTTGTACCATCTATATAATATGAACTTTCAATCATCTTATCTGGCAACTTTGCAGAAATATCTTTAAGCTCAGAGATAAGCTGATTATCATTAATTGAAAATGCTGGTTCTATATTAATGTTCCAAATTAAAGTTTTTAGAATATTAATATTATTTTCAAAAATATTTCCATTTTTTCCAATGTCATATGCTATATTTACTGCTTCTTCAACATTAAAATTAATTTCTATACTTTCAGATGAAATTGAAGTTTCATAGTCATCATGGATTAATGTTAAATCATCTGGAATAGAAGAATTAATATGTTCAGAAATTTTATTTATGGCATCTTTTTTTGATAAATTAGATACATCAATACCTTTTATATAAATACCTTTTGCAATTTTATCACTTTTATTATTAATAATTGTAAATGTACAAAAAGCTATTAATAAAATTATAATAAGAATAAAAAATAAAATTGAAAAAAGTGATAGCACTCCAAAAGAATTATTCTTTTTATTGTAATCATTTGGTAAAGGTGTAAAAATTTTATTTTCTGTTGCGTTTTCATTTCCATTTTCATTTTCTTTTTCTTGTTCTTGCTCGGTTTCAGTTTTATTTTCTTCAATCTTGTCGACATTGTTAAACTCAATATTATCGGCTTCAAGATTAATATTTTCTGTATTAATAAGTTCATCATTAGTTTTTTTAATTATAGTATTTTCTTCTTTTTCTTTTAATTCCATATGTCACTCCTTAAAAATTAAAAAAATTATAACATAAAATGACAAAATATTCTATATTTATTTCATAAAATTACTAAACTAAAAAAAATTTTTTTGCAAATAATAATATTAATAAATCTTTTATACGGTTTATTAGAAAGAGGAGGATGTTATGTCTAGAAATAGTAAATTAATATCTGAAAATTTAAGAGAAGAAATTGCAAAAGAACTTGGAGTTTACGATCAAGTAAAACAAGATGGTGGAAGTTGGGCTAGTGTTCCTTCAAGAGATTGTGGAAATATAGTTACTAAAGCTATTGAAATTGCAAACCGCTCTGTAGAGAACAAATAGAAAAAGTGGATTTTTGAATCCACTTTTTCTATTTATAAATATTTATGTATAATTTTCTTATTTATTTTGAAATAAAATCAATGCTTTTTTTATTTTATTAACAATTTGATTATTTTCTTTATTAAGTGATAAATAAGAATCTTTAATATTTAAATCTAATAAATCATCAGAACTTACATTTAAAAAAATGCATATATTTTTTAATAAATCTGCAGAAATAGTTCTTTTTCCATTTTCATATGCATTATATGTTGATGGTTGCATATGTAGATATTTAGCCATATCTTTTTGTTTGATTTCTTTTTGTTCTCTTATGTTTCTGATTTTTTCATATAATTCCATATATATCACCTCATACAAAATAATAAACTTATCTGTTAAAAGAAGTTCTTTAAAGAATTCTATAAGTAAAATAGTATCTATATTTATATGCGATTAACTTATAAGTTATTCTAATTTTTTCACAAAAAGTGTATTTTGTCTTGACAAATTTGCAAAATAAAAATATAATTAAGAAAATTCACAAAAACGAGAAAATATTCGAAAAATTTACAAATGGAGGATTAAAAATGAAAAAAACAAAAGAAAATGCTATTACGTTAGTGGCGTTGGTGATAACAATTATAGTATTATTGATTTTAGCAGGAGTGAGTATTCAGGCTATAAGCAATACAGGATTGTTTGAAAATGCTAAAAAAGCGAAAGAAAAATCAATTGAAGCACAGATAAAAGAAGAAATTACGTTGACCATACATGATATACAAATTGAAGAAACATCAAATGCTAAAGTGTTTGATATGCAATCTTTAATTGAAAAGCTTCCAGAGAAATTAAGTGATATAACAATTGAAGCTGATGGAGAGGAAGCTAAAGGAGAATATAATGGCTATAATTATAGAATTACAACGAATTATGAAGTTATAATAGAAGGAAAAGCTAATATAAGAATAAAAGCGGAAATAACACCAAAAGATTATACCAAAGAAAATGTAATGATGAAAGTTGAGATAACAAGTGAAGAGTCTCCAATAAAAAGAATACAAGAACCAGAGAATCTAAGTAAAAATTCAGATGGGCAATATGTTGTTTCAAAAAATGGAGAATACAAATTTATAGTAGAAACAGAAAATGGAGATGTTGCTGAAAGAATAATAACTGTTAACAATATAGATAAATTACCTCCAAAAGATTTCAAACCTGAAATTGAAAAATCAGGAACTACAATAAAGATAAAAGAGAATGCAGAAGATCAAGAGAGTACGGAAGAAAATGTTTGCAGTGGAATAGAGAGATACGAATATTATGTTGATAATAAAAAATGCGATAGTAATGAAATTAGTAATTTGACTATTGGAAATACATATTCTGTATATGTTATTGCTTTTGATAAAGCAGGTAATAGTACAAAGTCCGCTGAGGAGAGTGTGAAAATTACAGTTCAATATAAGAAGATATCAGGCAATAGAGGTGCAATTATTGTACTTGCAATTGATTTTGAAGGTAATATTTGGCAATGGGGATATGGAAGAGGAAGTCTAGATGAGAGGGGAATACCTAAAAAGTTGACGCAAGGTATAAAATTTATTGATATAATATCAGAAGGCGGAAATAGAAATTTATTGGCAATAGATGAAGAAAAAAATTTATGGCAATGGACAGCATCAGGCAATCCAGAAAAAGTTTTGAATGGCGTAAAAATTAAAAAAGTATCAGTAGCTGCTAATGATGGCGCAGTTCATATAATAGATGAAGATGGTAATTTATGGGGATGGGGAAATAATAATTATGGACAACTAGGAGACGGTAATAAAAGTAATAACTATTTAGATGTTTCTTATGCAAAAAGGATTGCAAATGATATAAAATTTAAAGAAATTTATGATGTGGGCGAATCTACATGGGCAATAGATAAAGATGGAAATTTATGGTCTTGGGGTAGGAACTATAATGGACAATTAGGAAATGGAGGTACTGAAGATCAATTTACACCTGTGAAAATTAGTCAAAATATACAATTTGAAAAACTTGTTGCTGAAACGCAAAAAGTTTTTGCAATAGATAAAGATGGAAATTTATATAGTTGGGGTTATGGTAGTTATGGATTTGGAGATGGAACTAATGAATCTAAGAATGTACCAACCAAAATATTAAATGGAACTAAATTTGTAAAAGCAATAGGTTCTGATTATACGCAATATGCTTTAGACATAAATGCAAATTTATGGGGATGGGGAAATAATGACTATGATCAATTTGGAATTGGTAATACTCAAACTCAGTATGATCCAATAAAAGTAATGGAAGGTACAAAAGTAAAAGAAATATGTGGAAGTAGAGCCAATGGAATAATAGTGGATGAAAATGATAATATATATTTTTATGGTCAAAATGATACATTAAAATATAATACAGGAATAAAAAAAATAGGGAAAATACCTAATTTGAAACAAATAGTATGGGCAAATTATGATACAATGTTAGCTATTGATGAGAATGGAAATCGTTGGGGATGGGGAGATAATGACTACGGAGAATTAGGAAATGGTACGTCATATAAAGTTGTTAGTCAATTAACTAAAATTGATTAAAATAAAATTAGCTCGAAATTTGTCGAACGATTTATGTTGAAATTAAGCCCCAAATATGTTAATATATAGTCGTGCAATAAATTTGACATTGCATGACTATAATTTTAAATAAATTTTTAAAATCAAACAACTTAGAAGAGACAGAATAATGGAAAATCAAGAAATTTTAATTCTAAAAGATTAAAAATCAAAAAGAAAATCCAATATAAAAAATGAAAAAACAAAATGGAAGGGAGGCAAGCAAAAGGTTGCTTTGTCAAAACAAATAGCACAATAAAATAAAAATTTACTAAAAGATATTGCTAAAAGCAAAACAATTTAGTATAATTAAGGAGGAATGAACAACGGAAACAAAAAGACTACCAATAACAGATGACTATATATTTAAAAGAGTATTTGCCTACAAAGGAAACGAAAGTGTATTAAAAGATTTTTTAGAAGCAATACTAAAAAAAGAAATACAAAAAGTAACAATAAAAAATCCAGAGATAATCCCATATGAAAAAGGAGAAAAAAGAGGATTACTAGATATAAAAGCAGAAACAGAAGACGGAATAATGCTTGATATCGAAATGCAAATGGAAGATGGAAAAGACATAGATGAAAGAGCAACTAGTTATATGGGCAAATTAATATCAGAGCAATTGCAAGTAGGTCACAAATATACAGAACTTAAAAAAAGTATAGTAATATTTATAACAAACTACAATTTCTTAAAAAGAAATAGTTATCATAGTGTAGGAAGATTAAAATTTGAAAAAACACTAAAAGAAGAGTATGTAGAATTAGGCTATGAAGAAGAGGACGAAATAGCATCAGAATACATAGAATATCATTATATAGAATTACCAAAATATAAAAATAAAAATCCAAAAGATTTTACAAAATTAGATCAATGGATGTGTATATTCACACAAAATGAAGGGGGGATTATGTTGGCAAAGAAAGAGAATAAAGAAATCGAAAGAGCAATAAACACATTAGATTTCATAAGTGAAGACCCAAAAGAAAGAGAAAGACATAATTCAATAGTAATGGCAGAATATAATAGATTAACAAGTCAGCATAATTTTTATAAAGCAGGTCTAAAAGATGGAATTGAAAAGCGGAATGGAAAAACGGAAAAGAAGATGGAATAAAAGAAAATTCTATTGAAATTGCAAAGAAAATGTTAAAAATGGGATTTACATTAGAACAAATTTCAGAAGCAACAAGTTTGAGCAAAGAAGAAATAGAAAAAATAAAAAATAATTAAAAATAGAACTTTAAAAATGGAGGCATCTGAAAAAGCTGCCTCCATTTTGAAGTTCTATTTTTAAAGCTAAAATAACAATTTTTTTACTATATCAATTGCAAAAACAAAATAAATAGCATATAATCTAACAAGAAAAAATGAGGTGATAAAAATGAAAGTAAAAGATATAATAAGAGAAACAAAAGGAAAGCTAATAATAGGAAATATAGAAAGTGAATGTGATAGATTTTGTAAAGATACAAGAATATTAAAACCAGAAGATACATATATAGGAATAAAGGGAGAAAATTTTGATGGTAGTACATTATGGGAGCAAGCATTTGAAAAAGGTGCAAAAGCAGTAATAATACAAAATATTAATTTCTCAAAAAATGACCTTGAAAAATGGGAAAATAAAATAATAATAGAAGTAGAAGACACAATTGAAGCAATTGCAAAAATAGCAACATATAAAAGAGAGCTACAAGGAAAAGACTTTCAAGTAGTAGGGGTAACAGGAAGTGTAGGAAAAACAAGCACTAAAGATATTATTTCAAATGTAGTATCTCAAAAATACAAGACTTTAAAAACACAAGGAAATAACAACAATAATATAGGACTTCCATTTACAATATTTAATTTACAGGACCAAGAGGCGGCAGTAATTGAAATGGGAATGAACCATTTTGGAGAATTAAGTAAATTAACAAAAATAGCAAAGCCAACAATATCAGTAATAACCAATGTTGGAACATCACATATAGGAAATTTAGGTTCAAGAGAAAATATATTAAAAGCCAAACTTGAAATTCTTGAAGGAATGGACAAAAAAGTTTTAGTGATAAATAATGATAATGACTTATTAAATGAATGGAATAAAAAAGAACACAATGATATAGAAATACATACATACGGAATAGAAAACGCTTCAGAAGTAATGGCTGAAAATATTAAGTTAAATGAAAATGATAGTGAATTTATATGTAATATAAAAGGAAATAAATTTAAAGTAAAAGTACCTGTTGGTGGAATACATTTTGTTTATAATGCAATATGTTCAGCAACAGTAGGAAATCTATTAGGACTAAGTGCAGATGAAATAAAAAAAGGAATAGAAACTTTTGAACTTACTAAAAAAAGAATGGATATATTAGAATTAAAAAATGGTGTCACAATTATTAATGATACATATAATGCAAGTTTCGAATCTATGAAAGCATCTTTAGAATATTTAAAAGGATTAAATGCAAAAAGAAAAATAACTGTTTTAGGAGACATGTTTGAACTTGGTGAATATTCAAAAGAATTACATGAAAAAGTTGGAGTAGAAGTTTATAAAAATAATATTGATATTTTAATATGTAATGGAGAAAATGCAAAAAATATTATTAAAAGTGCAGAAAAATGTGGAATGAATAAAGAAAATATCTACTATTTCGAAGATAAAAAACAAGTTCAAGAATTTGTGGAAAATAATTGGGAAAAAGGTGACGCAATATTATTCAAAGCATCAAATGGTATGAGATTTTTTGATATAGTATCAAATTTAGAAAAAGCTTAGGAGGAAGATAATTTGAATAAGATAAAAATAGGAGTTATTTTTGGTGGGATGTCAACTGAAAATGAAGTGTCTTGCATTTCGGGTGCATCAGTTATAAAACATCTAAATAAAGAAAAATATAATATTTTTCCTATTTATATAGATAAAATTGGAAATTGGTATAAAGTAAAACTTGAAGGTATAGAAAAATCAGAAGAATTAGAAAATAAAGAACATATAGAAAATATTACAGAATATTTAAAACAAATGGATGTAATATTTCCAGTTTTACATGGATTATATGGAGAAGATGGTACAATTCAAGGTTTATTTGAATTATTAAAAATTCCATATGTAGGATGTGGTGTATTAGCATCAAGTGTTGGAATGGATAAAGTGTACACAAAATTAATTTTTGAAAAAGCAAATATTAATCAAGCCAAATATATTTATATAAGAAAATATAATGAAAAATATATTTATATAGATGAAGAATTTAATGAAAGAAATTTAGAGTTAGAAGATATTGCTAAAATTACAAACGATAAATTAAGATTTCCAGTCTTTGTAAAACCATCTAATTCTGGTTCAAGTGTTGGAATAAATAAAGCTCATAATATTGAAGAATTAAAAAATGCAATAGTAGAAGCTGGAAAATATGACAACAAAATTTTGATTGAAGAAGGAATTGTAGGAAAAGAAGTAGAATGTGCTGTTTTAGGAAATGAAGATGTAATTAGTTCTTGTGTTGGAGAAATAAAATCAGCTGATGAATTTTATAGCTATGATGCTAAATATAATAATGAAAATTCAAAAACATTAATACCAGCAGAGATTTCAGAAGAAAACTCAAAGGAAATTCAAAAGTTAGCAATAAAAGCTTTTAAAGCCATAAGTGGTAGAGGGTTATCTAGAGTAGATTTCTTTATTGAAGATAAAACAGAAAAAATTTATATAAATGAAATAAATACATTACCAGGTTTTACAAGTATAAGTATGTATCCAAAATTATTTGAAGCAGTAGGAATTTCATACGAAAAATTACTAGACAATTTAATAGAATTAGCAAGTAAATAAAAAATGAGAATTGAATGAAAAAATCCATAAAAACTATGGATTTTTTTTCTATTTATGTTATAATAGAACTACCTAATTTTAGGAGGATGTCAAATGATATATAAAGATTACTATAAAATATTAGATTTAAAAACAAGTAGAGTTTCTATAGATGAAATAAAAGTTGCATATAGAGCGGCAGCAAAAAAATATCATCCGGATTTAAATGTTGGAGACTCATTAGCAGAAGAAAGAATAAAAGATATAAATGAAGCATATAGAACATTATCAGTACCAGCTTCAAAAAGAAAATATGATAGAATATGGAATTCTAGAAATAATATTAATAATTATCAAAAAATAAAGGGAAAAAATATATTTAATATGTTCCTAGGAAATACAGAGATTAATGAAGAGACAGATAGAAAGCTACCACAAAGAGGGGAAGATATTGAAACAGAAATAAACGTTAAACTAGAAGAAGCTTTTTATGGATTAGAAAAAAAGATTTCATTAAGAACAGTTGATGGAAAAATGAAAACATTTTCTGTAAAAGTTCCAGATGGAATTAGAAATGGTGAAAAAATAAGACTAATAGGTCAAGGAAAACCAGGAAAAAATGGAGGAAAGAATGGTGACCTATTTATAAAAATAAATATTGAGAATAGTAAGCCATTTAAATTATTTAGCTCAGATTTATATACAGATTTATTGTTAACACCGTGGGAGGCAGCATTAGGTGCAAGAACTAATGTACAAACAATTGATGGAGAAACAACAATATATATACCACAAGGAATGGAAAGCGGAGAAAAAATAAAAATACCAAATAAAGGTTATAAAGATGGAAAAGGCGGAAGAGGAGATTTGGTAGCAGAAATAAAAATAGTTGTTCCTAAAAAACTAACAGAAGAAGAAAATAACTTATTCGAAAAATTGAAGGAAGTTTCAAAATTTAGTCCAAGAAATTCTGTAGAATAAAAGTTTGAAAAATGCAATTAACATAATTTACATAAATGTTATTGACAAAAATCTTTTGAAATAGTATAATTATAGATAGTTGTGACAAACAAAAGAAGAATTCTATGGAAGATCATAGGAAGAGGGGTAAAAAATGGAAAATGTACAAGGAAAACATTTTAGTATAACAGACCCTAAAGGGGTAAATACAGTAATTTATCAAGTATATAAGACTAAAAAAGAATTTTTAAAAGAATATCCTAAATATACAGTAGAAAGATTAGAACATTCAGAAGAAATAAGAGGAGATTTAAACAGGAAAACTTTTTATGTTGAAGATCCCGCAAAGGATGGAAACACATTAGTTATCTTGTCTTTTGGGCAGGACAAAGTTGTAATAAATACTGGATTATTACTTGGTGATGAATTAAGAATTACAAAAAAACCAACACCATTTAAGTTCACAACATTATATTCAGATAAAGCAGAAGAATACAAAGAATTTAAATATACTCCAAATTTTAAAAGGCCTATATCTATTATAGACCCTGAAACTACAGAAGAAGTAAAACCTGTGCTATATTTTGATGAAAAAACAAATGAAGTAAAGGGTAAGTGCAAATTAAAACCATATAAGTCTTATTTCGCATTCGAAATAAGAGACAGTGAATAAGGAGGAGAAGCCAGATGGCAAAAAACATTAAGGAAGTAAGAAAAACAATAGGAAAAGACGATGAACCCATAAAAGTAGCGGCATATGAACCTAGAATAATTGTAATAGAATTAGGAGAATATAAATTAGATAGCAAAGCTAATTACAATCAAAAAGATGTTAAAAGTAACGAATTATCAGAAGGAATGGTAATCCAAGCTGCTAACGGTGGTAATCCAAATAAAAATATAGAAGACAGAGATATATAACAAAAATAATACTAAAGATAGTAGGTGATTTTAGTGAATTACAAAATAGAGGGAGCAATTAAAAAAAATAAAAATGCGTTTATAATATGTTTAATACTATGGCTAATTCTAGCCATAGTATTTGTTGCGCCAGTTGCATATAGTTCATTTCAAGCTAATGCAAGTGGTGTATTTTCATTAAATACATTTATGGAAGTATTAGTTGATAATATAACAAATCCATTTGCAACACTTGGGAATATCTTTTCTAAAGGTGCAACACATAATTTTACATCAACATTAATAGGATTTACAATAGTTTATGTAATAATTTTTCTTGTTGGGTTTTTCAAATCAACACCCAAAAATGAATATACAGACATTGAACATGGTTCTAGTGATTGGAGCCAAAAGGGAGAACAATATAAAATTTTAGATAAAAACAAAGGAATAATATTAGCAGAAAATAATTATCTACCAGTAGATAAAATAGGAAATGTTAATGTTCTAGTAGTTGGACGGTTCAGGTTCTGGTAAATCTGCATCATACTCAATTCCAAATGCTTATCAAATGTTAGGCTCTTATGTATTTACAGACCCTAAAGGAGAATTATATGACAGAACAGCAGGATATTTAAAAGAGCATGGATACGAAATAAAAGTATTAAACTTAGTAAGACCACAATATAGCGATGGCTATAATCCATTAATGCATATATCATCAGAACTAGATGTAGATGTTATAGCAAATACAATTGTAAAAGGGCAAAAAACAGACAGTGGTTCAGACCCATATTGGGATGATATGGCAGAAATGTTATTAAAAGCATTAATTTATTATTTAATTGCAACAAGACCAGAAGAAGAACAAAACTTAGCAAGTTGTGCAGAATTAGTAAGAGCAGCAAATAAAAATGGTGGAAGTAACTTATTAACAGATTTAATGAACCAATTACCATATGATCATCCAGCTAGAATGAATTACAAATCAATAGAAATAGCACCAGAAAAAACATATGGTTCAATATTAAGTTCATTACAATCAAAATTAGGAAAATTCGACTCAAAAGAAATAGCGGAACTAACATCAACAGATACAATAAATTTTGAAGATATAGGAAATAAGAAAACAGCAGTATATGTTATTTCATCAGATACACACACAGCTTATGATTTCTTATTAACAATATTCTTCTCACAAATGATACAACAATTATATGATTATGCAGATCAAAATGGTGGTAGACTAAAAGAGCAAACATTCTTTATATTAGATGAGTTTGCTAATATAGGAAAAATACCAGACTTTGATAAAAAAATATCAACATCAAGAAGTAGAAAAATATCATTTAGTGTTATATTACAAAATATTGACCAATTAGAAGCAGTATATGAAAAATCTTATGAAACAATAATGGGTAACTGTGATACACACGTATTTTTAGGAAGTAATTCATTTAAAACAGTTGAATATTTTTCAAAAGCACTTGGAGAGAAAACAATTGGTAGAGATAGTATATCAGTAAACAAAGATAAAAAGAATCATAAAACTGGAAAGAGTGTATCAGACCAAGTTATGGCAAGAGCCTTGATGACACCAGATGAATTAAGAAGAATGGACAATGATGAATGTATCATATTTGAAAAAGGAATAAAACCAGTAAAAGCAAATAAATTTTACTACTTTAAGCATCCAATGGCAAAAGAAATGGCAAGATGCAAAATAAGCCATAATGATATAGGAGAAATTGAAAGAGGAACTTGGAGAAAATATAATCCATATAATCCTTATGTTGAAGAAAAAGATGAAAAGAGTGTAGACAATTTAGATATAGAATCTTTAGATGATTTATTTAATGATGAACCAGTAAAAAAAGAGGAAAAAGTAGTAACTCCACAAAAAGAAGAAAAAAATGAATTAAATCTAGATGATTTTGATGATGCACCAATGTTACCACAAGATGATGATACATATGATTTACAAAAAGAGCTAGAAGCTAAATTTGATGAATTATTTGGTCCATTAGATGATGATGAAAATAAATAATATTTTAGATTATTGTAATTATTTACAATAATCTTTTTTAATATTTATTTACAAACTTTTGTTTTTATGATATAAATATAACAATATAAAAAAAGGAAAGTGATAAAATGAAATTTGTACATATAGCAGATATGCATTTTGACAGTCCATTCGTAAACTTATCAGACAAAGAAAGCTTAGGAGATTTACGAAGATTAGACCAAAGAAAAGCATTTAAAAAAGTAATTGAATATATAAAAGAAAATAAAATAAAATATTTATTTATTTCAGGAGATTTATATGAACAAAAGTATATAAAAAAATCAACAATAGAATATATAAATAATTTATTTAAAGAAATACCTGAAACAAAAATATTTATATCACCAGGAAATCATGACCCATATATAAAAAATTCATATTATTATAAATTTAATTGGAGTGAAAATGTAAAAATATTTTCTTCAAAAATAGAAAAAATTGAATTAGAAGATGCAGATATATACGGTTTTGGATTTGATGATTTTTATTGTAAAGATTTTAATATAAAAGAATTAAATATAGAAAATAAAAATAAATTAAATATATTAATAATTCATGGAACATTAAATGGTGGAACAATACAGGAACATGAATATAATCCAATATCAAAAAATGAATTAGAAGAAAAAGGTTTTGATTATGTTGCATTAGGACACATACATAAATTAGATTACAATACACAAGAAAATCAAAGAATAGTGTATCCTGGCTCAACTGTGTCCCTAGGATTTGATGAACTTAGAAAACATGGAATGATAGTTGGAGATGTAGAAAAAGAAAAAATAAAATTAAAATTTATTCCATTAGATGAAAAAGAATTTAAATTAAAAGAAATAGATGTAACAGAAATAATATCAAAAGAAGAATTAATTGAAAAAATAAATGAATTAAATTTTAATGAAAATGAATTAATAGAAATAATATTAATTGGAAAAAGAAATTTTGAAATTAATACATATGAATTAAATAAATTAATATTTAATGAAAAAATAATAAAAATAAAAAATAAAACAAAAATAAATTATAATTTAGAAAAAATAGCAAATGAAAATACATTAAAAGGATTATTTGCAAAAAATATAAAAAATAAATTAAATGATGAAACATTAACAGAAGAAGAAAAAGAAATTGTAGAAAAGGCAATAGAAATAGCTTTTGATGCTTTAGAATAAAAAAGAAAGGAATGAAATTCTTGAAAATAAATAAATTAAAAATAAATTCATATGGAAAATTAAAAGAAAAAGAAATAAATCTAGAAAATGGAATAAATTTAATTTATGGAGAAAATGAAGCAGGAAAATCAACATTAATTAAATTTATTATTAATTCTTTTTATGGAATTTCTAAAAATAAAAAAGGAAAAGAATTTTCAGATTATGAAAAATATAAACCATGGACTGGAGAAGAATTTTCGGGAAAAATTAATTATGAATTAGATAATAAAGAAAAATACGAATTATTTAGAGATTTTAATAAAAAAAATCCAAAAATATTTAATGAAAATATGGAAGAAATTACAAAAGAATTTAATATTGATAAAAATAAAGGAAATGAATTTTTTTACGAACAAACAAAAATAGATGAAGATTTATTTTTATCAACACTTGCAATAAATCAAAAAGAAGTGAAATTAGAAAAGCAAACTCAAAATATATTAATACAAAAAATTGCAAATTTAGTTGGGACTGGTGATGATAATATTTCATATAAAAGAGCAATTGACAGAATAAATAGAAGACAATTAGATGAAATAGGAAGCGAAAGGTCTAGGGAAAAGCCAATTAATATAATTAGCAGAAAAATAGAAGAATTAGAAAATGAAAAAGAAGAATTAGAAAAATATAGAGATTATAAATATAATTTTGAGGATGAAGAAAATAATTTAAATGATGAAATTTTAAAATTAGAAAATGAAAATAATTTTTTAATAGAAATAAAATTATTAAATGAAAATGAAAAAATAGAAAAAGAAAAAATAAATATAAAAGAAAATATTGAAAAAGAAAATTTAGAAAAAATAAATATAATAAAAAATAAAATAAATGAAATAAAAATAAATAATAAAAATATTTTTGAAAAATATTCTGAAAAAAAAGAAATAAATAATAAAAATAAAAAAATAAAAAATAAATTAAATAAAAAATTAATAATAAATTTTTTAATATTAATTTTAATAAATATTTTACAATTTATAATAATAAAAAATAAAATATTTAATTATATTTTTTTCCTTACAGTACCAATTGATTTGATTTTTTCTATAATTTTAATAAATAATAAAAATAAAAAAATAAAAAATAAAGAAAAAATAGAAAAAAATAATTTTGAAAAAATAAATCAAGAAATAATTAATTTAGAAAATGAAAAAAATATATTAGAAAAAAATAGTAATGAATTAGAAAATGAAATAAATAAATTAAAAAATAATTTTAATTTAAAAATAAATTTAGAGAAAGAAAAAATAAAAAATAAATATTTAAATAAAATAGAAAAAAATAAAATAAATAATTATTTAAATTTATTTGAATTAGAAAAAATAAATTTTGAATTAGAAAATTTAAAAAAAGAAATAAATAATTTAAAATTAAAATTACATTCTTTAGAGTTAGATAAAAAAAATATAGAACCTAAATTAGATAATTTATCAAAAATAGAAGAAAAATTGGTTTACAATAATGAACAAAAGGTAAACTTACAAAAATTAAATTTAAGCATAATGCTTGCAAAACAAATTTTAGAAAAATCTTATGATGAAATGAAAAACTCAGTAACCCCTAAGTTTACAGAGAATTTATCTAAAAATATTTCGAAAATAACAAATGGAAAATATAGTAAAGTTAAGTTTAATGAAGAAACAGGATTAGTAGTTGAGTTAGAAAATGGAGATAATGTTTTAGCAGAAAAATTAAGTGTTGGAACAATAGATCAATTATATTTATCATTAAGACTTTCAATGGTGGATGAATTGTCAGAAGAAAAAGTTCCAATTTTATTAGATGAAGCTTTTGCATTTTATGATAATTCAAGATTAGAAAATATTTTAAAATATTTAAATGAGAATTATAAAAATAGACAAATAATTATTTTTACTTGTACAGATAGGGAAAAAAATATATTAAATAAAAATAATATTTTGTTTAATTATATTGAGTTATAATATATATTAAAATTAATAAAAAACGCGAAAATTGTCGAACGATTTATGTTGAAATCAAGTAAAAAGCATACATTGCATAAATGTATGCTTTTTACTTGAAAAAAACTAAAAAAGATAGTATAATACATAAAGTTTAAAAGTAAAGGAGATATATTTATGTTTGAAAAATTAGAAGCAGTAGAAAAAAGATATGAAGAGTTAACAAAAATGATAAGTGACCCAGAAGTAATATCAAATCAATCAGAATGGCAAAAATTAATGAAGGAACATGCAAGCATAGAAGATATAGTATTAAAATTTAGAGAATATAAAAAAGCAAAAGAAGCAATGGATGAAGCTAAAGAAATGATGGAAGATAAAGAACTAAAAGAATTAGCAGAGGCAGAATATTATGACAATAAAGAAAAATTACCAAAGCTAGAAGAAGAACTTAAATTTCTTTTAATTCCTAAAGACCCAGATGATGACAAAAATATAATTTGTGAAATAAGGGCTGGTGCTGGTGGAGAAGAAGCAGCATTATTTGCTGGAACATTATTTAGAATGTATACAATGTATGCAGAAAGAAAACATTGGAAAATAGAAGTCTTAAATGAAAATGAAACTGGACTTGGTGGTTACAAAGAAATAACATTTATGGTTACAGGAAAAGGTGTATATAGTAGATTAAAATTTGAAAGCGGTGTACACAGAGTACAAAGAGTTCCAGATACAGAAAGTAGTGGAAGAATACATACATCTACAGCAACAGTTGCAGTTCTTCCGGTTGTAGAAGATGTTGAAATAGATATAAACCCAGCAGATATAAAAATGGAAGTTTTCCGTTCATCAGGGGCTGGTGGACAACATATTAATAAAACATCTTCAGCTGTAAGACTTATACATGAACCAACAGGAATTGTTGTAGAATGTCAAACAGAAAGATCACAATTCCAAAATAGAGATAATGCAATGAGAATGCTTAGAACGAAATTATATGAAATAGAAAAACAAAAACAAGATAGTGAAGTTGCAAATGCAAGAAAATCTCAAGTAGGTTCTGGTGATAGAAGTGAAAAGATAAGAACATATAATTACCCACAAGGAAGAATAACAGACCACAGAATTGGAATGAGTATTTATCAAATGGAAAATTTCTTAAATGGCGATATAGATGAAATGATAGATAACTTAATAGCAGCAGATAGAGCTGAAAGATTAAAAGGTGATGAAGAATAAGATGTGTGTTAAAAACACATCTTTTTTCTGCAAAAAATAAAGTAATAAAATAAGCAAACAAAAATAAACTAGTATAAAAAAGTAAAAAGGAGTTTTGAAAATGAATGAAATTTTAAAAACAACATTACTAGGCTTATTTTTTGGAACCTTTGGAACAACAATTGGTGGAATATTAGGAATAGTAATAAATAAGAATTCTAATAAATTTTTGAGTTTTGTTTTATCATTTGCATCAGGACTAATGATGGCAATAATTTGTTTTGATTTAATACCAGAAGCCTTAGGGATTAGTAGTATTTACGGAGTGATTTTGGGAGTATTATTAGGAATAATTTCAATGATTTTTTGTGATGTTATAGTACAAAAGAAATTTAATAGTAAAGAGCAAAAATATAAAAATAATAATGAATTACTAAAAACAGGAATAATAGTCTCAATAGGATTAGCAATACATAATTTTCCAGAAGGATTAGCAATAGGTTCTGGATTCGAAGCTTCATTGAAATTAGGTTTAAGCCTAGCAATTGCTATATGTTTGCATGATATACCAGAAGGAATATCAATGTCTGTTCCAATGAAAAATGGAGGAATGTCAAAATTCAAAGTTATCTTTTATGTAGTATTATCAGGAATAACTACAGGAATAGGTGCATTTTTTGGAGCAATAGTTGGGTCAATCTCAGAAAGTGTAATAGCTGTTTGCCTAAGTTTTGCGGCAGGTGCAATGTTATATATTGTATCAGGAGAGTTAATACCAGAATCAAATAAATTATATAAAGGTAGAATGTCTGCTGTTGGAAATATGATAGGATTTGTAATTGGAATTTTTGCAACTCAGTTATAAAATAGTATTGATAAAAAATAAAGTTTTGCTAATAATTAACAAAACTTTATTTTTTATATAATATATAAATTAAATAACTAATGAAAGTAATACTAGAAATGCAAATACAAATTTTATGAAGTTTAGTAGCATGGTAAGAAACTTCAAAATAACCATTTACATTAGTATCTAAATTAATTTGAACTAAACCATGTTCAGATTCATTACATTTTATAATAGAAATTTCATCACTATCATAAGATTTGTATTTTACAACATAACCCTTATAGAATAAGAATGGTAGTTCTAAAGTAGTATTTTCTGAAACATTATTAATTTCAAAAGTTAATATACCATTTTTTTTATTCTCATTTGAAATGATTGCATTACCAGATAAAATAAGTATCTTATTATCATGATTTGCAACGTAATCTATGGAATCAATTGCTTTTTGTGGCCAATATTCTAGAAATGAAGAATATCTACTAACTTTATAATTTGTATCAATAATTTCTTTTTCAGAATAATAAGAATTATCAACATCTTTAAAATCTAAATTTTTAACAAAGTTTAAACTATATAAACAACTTAATATATAAAGTATTAGAAAAGGTATTGTTAATAATTTAATATTTTTCCTATTTTTAATTTTGCTAATAATTAAATCAATTAAAATTCCTAAATTAATTCCACCAATAATTGAAAAACATAAAATAATTACACTAAGTAATCTCCAAGGAAATTGAATCATTAATAATATATCTGGTAGCAAAAACCAAGGGAACAATGCTGTTGACATTATTGTTGTTACAATTCCTAAAATTGCAAAAAATTTATAAAAACTTTTATATTCTAAAGGAATATATTTTTTAACAAGAATATAAGTTAATAAACATATTAAAATTGGAAGTCCAATGCAAAAATACATACCATTATCTATTCCAGAAGTGTGAGAAGATAATAATTGCCATGGATGTAAGGCATGTATAAATACAGAACCCCTACTATACATTTTTCCATATCTAAAAACTTCATAATCAGCAGAAGATTTTTGTTCTAATAAAGGTATTTCAAAAAATAAAACAGATAAAATTATTATTATAGTAGAAAATATTAAAGTTTTTAATATTTTTTTATCTTTCAATTTTTTGAAATTTGTTAATACTAATGCTAGACCAATAAAAAATGTTATTAAAGTACTAATATTGTGTGAAAGTATTAATCCAATAGTTCCTAAAACATATAAATAAGATTTTTCTGTTTTTCCTTTAAATATAAGATATATTCCACGTAGTACAATAGGAATAAAGACAAATCCTAGTATTTCTCCTACGGCAACTCTGTTATAAACATTTAGCATTCTATATGGAGCAATTAAATATAATATACTAGATATAAGTGAAATCTTATCGTTTTCGGTTAATGTATTAACTAATTTAAACATTGAAATTCCTGATAATATAAATGTAAAAATTAAAAATATTTTCATGCCAATTACTACATTATTAGTTAAAAATGTAAATAAAACAATACTATAAGTTGAAATTGGTGGGTAAAATAAGTTCCAACCAAAGCCTAAGTTATTGGAAAATCTAGATATTACAAGAGGTGAATTTCTATTTCTTATTTGTTCAAGTGTTCCTAAAGCTCTAGAAATATGAAAATCACCATCATCTCCTGTGTGAATTCCATTCTTGAAAAGCGGAATACACATTATTATAGCTGTAATCAAAATTAGAGTATAATAAATAATTTTTTTCTTTGATTTTTTCATTTTTCTCTCCTTAAAATTTTATATATTATATCTCATTATATTAATTAAATCAAACAATAATTACACGAAAAAATGTTTGATAAAATTTTGAAAAAATATTGACTTTTAAATCTAAGAATTATATAATCTGGAAGGAAAATTTATATTAAGATTGGAGAACAAAAATGCAAGAAATATTGAAACAATTAAATGATAAACAATATGAGGCTGTAGTAAACACAGAAGGTCCTTGCTTGGTGATTGCAGGGGCTGGAAGCGGAAAAACTAAAGTTTTGACACATAAAATAGCCTATCTAATAGATGAAAAAGGTGTATTGCCATGGAATATATTAGCAATAACATTTACAAATAAAGCAGCAAATGAAATGAAAGAAAGAATTGAAGGATTAGTAGGTGATGTTGCGAAAGATATATGGATGGGAACTTTTCACTCAGTTTGTGTACGTATATTAAGAAGATTTATAGATAGAATAGGTTTTGATTCTTCATTTATAATATTTGATACAAGTGACCAAAGAACATTAATAAAAGCTTGTATAAAAAATATTGGATTAGATGATAAAATGTTTACAGATAGGTCTGTACAATCTGAAATTAGTAATGCAAAAAATGAAATGTTAGAGCCAGACCAATATACATTAAGAGCAAATGGGGATTTTAGAAAAGAAAAAATTGCATTAGTATATGAAATGTATCAAAAAAGATTAAAAGAAAATAATGCAATAGATTTCGATGATATCATAAATTATACAATAAAAATTTTGATGGACAATCCTGATGTATTAGAATATTATTCAGATAAATTTAAATATGTTTTAGTAGATGAGTATCAAGATACAAATAAATCACAATTTACTTTAGTAACATTACTAGCATCTAAAAACGGAAATATAACAGTTGTTGGAGACAATGATCAAGGTATTTATAGTTTTAGAGGAGCAGATATTTCTAATATATTAAACTTTGAAAGAGATTTTCCAGGAACAAAAATAATAAAATTAGAGCAAAATTATAGATGTACAGGAAACATATTAAAAGCAGCCAATTCTGTAATTAAAAACAATGAAGTTAAATATAAAAAACAATTATGGACTGAAAATGATGTAGGTAATTTACCAAAAGTATATTCAGCAAAAAATGAATATGATGAAGGAACATATATTGCAACACAAATAGAACACTTAAGAAGAGAAGAAAAATATAATTATTCAGATTTTGCAATATTATATAGAATGAATACTCAATCAAGAGCAATAGAGGAAATCCTAAGAAGAGAGGGAATACCATATAAAATTATAGGTGGTTTAAAATTCTATGAGAGAAAAGAGATTAAAGATGTAATTTCATATTTGAGATTAATTCAAAATCCATCAGATAATATAAGTTTGAAAAGAGTAATAAATGAACCTAAAAGAGGAATTGGAAAAACAAGTTTAGATAATATCGAAAAATTAGCAGAAGAAACAGGAATATCAATGTACGAAATTATTAAAAATGCTGACCAATATGGATTGAATAGAGTATTTTTAAATTCTAGAGAATTTGTAAATGTTATTGAAGAATTAAGAAATAAGAAAGATGATATAAAAATATCAGAATTAATAAAAGAAACATTGAATAAATCTGGGTATACAAAAGCATTAGAAGAAGAAAATACAATAGAAGCTGAAAATAGAATAGAAAACTTAGATGAATTTTTAACTGTTGCAATTGAATTTGAAGATGAATCTGCGGAAAATAAATTAAGTGACTTTTTAGAGGGAATAACATTGTCAAGTGATATTGATAATATGGAAGAAACAGATGATTCCGTAACACTTATGACATTACATAGTGCAAAAGGATTGGAATTTCCAGTAGTATTTTTAGTTGGAATGGAAGAAGGAATTTTTCCTGGTTATAAATCAATTTCAGAACCAAAAGAATTAGAAGAAGAAAGAAGATTATGCTATGTTGGAATTACAAGAGCTAAGAAAAATTTATTTTTAACTTGTAGCAAACAAAGAACGATCTTTGGTTCTACAAGTTGTAATCCAATATCAAGATTTTTAAAAGAAATACCAGAAGAATTATTAGATGGTTATGATGAGGTATTTGGAGAAAATCAGGAAAATAATAGATTTGAAGATTCAAAATACTCATGGACATATGGTAGTAAAGATAATGGCAATATTAAAACATATAAAATTGATAAAAAAGAACCAGTATCTGCAGCATCTAATATTACTGGATTTGCATTTAGAACAGCAGAAAGTTTCTTAAATTCAATAGGCAAAAAAACTTCAAATTCAAATGTGGATTTATCACAATATAAATCAGGTGTTAGAATATTTCATAAGAAATTTGGAGAAGGAACAATAAGCACAGTTGAACCCGAAGGAGAAGATTTAAAAGTAGATATCAATTTTGATAAAGTTGGGCATAAGAGATTAATGGCAAAATATGCTAATTTAGAAGTAATTGAATAAAAAAATTTAAAACAGAAAATATTTTTATTTTCTGTTTTTTGTATATGAAATAAAAATAAGGAAATAATAGAAAAAGATTATTAAATGAAAGGAATGATAAAAATGGCAGATTTAACACAAGCTGAATTACAACACTTAAGACATTTAATTGGAGCACACGAAACAGCGTATCAAAAACTAAACACATATTCATCTCAAGCAGTTGACCCACAAATAAAGCAAATGTTTACAAAAGCTGCTCAAGATAGCTTAAACACAAAACAAAAATTAATGTCTTTTTTAAATAATTAATTAAGGAGGAAAATATGGAAGAGAAAACAATGGTAAATGATATTTTATCAGGAGTAAAATCTGATTTAACAGCATATCAAACAGCTATATCAGAATCAGAAAATATGAATTTAAGACAAACTTTCCAACAAATTAGAAATAATGATGAAAGTTTTCAATATGAATTATTTAAAGTAGCAGAAACAAAAGGTTATTATAAACCTGCTCAAAAAGCTACACCAACAGAAATTGAAACTGTAAAAACAGAATTACAACAAGGTTAAAAAGAGGGACTTTTAAAAGTCTCTTTTTTTGAAATAAAAAAAACAGAAAATAAAAATAAATAAAAGATAAAATTAAAAAAACGTAAAAAATCTACGGAAATTTATAAAACAGGGTCTTGCAAAAAAACAAAAAAAGATATAATATTATAGCATAAATTTATAAGGAGAATTATTATGTTTAAAAAATTATTGATACATACAAGAAGGTCAATAAAATTAATAATATTAATATCTTTAGCTGTGCTACTAATTTTAGCCTGTATAGCATCTTTTTATAAAATAAGTTATAGTGTAACAATAAATGGTGAAATGGTAGGTTATACAGATAATAAAAGTAAATTACAAACTGAAATAAATGATTACATAGAAAAAGGGGAAAGTGAAAATACAGCTTTTGTTCAAGTTGAGAGTTTACCAGAATACAAAGTATGTTTACTAAAAAGAGATGTTCAAGCAAGTGATGAAGATATTTTTAATACAATAAAATCATCAGGAACAACATATTATAGATATTATTCTATAAATGAAAATAATGAAGAAAAACTATATGTTGCAAATTTTACAGAGGCAGAAGATATAATTAATCAACTAAAAGAAAAAAATAGCAAAAATATGGATAATATAACAATTTCAGAAAAATATGAAACACAAATGCAGGATTTTACAACAGTAGAAGATGCAGTTTCTAATTTGTATGTACAAAAACCACAAGTTACTGTGGCAAAAACTAAGACAACAAGTGTTGGAAGTGTAAATACTGCTACAACAATAGCAGGAGGAAAAGTTAGTTTAGGAATATCTTTAGCAAGACCAGTATCTGGAATTATATCTTCAAGATTTGGTGCTAGAAGTAGTATAAGAAGTTCAGCACATACAGGATTAGATATAGCAACATCAACAGGAACTCCGGTTTTAGCAGCAGCATCAGGCACAGTAACTTTTTCTGGACGTAAAGGTTCGTATGGAAACTTACTTGTTATTACACATAGTAACGGTGTACAAACATATTATGGACATTGTAGTAAGTTATACGTTTCAGCAGGAACTACAGTAACTCAAGGACAAACAGTTGCAGCAGTTGGTTCAACAGGAAATTCTACTGGACCACATTTACATTTTGAAATAAGAGTTAATGGAGTGGCATATAATCCACAAAATTATTTATATTAAATAAAACAATCCACAATTCATATATAAATTGTGGATTTTTTTTTTTGGATTTTAAGTAAAAATGTTAAATATTTTATTAACTGCATTTTTATTAATAATAAGTTTTCCGTGTTCTTTGAGCTTATATTCAAAATTTTTTGAATATGATTTATATGTAGAAAATTCAGAGATATAGGAATTGAATTTTTTAAAATTAATTTGTGTAATATCAATGTTTTCTAAAATTAGATAGTACACATTATTATATAAATATAAAGAATTTTTTTTGCAAAAATCTTTTATATTTATTTTATTATTAAAAAGCATGTTACAAAAATCATATAAATCGTCAAAATTATTAAAATTAATTATTTTCATTTTTAAATCATTATTAATTATTTTTTTTCTAATTTTTAAATTTTTTTTATCAGAAGTGTTCTGAAAATTTCTAAAATCAGAATCTATATATTTAGTTATAGTGAAAATAAAAATATCATCTGAAGAAGAAAAGGTTTCAATTAATAATTTATAGCCATCAACATTAAAATCAAGTTCTTCTTTAGCTTGATTTAATATTTTTAAAAATAAACTTTGAGATTCAATACTTTTTAACACAAATTTATGTAAGTCAATATTATTAGATTCCATATCTTCTTGCTTTATAATTATTCTAATTTTATTTTCTGTTAATTTTTCAATTTTCATTAATAATACCTCCAATAATAATTAATTATATTATACTACTAATATTATTATATTTAAATGCACAATTTTTGGTAATAAAATTGTGCAAATTACTTGAAAAAAAGGTAAAAACAATATATAATATCAATATCATAAAATTTACATTTCCGTAAGGAAAGAAGAAAAAATTGGAGGTTAAAAATGGCAACAAGAGATAAAAGTGTATGGATATTGTTAGTATTTATTTTATCAGGATTAGTAATAGGGGGATTATTAGGAAAATTAGCAGGAAATGTATCTTGGCTTTGGTGGCTTTCATTTGAGCAAGAATTTGGATTAGAAAGTCCAATAGTTTTAGATTTAAACATACTTAAATTAACTTTTGGATTAATGTTCAAAATAAACATAGCAAGTATAATTGGAATGATAATAGCAGTATTTATATATAAAAAAGTATAATAAAAGATAAATGTGGGACAAATTAAATAAAGAAAGGATGATTTAATTTGTCATTAAAAATCAAAGAATTACCAGAGGCAGAAAGACCATACGAAAAATTAGAGTTATATGGTGAAAAAGCATTATCAAATGCAGAATTATTAGCAATTATAATAAAAACTGGAACGAAATCAGAGACTTCAGTTCAAATTGCACAAAAAATATTAAATTTAAATTATGATCCACAAGCAGGAGATTTAAATTTTTTAAAAAATATAAGTTTACAGGAATTAATGCAAATAAAAGGGGTTGGCAGAGTAAAAGCAATTCAACTAAAAGCAATATGTGAATTATCTATAAGAATGTCAAAACCATCTAATTACAAAAAAATAAAAATATGTAGTACAAAAGATTTGGCTGATTTAGTAATTGAAGAAATGAGATTTGAAAAACGAGAATTGGTCAAACTATTTTTATTGAATGTAAAAAATGAAATACTTAAAGAAATAAATATTGCATCAGGAGGAACAAGTTCTGTAAATATTAGCATAAAAGAAATAGTGGGAGAAGCATTAAAAATAAAAGCACCTAAAATGATATTAGTTCATAATCATCCAACAGGAGACCCAACACCAAGTGAGGCAGACATACATTATACAGATAAATTATATAATGCGGCAATGATGTTTGATATAGAATTAATGGACCATATTGTGGTTGGTGGTAGTAATTTTAGAAGTGTTTTCTTAGAAACTGCAAAACTAGCTGAATTGGCTAGAAAAAAACAAAAAAATGAAAAATAGAAGGGAAGAGAAGTAAATGAAATTCTTTACATTTGGTTCTAAAGACATTGGAATTGATTTAGGAACAGCAAATATTTTAGTAACATTAAAAGGGAAGGGAATAGTACTAAAAGAACCATCAGTCGTGGCTATAGATAGAAAATCTGGAAATATTATGGCAACAGGAAATGAAGCAAAAGAAATGCTTGGAAGAACTCCAGAGCAAATAAAAGCAGTTAGACCATTAAAAGATGGTGTTATCGCAGATTTTACAGCAACTCAATTAATGCTTAAAAATATTATAGGAAAAGTGGAAAAAAGATATAGCATAGGAAGACCAAGAGTTGTAGTAGGTGTGCCATCAGGAATAACAGAAGTTGAAGAAAGAGCAGTAGAGGAATCTGTAATGCAAGCAGGAGCAAAAGAGGTTTATTTAATAGAAGAACCAATGGCAGCTGCTATAGGTGCCTCATTAGATGTTGCAGAACCAAGTGGAAGTATAATTGTAGATATTGGTGGAGGAACAACAGAAGTTGCAGTTATTTCATTAGGTGGAATAGTGTTGAGCCATTCTTTAAGAGTAGCAGGAGATGAACTTGATGAGGACATTGTAAATTATGTAAAAAGAGAAATGAATTTAGCAATAGGAGAAACAACAGCTGAACAAATAAAAATTCAAATTGGTTGTGCAATGCCACTTATGACAGATATAGAAATAGAAGTAAGAGGTAGAGACTTAACAGATGGCTTACCAAGAAATGTAAAAATAAAATCTTCACAAGTTGAAGAAGCAATAAGAGAATCAATATCAAAAATAGTTGATATAGTGAAATCAACCCTTGAAAAAACACCACCAGAATTATCATCAGATATTATGCAAAAAGGAATAGTTCTAGCAGGTGGAGGAGCTTTAATAAAAAATTTAGATAAATTATTAAGTATAGAAACTGGAATGCCTGTATATATTGCAGATGAACCACTAGATTGTGTAGTAAGAGGAACAGGAAAAACTTTAGAAGATTTAGAAAGATTAAAAACAGTTTTAATAAATGCAAGAAAAAGAAGATAAGAATAATTGAAAAATGAAAGTGAGGAAAAATATGTATAGAACCAAAAAAACAGGTATATTAGGAATTGTTATTACAATAGTAATCTTAATTTTAATAGTAGTTTTTTCTAATATAGAAGATAATACAACTTTTTTTGAAAATATTGCAAATAAATTAATAATGCCTGTACAAAATGGGCTAACATATTTAAAAAATAAAGTAAGCGGAAATTCTACATTTTTTACAGATATTAGTAATTTAAAGGTAGAAAATCAAGAATTAAAAAATCAAAATAGCAAATTGGAACAATCGCTAAGAGAATTAGAAAATATAAAATCAGAAAATGAAACCTTAAAAGAATACTTAAATTTAACAGAAAAATACGGAGAATATAAAACAATACCAGGTTATGTAATAAACAAAGATATTAGTAATTATTCAAAAACAGTAATAATTAACATAGGTAAAAAAGATGGTGTTGAAGAAAATATGACAGTAATTGCAGATGAAGGATTGGTTGGAAATGTAATTTCAGTAACAGATTCAACAGCAAAAGTTAGAACAATTGTAGACACAGCAAGTTCTGTGAGTTGCTTAATGAGTACAAATAAAGATAGTATTGTATGTAAAGGCACATTAAATAATAATTCAGAATTGAAAGCTATGTATATATCAACAGATGCAAATATTGTACAAGGAGATAGTGTTGAAACATCAGGATTAGGTGGGATTTACCCAAAGGGAATTCATGTTGGAACGATAGGTAAAATAGTGTCAACAAAAAATATTACAGATAGATATGCAATAGTTAATACTGCAGTAGATTTTAATAAATTAAATACAGTTTTAGTAATAAAAAATAATTAATAAAGAATAGAGGTGAACCAATTGAAAAAATTTTTAATTAATATAATTTTAGTGTTAATAGCATTTATAATATATTTTTTGCAATCTAATTTTTTTAGTTGGTTTACAATTGCTGGTATAAAACCAAATCTTTTTGTTGTTTATGTTTTATTTATAGGATTATTTGGTAATAAAAGTTTAGGTACAATTTATGGTGGAGTAATAGGATTATTTTTAGATTTATTAATGGAAGAAAAAATAGGAATAAATCTAATTGGATTAGTATTAGTTGGAATTTTAGCTGTTATATTTGATAAAAATTTTTCAAAAGATAGTAGAATGACAATAATATTTATGGTATTTGGGTCAACTATAATTTTTGAAATTGCTTCATATTTTATGAAATATATTATATATTCAATGAATGTTGAAATATTTAATTTTATAATTATTCTTTTAATTGAAATTTTATATAACATAATTTTAACAATTATTTTATATCCACTAATGCAAAAATTTGGCTATTATATTGAAAATGAATATAAAGGAAATAGAATATTAACAAGATATTTTTAAAATTTATAAAAAATTCAAACAAGAAGAAGGTGAAAAATTGGCAAAGAAAATAAATAAAAAAAGCATAAATCTTAGATATAATACGATGACAGTTTTTACATATATAATTGGAATTATATTGATAGTTCAATTATTTAATTTACAAATTATACATGGAAAAGAATATAGAGAAGAATCAAACACAAGACTAACAAGAGAAAGTACATTATTAGCAGCAAGAGGAGAAATATTAGATAGATCAGGAAATGTATTAGTTACATCTTCTCAAAAATTTAATGTCGAATTATATAAAAGTAAAATAGATAATAACACATTAAATAATTCAATATTAAAAATCGTAAATGTATTAGAAAAATATCAAGTTAGCTATTCAGACTCTTTTCCAATTAATATAAATCCTTTTTCTTTTAAAATATCAGATGAAACTTTAAAAAATTGGAAGAAAAGTTATAATATAGATGAAAATGCAACAGCAGAAGAGACTTTTTATAAATTTAAAGATAAATACAAAATAGAAAATGATGATGTTACAGAAATAAGAAAAATAATAGCAATAAGATATGCTATTACAAAAGAAGGGTATAGTAGTACTAAAGCACTTACAATAGCAAAAGATGTTCCAAGAGAAGCTGTTGCAGAGTTTAGTGAAAATGGAGATGAATTTCCTGGAATAAGTATTAGTGTTGAGCCTGTAAGAAAATATAATGAGGGAACATTAGCATCACATATATTAGGATATGCATCAAAAATACAAGATTCTGAGTATCAAAGCAGAAAAGATACATATACTCAAAATGATATTATAGGAAAAACTGGAATTGAATCTGTTTTTGAAGAATATTTGAAAGGCAAAAATGGTACTAAACAAATAGATATGGCTGTTGATGGAACAACAACAGCAGAAGTTGTTGAAAAGGAAGCTGTAGCAGGAGATGATGTTGTATTAACTATAGATTCTAAGTTACAAAAAGTAGTAGAAAATGCTTTGAAAGCAAATATCGAAAAAATAAGAAATGGAGGCTTTGGAAAAGCATATAATGCTCAAGGCGGAGCTTGTGTAGTAATGAATGTAAAAAATGGTGAAGTTTTAGCTATGGCAAGTTACCCAGATTATAATCCACAATCTTTCGCAAATGGAATAGGGACAGAAGAATGGAATAGCTATTTAAATAATGAAGCACATCCATTATTAGACAAAACAATTCAAAGTGCATATGCACCAGGTTCTATATTTAAAATGGTTACGGCTATAGCTGGTTTGGAATCTGGAAGTATAACATTAAATGATAGAATAAATGATGTTGGGCAGTATAAAAAATATGGAGCAACATGGGATTGCTGGTATTATACAGACTACCATAGAGGACATGGTTCATTAAATGTTATAGGGGCGATTGAAAAATCTTGTAACTATTTCTTCTATGAAACAGCAGATAGAATGGGAATTGATAATTTAAATAAATATGCAAAATATTTTGGATTAGGAACAAAAACAGGAATAGAATTACCAAATGAAACAGCAGGAACATTAGCTAGCAAAGATTATGTTAAATCAATCAAACAAAACTGGAATCCTGGAGATACTCTAAATGCAGCAATAGGACAAGGTTATAATAGATTTACACCATTACAAATGGCAAAATATATTAGTATGATTGCAAATGGTGGAAATAAAGTAGATGCAACAATAATAAAGACAGTTCAAAAATCTGATGGAACAGAAGTATCAAAAGATGAAATAAATAAATTTGTAACAGAAAAATTAGGAAGTAAGACAGAAAATACAGAAGAAGATATCACATTAAATAAACAATATGTTGATGCTGTAAAACAAGGAATGAAATCAGTTACATCAGATGAATCAGGAACAGCATATGTGAGATTTAAAAACTTTAATATAGAAGTTGGAGGAAAAACTGGTTCGGCAGAAGCTGGTAAAGACGCTAATAATAATGATATAGTAAATGCATGGTTTGCAGGATTTGCACCATATGATGACCCAGAAATTGCAGTAGTAATAATGGTTGAAAATGGTGGTCATGGAAACTATACAGCAGAAGCGGTAAGAGATATAATGGCAGAATATTTTGGAATGAATACACAAAACGTTACAGAAGATATGACTGCTACTGCATACACAGAAAATATGAGATAAATTACTTAGAAAGTAGGATGTAGAAATGAATAATTGTATTAGTATAAATTTAAAGAAAAATGAAATTATAATAAAAATAGCGGAAGATGCAAAACAAGAACAAATTTTAAATACACTAAGAAAAAAATTACCAGAATTGAAAAAATTATATAAAAATGAAAAAACACCAATTAGAGTAGTTGGAAAAATATTAAAAAATAAAGAAATAGATGAAATACAAGAAATAATAAAAGATACAATAGATGTAGAAATAGAATTTGATATGCCTAAAACGTTAGGGCTTTCTAGTATAAAAAGAACTTTCGAACAAGAAATAGGAATTTCTGAAACGGAATTTCATAGAGGTTCTTTAAGGTCTGGTCAAAGATTAGAAGCAGAAAGAAGTATCGTAATATTAGGAGATGTAAATTCAGGGGCAGAAGTAATTGCATCAGACAATATCGTTGTATTAGGAAATTTAAGAGGCTTAGCACATGCTGGAGCAAAAGGAAATAAACAAGCATTTATATCTGCAGGAAATCTTGATGCAGTACAAATAAGAATCGCAAATATTGTAAAAGAAATAAACAGAGATGAAGAAACTATGCACAAACAAGCATATGTAAGTATAGATGGCGATAAAATAATAATAGAATAATAGCTTTTTAAGCAAATAACAACAAAAATAAAATAATATAAAGCATATCATCTTTAACTTCTTCTTTATATAAAAAGAAAAGAATTCCTAAAATAATAAGATCATCTAGAAATAATTTAATACCAAAAATTTCGAAAATAGGTTGAACATTAGAAGTAGAAGAAGGACTAGTAGAGCGAGGCTCATCAGGAGTTGCAATACTAGTTTTTTCTTCTTTTTTTTCAATGTTTTTATTATAATAATATTTGTTAGAATAGTTGTAATAAGGGTAACCATAAGGGAACCCCAAATATGGAAATCTAAACATTTCAATTCTCCTTATTATTTGTGTTGGTGTTCTTCATAATTTCAGCGATTTTGGTAACATTCAATAAATTCATATAATTATCTAATTGACTTTTTTTACTATCTCTAAGATATGGCTTTAAAGAAGCTAGTAAATTAGCTCTGGGATCATTTTTAGTATTATTCATATTTCCCATTATTGAAGATATGTTTTTAATGGTATTCATATCAATATTGTCCATATTAAAATTAAAATCATTGTTTTGTGCTTTTGCAGAATTAGTTTGTTCATTTTGAAAATTAGAATTTACATTGTTTTGTTGTGTTTGGCTGTTTTGAGTTTGATTTTCGTTTTTTTGACTTGATAATATTTTAGAAAAATTTTGTATCATTTCAGGAGAAATTTGAGAAATTGCTTCTGAAATATTTCCGTTATCTACGAGATTTTTTATATTCTCCATAGATTGATTATTTAAATTCATAGAATTATTATTCATAATTATCACCTCTAATAAAGTATATTAAATTATGTATGATATATGTAATATCATAATTATTATATTCAAAATTAATAGAAATGTTACTACTTAATACTTTTGAAGATAGAGGCTGGTAAATATATGAAATAATTATTTTTTCGGCTCAATACATAATTAAAGAAATTCTAAATTGATTTTTTGGGACCCTTTCACTTAGTCCTCACTTCGTTCGACGTGAACATTCCCCTAAAAATCAATTAAGAATTTCTAAAATTATTCCAATCGCACTCAAAAATAATTATTTCATATATTTACCAGCCTCTATCTCAAAAAACATTAATTAGTAACTGATGCTAAAAAGTAAACTAAAAAAATTAAGAAAATACAGAAAAAAGCTTTAAAAAACGTTGAAAAAGCAATCTAAATGTTGTATAATATATTCTGGAAGAATTATGTAAAAGGATTATTTTGCCGAAACTTGTAATAAAAATTTAATATTAATTTAATATAATTGAAATATTAATCTTTTTTCTAGTTCCGTAAATAAAGTTTAGTGCTTAGTTTGTACTGAAAAATACTTGTATTGACTTATAAGTACTAGAATTATATTATATATAAGCAATAATTATATATATTATATATTATAAAAATTAATTATTTTAGGGGGAAATATTATGAAAGAAAAAATCTTAAAAGTTACTACAGCGATAGCATTAATAATAACTTTAACAATGGTAAATGTTTTAGTTTTATGTGATAGCATAGTATCATATGCTGCAAATGCTATAAGCGAAACAAAAAGTACTAGTCATAAAAACGTAGAGTTTATGGCTTATTTTAAGGATTCTAATGGAAACAAAGTAAGTTCATTGGATGAAAAAATAAATTCAGAAGATATGAAAATGTATCTACAAGTGTCTGTAAAACAAAATGGATATTTTAATGGACAAATCTCATTAAAAAATTCTAATTTTAAATTTAAAACAGATATTCAAAATGATATAGTAAATAAAATAGATGAAAATAATATTTATTTAAATCAAATAAATGCCGGAGATACAAAAGAAATAGAAGTTGGAATTGAGTTTGTAAAAGATAGTGAATTTGATTTAAGTTTAATAAGCATAGAATCAAAATTAGGTTTAAGTGGCATTTATAGAGATGAAACAGAAAAAAATATTTCTATAACAGCAACAAGAACAGTAAGATTACATATGGTAAGTCCATATCAAAAAGGTGATAATATCTTATCACAAGAAGTAATAACAAATAAGATTTTAAATTATAATGGTGTAGATAAAAAAATTGTACAAATAAAAGTAATGTCAGGAATAAAAGATAACTTATTTCCTATAAAATCTACTTCATTAGAAATTGTTGCTCCTAAAATTTTAGATAAATTTCCTAAAACAGTATTAGTAAGTTCTGTTGATAATTTAACAACAAATAATAAAAAATTATCAGATGATATGTGGAATTATAATGCAGAAACAGGAACAATAAATATAACTGTAAATAATGAAAACGTAGAAAATAAAGTTTCTTGGTTAAGAGAAGGAAACGATATATTTGTTATTACATATATATTTGATGAAACTGGTAGATTTGAAGAACAATCAAATAAAATAAGTTCAAAAATAGAACTTTATGATGATAATAAAACAGTATTTACAGCATCTCATGAAATGGGATTAAGTAACGAAGAAAAAGATTCTATATTTAAAATTGAACAAGTTCAAAATGAAACAAGCATATACAAAGGTAAATTATATTATAGTATAGATAGAGAATTGACATATAAAACAATTTTAAATACAAATTTAGTAGGAGTTGCATCAAGTGTAAATATATTAGAAAAAGATAATGATAGCACTATAAAATCAATTTACAAAACTACAAAAATAAATAAACAAAAAATGATAGACATACTTGGAGAAAATGGTAGAATAACAATTGTAAATACAGATACAAATAAGCAATTAACAAATATAGATTCACAAACAGAGGCAAATGAAAACGGAGATATCATAGTAGAATATAAAGAGAATGTTGAAAATATTAAAATGATATTAACAACACCACAAAAAATAGAAAAACTAGAAATAGAAAATACAAAAACAATTGTAAATGCTAATAAAAATACTATAAAAACTGCAAATGAAATTGTTTTAAATGCAGAAGGTACTTATACATCAGTTGACAAAGAAAATAACATAGAAGAAGCAGAAAGCAAAATTGAATTAAAAGAAACAGAAACATCTGCCAAACTAGAAATAAATAAAACAGAACTTTCAACAATGACAACAAATCAAAATGTTGAATTTAGAGTTACATTACAATCAAAGGAAGAAAGTAATGAATTATTTAAAAATCCAGTTGTAAGAATTCAATTACCAGAAAAAATAGAAAACATTAAAGTAAATTCTATATCTTTAATATATGAAGATGAATTAAAAATCAAATCTTCAAAATTAAATGGTAAAACAATAGAAATAACCTTTGATGGAGAACAAACAAAATATAAAGATGAAGCAATAGATGGAGCTGTGTTATTAATAAATGCAGATTTAACAATAAATAAAAAAGCAACAAGCAGTACGGAAACAGTAATAATGACATACACAAATGCAAATGCAATTAATTATAAAAATGGAGCAAATATTGGAACAGAACAACAAAATATTAATATAGTTTCATATGCTGGACTTGTAACAACAAATCAAATTTCAGATTATGGAATTAATGTTATAAATAATGATGGTGAAAAAACAGCAAAATTACAAACTTCAGAAACAGAAAAAAATGTGACAATAGAAAAAAATATAATAAATAATAATGAAGACAAAATTTCAAATGTTAAGATTTTAGGAACATTCCCAACAAAAGATGCAGTATCTGGAATAAATAATATCGATATATTAGTAAATGGTGCTATAAAAGTATCTGGAATAGATAATAGTAAAGTAAAAATATATTATTCAAATAACGAAAAAGCAACAACAGATCTAGAAAATACATCAAATGCATGGCAAGAAAATATAACTGATTTTACTAATGTAAAAAAATATTTAATTATAGTAGATGAATTAGATGTATTAGAAGAAATTGATATTACATATGGAATTACAATTCCAGAAAACTTAGAATACAACAAAGTAGCACAAGAAGGTTATAATGTATATTATACAAACACAAATAATTCAACAGAATCATCTGTAGAATTAGATAGATTAACATTGGAAACAGGAAAAGGTCCAGTTGTGGATACAACATTAAAAGCCTTTGTAGCAGGAGAAGAAAGAACACAAGAAGTAAAAGAAGGAGAAATTATAAAATATACAGTTACAGTATCTAATACTGGAACAGAAGATATGACAAACATTAATGTTGTGGGAAAAGTACCAGAAGGTACAACATATGTAGAAAAAAATGAAGTACCAACAGGGATGAGTATTGAACCAGTTGATTATAAACCATTTATAGAATATAAAGATAGAAAAAATATACAATTTAATATTGCAAAATTATCAGTTGGAGAAACAACAACTCAAAGTTATTTAGTAAAAGTAAATAAAGGAACAAAAGGAACAAAATTATCAAATGAATTAACAACTAAATATGGAGAAGTTACAAAAAAATCTAATGAACTTATAACAGAAGTAAAAGAAGCAAATATTGAAATTGAATTATATTCAACAACAGATAATGAGCAAGTAAAAAATGGTTATACATATGGCTATATTGCAAATGTAAAAAATACTTCAAATGAAGATTTAAAAAATGTTAAAGTTAATGTGCTAGCCGGAGAAATATTTAATGTAAGAGATATTAGTTACACAAATTCAGAAAATAACAATGTAGTAGAAAAAAATAATAAATATATTGTTATAGATAAGATTTCAGCAGGTGAAACAAAGAGAGTTGTTATTGAAACAATTATAGATAGTAATACAAAATTGACAAATTCAAAAATGTCTGTAACAGCAGAACAAAATAAAGAAACATTTTATTCAAATCAATTAGAATTTAATGTAAGAATTGCTAATATAGAATTAAGTATGACTTCAAATAATAGTAATAACTATGTTAAAGCAGGGGAAACAATTGAGTATAAAATAAAAGTAAAAAATATAGGAACAGAAAAATTACAAAATATTCAAATAGTTGACAGTATTTCAAATAAAACAACATTATCAGAAGTTCAAAAAAATGGAAATGTATTAGGAAAAGGACAATATTTAGAACAAAATTCTAAATTAACAATTAAAGATGAATTAGCTGAAAATGAAACTGTTGAATATACAGTAAAAGCAATTGTAAATAAAATACCAGGAAATAGCAAAGCTATGGAGATTGAAAATAATGTAGTAGTTAGTGTTGACGGATTAAAATTAAAAGAGGCAACTGTAAAACATATATTACAACCAGAATCAAATAGTAACAACAACGGAAATAACAACGGAAATAATAATGGCGGTAATACAAATAATGGTGAAAATACAGAAAACCCAGATTCAACTGTTACAACAAATAATGTAATTGCTGGTACAGCATGGTTAGACACAAATAATAATGGACAAAAAGATACATCAGAACAATTATTATCAGGAATTGTAGTAAGATTAGTATCTACATCTAATAATGAGATAGCTAAAGATACAGAAGGAAAAGAAATAGTAACAACAACAGACAATAATGGTTTTTATAGTTTAAACAAAGTACCAAATGGAGAATATATAGTAATATTTGAATATGATACTTCAAAATATATACTAACAACTTATGAAAAAGCAGGAGTATCAGAAGAAAATAACTCAAAAGTAATAAATAAAAAGATAAATCAAAATAATGAAGAAAAGACAGTAGGAGCAACAGAAATTATAAAATTAAATAATAATAATGTTGCAAACATAAATATTGGATTACAAGAAGCAAAAGTATTTGACTTGAAATTAGACAAAACAGTTAATAGAATAACAATTCAAAACTCAAAAGGAACAGTTGCAAAAGAATATGATAATGCAACACTTGCAAAAGCAGAAATTGATGCAAAATTAGTTAATGCAACAACAGTAGTTGTTGAATATACAATAAAAGTTACAAACGAAGGTGAAGTTGATGCTTATGTAAGAAAAATTGCAGATTACTTATCATCAGATTACAAATTTAGTTCAGAATTGAACAAAGATTGGTATCAAGCAGATGGAAATGTATACACAACAAGTTTTGCAAACCAAAAAATAGCACCAGGTGAAAGCAAAGAAATTAAATTGATTGTAACAAAACAAATGACTGAAAGTAATACAGGATTAATTCCAAATACAGCAGAAATTGTAGAAAGCTACAATGAATTAGGATTACAAGATGTTGACTCAACAGCAGGTAATAAAGTAAAAGGTGAAGATGATATGGGAACAGCAGAAGTAATATTAAGTATAAAAACAGGTGAAGTAGTAACAACAATTTCATTAATAATAACAACAGTAGCAATACTTTTAGCAGGATCTTATTTAATATCAAGAAAAATTATACATGGAAGAATTTTATAGGAAAGGAGGTAAATAAAAATGAATAAAATAAAAAAAGGTCTATTAAATATTACAGCAATTATGACTACAGCAATATTTGTAATATCAGGAACAGTTAATGCTACAACACGTTTAGACAATATAAAAGATGATACAAATGAAGATGAAAGTGTATATGTAAGTTCAGCAGATTTAGTTGATAGAGATGATTTATACTGTGTTGAAAAAGGTGCATCATTAGATGGTATTGATATAGTATATACAGTTCAAAAATACATAAAAATAGAAGGAAATACAGCTTGGAATACAGCTGGTACAAGTGTAACAGATAATTCTAATGGTGTATTAGCATATATTTTATCTAAAAACATGGGTTATAGTAACGGAGTAAAAAATTTCCAAAATACTTCAGAAGCACAAAATGCAATATGGGCTTATATAAATACATGGTATAGTAATGTTGGTGATGCATTAGGTGCCAATTGGTCATATGATAATAATACTGGAGATGAAGATACACAAATTATAAATGATGCAAAGGATTATGCTAATTCTATAGGAAGTGCAAATACTACAATAACAGATAATACAGATAAATCTAATATAAGTACAACAGCATACAATGAAAATGGAAAATCTTATGTAAGAGTTGGACCATTTAATTGGAATTTTGAAGGAAGTTTATCAAATATATATGTATATGATGAAAATAATTCAGAATATTCAAAAGTATGGTATAGTAGATTTGAAGGAGATAGCGAAGTATTTATAAATGAATCAGATGTTTCTTCAGATGAAAATTTCTATGTAACAGTAGAAGCAACTTCAGAGCACACAAAAATTTCAAGTATATCAGCTAAAGGAAAAATAGACACAGGTAGTGTATATACAGCAGAGTTATGGTTTTTAGGAAATTCTGGAACACAAAGATTGATGTTAGTAAAAACAGGTGATAAACCAACAGAAACAGAAATAAATGCAGACTTTAATTATGATATAACATTAACAAAAAATCTAGAAATTTATAAAGTGGATTCAAGAGATGAAAAATTACCATTAGTAGGTGTAGGATTTGTTTTACAAAATAAAGATACAAACAAATATGTAAAACAAACAAATGGAATATTAAGCTATGTTGATAATAGAAGTGAAGCAACAGAGTTTATGACAGATTCAAATGGAAAAATAAAATTTGAAAACTTAATAATGGGAACATATGTAGCATATGAAACTAAAAACCCAAATTATGGTTATGAAATAATAAAAGATGGAATAGAAATACCAATTAACCAAACATCAATAACAATAAAAAATATACAAAAATATATTAAATTATCAGGTTATATTTGGAAAGATGTTCAATCTGGAAAACAAACAGTAAGAAATGATTTATATAAAGATGATGAATATGATGTAAATGATGAATCATTTAATGGAATAACAGTTAGATTAAAAGACAAAGATGGAAATACACTAAAAGAAACAAAATCATCAGAAAATGGATTATATAATGAAATAACTGGTGGTGAATATATCTTTGAAGATGTTGAAATTGAAAAATTAGCAGATTATTATATTGAATTTGAATATGATGGATTAATCTATCAATCAGTTGCAATTAATATAAATAAGAATAATGGTTCAAAATCAACAGATAAAGTAGAAAGAGATGTATTAGATAAAAACTTTACAAGTGTTGAAGCAACAGGAGAAAATAGAGTAAATGTAAACAACAAATATTCAATTGGATATACAAATACACAAGATCATGTTGCAAAAATAAATGACAGTTCATCATGTATAATACATGCAAAAACAAATGATGCTGGTTATAATATAGCAAATTACTTTAAACCAGGAACAAAAGAAATAAGATATATCAATTTAGGACTATATGAAAAACCACAAGCAGATTTAGCAATTGCAAATGATTTAGAAAATGTAAATGTTGGAGTAAATGGTTATTGGCACGTTTACAAATATGGTAAAAGATTAAATGATTCTGGAATGATACCAGATAACTCAGATTCTTGGAATGTTGGAGTAAAATTTAAAAATAGTTATACAGGAACATATAAAAGAGCTGTATATGAATCAGATGTAAATTATCAAACAAATGATAAATCAAAAGAAATGCAAGTATATTTAACATATAAAATAGCAATAAGAAATGAATCATCATATTTAACAAAAGCAAATAGTATAGTTAATTATTTTGATAATCGTTATGAATTAGTATCAGCTGGAACAGGAATTGATGGACAAAATAATATAACAGGAAACTTAAATATAGCTTCAAGTGAAAAATATAATGAAGAATATAACAAGGCTGTAATAGATACAAATACAGTTATAAAATCAGGAGAATCAAATTATTTATATGTTCAATATAAATTAAATAGAGAAGCGGTATTACAAATATTAAATAATAAAGAAACATTATATAGTACAGTAGAAATAAATTCATATACAGTATATAAAGATAATAATGGAAATACAGTAGCGGCAGTAGATATTGACTCAGTACCAGGAAATATGAAAATAGGAAATATTGATACATATGAAGATGATACAGATGCAGCTCCACCAGTACAATTAGAGTTAACAGATGCTAGAAAAATTGCCGGAACAGTATTTGTTGATAGTACAACAGGAGAATTAAAAACAGGAGAAATAAGACAAGGAAATGGACAATTTGATAATGGTGAAAACACAGTATCAGGAGTAAAAGTTACATTACACGAATTAAATAACTCTATAGGTGATATTGAAACAACAACTGATGCAAATGGTAACTATGAATTTGCAGGATATATACCAGGACAATATACAATAACATATACATGGGGAGATAAAGACTATAAGGTACAATACTATAAAGGAACAGTATATGATTCAAGCAGAAACCAAAACAATAAAGAATGGTATAAAGATGCAGTAGATACAAGAAAAACAGATGCTATAGATAATTACGAAGAAAGAAAAGCAATAGACAAAGAAGTAGCAAATATAACAAATCATACAGTTGGAGAAGAAGTATCAAAAGCATATAATGGAGAACAAAGTGCAATAACAATAACAAAAATGAATTCAGTAACACCAACAATGGAATTTGGTGTAGAATATGAAACAACAGTAACAGATGGAACAGCAGACAAAGTTGAATTTATAGTAAAAAATGTTGACTTTGGAATAGTAGAAAGAGCAAGGCAAAAATTAGACTTACAAAAACGAGTAAGTACATTTAAAGTAACATTGGCAAATGGTCAAATATTAGCAGATGCTAAAGTTACAGAAGATGGAAAACTAGAAGGAACAACAAACCATATGACATATATGGGACCATCTACAAATGGTAAAGGTTATGTAAAACTAGAAGTTGATAGTGAATTAATAGAAGGAGCAACATTAGAGGTTGGCTACGAAATAAAAGCTATTAACCAAAGTGAAGTAGACTATATGTCAGAAAACTACTATAAATATGGAATTAAGGAAGGAAATATTGCAACATTAACACCATCAGCAGTAGTAGATTATCTAGACAAAAACTTAGGATTTGTAGAAGATAATAATAGAGATTGGAAACAAATTACAAGTGAAGAATTAGAAAAATTAAATGCTGTAAAAGTTGGAGAAACAGAATACTTAAATAATAAGAAAATATTATATACAGAAGCAACAACAAAAGCATTAAAACCAACAGAAACTGTATCAGTAGGATTAAATGTTTCTAAATTATTAACATCATCAGAAGACTTAACATTTAACAATGATGCAGAAGTTGCAAGAATAACACCTCCAGGTAATCCACCAGTAGTTCCACCAGAATATCCACCAGTAGTTCCAGCAGAGGACATAATAATTGTACCAAGCACTGGTGCTAACATGAATTACTTATTACCAACAATAGTTGGAATGGTTTCATTAGTGATATTAGGTGTTGGAGTATTTGTTATTAAGAAAAAAGTTATTGACAATAAATAAAAAATAAATAAAAATGTCGAAAATTGCGATGAAAAGTATAACAAAAATACTATTTATTACTGCAATATTCGGCATTTTATTGTATTATATAAACATTAGATATCTAATTAATTTT